>C687J35174_10008660_pt1 | contig 12877 bp, 13 predicted proteins | sample RifCSPhighO2_01_FD_35174 | JGI IMG/M metagenome (IMG submission 35174) | reverse complement strand
CCCGCCGTTATGTAGTTGGAGCCCCGCGTAGAACCGAAGTTCTTGCCCCAAATAGTAACGGCGGCGCCTTTGGCGACGCTTCCTTCCCAGCCGGACTTGGGGCCGTCTATCAAGTCGGAAAAGAACAAAACAGGGCTGGCCGCCGAAGCGGAATTGAAGTTAAAGATGAAAAAACAAGAAGCGAAAACAAGAAAAGCGATAAAAATGAATTTGGACGGGATTGATTTTGTCATTTTTAGTTCTTTAATGAGTATATTAAATATAACACAGTCAATACGCGAAATTTATCTCGCCGATTCTAACCAACCAAACTATCGCGGAAAAAATCGGAAAAAAACGAAAATCTAAAAAACCAGCCCCACTTTTTTCTTTATTTCCCGAATTTTTAATTGGGCCTGTTTTTGGGCTTTTTGGACGCCGGCTTTTAAAACAGCTTTTAGTTTATGGCTTTTAGTTTTTAGTTCTTTTTTGTTTTTTTGGAATGGTTTTAAGGCAACAATGATTGTTTCCGCTAAATCTTTTTTGAAATCGGCGTAGCCCTTGCCGACATATTTTTCTTCCAAAATTTTTATCGGTTTGTCAGCCAACGAAGAATAAATAACGAGCAAATTGCTGATGGCGGGTTTATTAGTCAAGTCGTATTTAATTTCTTTGCCGGAATCCGTAACCGCCGTTTTCACTTTTTCTTCAATCATTTTCGGCGAATCGTCCAAGAAAAGACAGCCGGCAGGCCGGGATTTTGACATTTTTTTAGTCGGGTCGTCCAAGCTCATTATTCGAGAGGCCTCGGTCAAAAGAGGTTTGGGCTCAATAAAAGTCTGGCCGAATTTTGTGTTGAATTTTCGGGCGATGGTTCTCGCGAGTTCAAGGTGTTGAAGCTGATCTTCGCCCACCGGCACGAATTGAGCGTCGTAAAGCAAAATATCGGCCGCCATTAAAATTGGATATTCCGCCAAACCGAAGTTTGATTTTTCAATAATTTCTTCCAATTTCTCTTTCGTAATTTTTTCCCTCTCATATGGTTTGAGCGGCTGGAGCACTTTTTCCTTGAAAGCCGCCATGCGCATAAGCTCGCTTATCGGCGTAAGGGTGCTTAAAATCCACTTGAGTTCCTGGAGAGATTCAATTCGCGATTGAACGAAAATTGTTGATTTTTTCGGGTCAAGCCCGGCCGCCAAAAAATCCGCCGTCAGATTTATGATGTTGGCGCTTAAATCTTTCGCTGTCGGATTTTCCGTGAGCGCGTGAAAATCCGCGATAAAAAAATAGCAATTATATTTGCCGGAATTTTGCAACGCGACGAAATTTTTTAAAGCCCCGAGATAATTTCCGAGATGAAGTTTTCCGGTGGGCTGGATTCCGGATATTAAAATTGGTTTCATTTTATTTGAATTATACCTCTATCACCACCGGCAAAATCATCGGCCGCCGTTTGGTTTTATTATACAGAAACTGGCCAACTTGGTCGCGGATAAGGGACTTGAGGTAGTCAACGTCTAATGGCCGATTATGAGGAAGGCGGTTAATTATCCCCCGAATATTGCGCCTGATGTCTTCAAGAAGACCCTGGTTTTCTCTTAAATAGATAAAACCCCGGGAAATAATGTCCGGATTTTTTAGCAGTTGGCTGGCGCGCCGGTCAATGGTGGCAATAACGACAATCATCCCCTCCTGGGCCAGAACCCTTCGGTCTCTTAAAACAATTTCGCCGACATCGCCGATGCCCAAACCGTCAACCATCACGTAAGAAACCGGCAACTCTTCTTTGGTCAGGCGAACTTCGTCAGGAGAAAATTCCATTACCTGTCCGTTAAAAGGCAAAAAGGTGTTTTTTTCCGGTATTCCCGTTTTCTGGGCTTGTTCAATGTTGCAAGCTCTCATAAAACAATAACCGTAAATGGGAATAAAAAATCTGGGATTAATCAATTTGGTGGCTAATTTAAGTTCTTCCTGAGGAGCGTGGCCGCTGGAATGAATGTCAATTATTTTTGAGTGAAAAACCTTGACTCCTTGCCGGCTGATGCCGTCTTTGAGCATCTGGACCCCTCTTTCGTTGCCCGGAATAACCGAAGCCGACAAGATAACCGTATCCGTAGATTTTAGGCTGATAAAACGATTTTCGCCGTTAATAATCTTGATGAGGCTGGCGTTTGATTCGCCCTGAGCTCCGGTGCTTAAAACAATGATTTTATTATCGGGATATTTTTTGATTTCTTCCAAAGGAATAATCAGCCCTTCTCTGGCTTTGATGTAGCCCAGGTTTTGAGCGATTTGAACGTTGGATTTCATCGCGTAACCGCTAATCGCCACGTGACGGCCCAGCCGGTCGGCGATCTTGATAATTTCGTCAATGCGGTTAATCAACGAAGCGAAAAGCGCGATAATAATCCTGCCGGACGCCTGTTTGAAAAGCTCCTCAAGATTTTTTTCAACCACCCGTTCCGACAAAGAGTAGCCCGGTTCTTCGGCATTGGTGCTTTCCAGAAAAAGGGTATGAATTTTTTGCTCGCCGATTTTTTTCAGTTCGGCTATCCCCTTGGGCTGGTTTTCTTTGTCGTAATCAAATTTAAAATCGCCGATATAAGCCATTTTCCCAACGGGCGTATTGAGCACGAAGCCAATGGTGTCCGGAATGTTATGAGCCACGCCAAAAAATTCCGCTTCAAAGTATTTGGAAAATTTAATTTTATCTTTATCTTTAATCAATTCAAAATTAAGCTTGGCGGCTTTAGGAAATTCTCCCTGCCTCTTGTTGATGATTTCCTTAGTTAAGGCGGCGGCATACATCGGCGGATTGCCGAGTTTGTCTATCAAATAAGGAATAGCGCCGATATGGTCGTAATGGGCGTGAGTTATTATTATGGCTTTGATATTTTGCTTTCTTTCTTCCAAATAACTGGTATTGGGAATAATGTAATCAATGCCGGGAGTTTCTTCCTCGGGAAATTGAAAACCCAAATCAACCACGATTATTTCATTGCGATACTCAAAAAACGTCATATTGCGGCCGACTTCTTCCAAGCCGCCCAAGGCCGCCCAGCGCAAGGGCTCTTCTTTTATTTTTTTAACCACGGGAACCTTAATCATAATTTTTTATTTTATTTATTAAATATATCTAGACCTTTTATAATTACAATTTGTGCGGGGAATTTGTAGTTAGGGATAAAATTTTCGCTTCTAACTACTAATTACAAATTACTAATTACTCAAAATTTGAGCGAAGCGAAAATTTTATGTGCCCCCGAGAGGATTCGAACCTCTGACCCTTGCGGGATAGCGTTCTGAACGCTACGCGTATGCCAATTCCGCCACGGGGGCCGCGTTAGCTATCAACCATCAGCTATCAGTTTTCCGGTTCTTGGGCAGCCAATGAATCAATTTCAAAATTTCATTTTAACACAAAAGAGGTTTTGACATACCAATTTTTAACATTTTGGAAGCGATCGCTGGCCGTGTTTAAGAATTTTTCTTTGAATCCGCCAAGATCATTGGTGCTGACATAAAAATACTTAGGAGAATACAAGAAGATAGCTGGCCAGTCCTGGCCGATGACAGCTTGCAGGTTTTTCAATTTTGCCTGGCGCTCCGAGGAATCATCGGTTCGGCGGATCTCTTCCATCAACTTATCGGCCTGGGGATTGCCGTAAATAGCCAGGTTGAGCCCGGGATAAAATTTCTGGGAAGAATGCCAGAAAGAAAACAAATCTTCTTTATTCTGGGGATTAATTCCAAAAAGAATCATTTCATAATCGCGCGAGCGGATAACCTGGTTAATAATGTCATCGGGATTTAAAGCAATAAGGTTAAGTTTTACGCCGATAGCGTTCCAATTTTCTTTAATGATTTCGGCTGTTTTAATTAAAAAAGGAATTTGGGGGACAATCAGATTAAATTCTATCCCTTCGGGGTATTTCTCGGAGGGAAACATTTTTTTATCCCTGATAGCGGCAAGGTTAAGGTCGCCGGCAGCCGTTGGCAACTCGCCAATTTCCAGCGCCTCGCCGTCAAACGCCTTTTCAATGATTTGTTTTTTAGCTACGGCTTGGGCCAGCGCCAAGCGGACATTTTTGTCTTTAAGATTGGAATTGATGTTCTGGTTAAAAAAAATAGCGTAATAATTATCAATAACGATGCCCCGGATATTTTTGCTAAGCGATAAATTTTTTATTTTAGAGGGGTTGATGCCGCCGAAACCGTCAATTTCCCGGCGATTGAAAGCGCCGATTAAATCATCTTCGTTTTCGTAAAATTTAAAAATGAATTTCTCAATATACGGTTTCTGGCCGGAATAATTTTTATTTACCGTCAGCTGATACTGGGTGATGAAACCGTCTTTTCTTTTGGAAAAACGTTCAAATTTATAAAGGCCGCTGCCGACCGGTTCAAGATTATAATTTGAAAGTCGGAGATTGGCAGCCGGAATTTTCCCGAAAATGTGCCGGGGTATGACCGGCAGATTGCGGAGGCTATCGGTAAAAAAAACATAGGGATTGCGGAGAATAAATCTAATCTGAAGCTCGCTCACTCTTTCGGCTACTACCCCTTGCCAGGCCTGGAAAAGCGGGGAATGAGCGTCAGGGTCCTGAATGGTTTTAATGGCAAAAATAACATCGTCGCTGGTAAGAGGCTGGCCGTCGTCCCAAAGCAAATTTTGTTTTAATTTGACCAGATAATTCACGCTTTCTTCAACCTGGTAGTCGCTGATTAAATCCGAAAGATGGCCGTAAACCAAAGAAGCGATATCTCGGTCCGCTTCATTGCCGGAAATGACGGGATTGATAAAAATAGGCTGGCCGGTTTTTCCTTCCCGATATTGACCGCCGCGCTTGGGGGTCAACTCAATCTTGTTTTGAAAGTTAAAGGCAAACCAAAAAATAGAAGAAACCAGAAAAACCAAAACCGCCCCAATAAAGAGTTGGCGTTCAGATCGAGTGAACGAATTTATTATTTTTTTCATTACTTTATAGATCCTAGAAAACCAATCTCAGGAGAGCCAAGCCGATAAAAACGACAGCTAAGACAATGGTGCCGTAAAAAATAAATTTTTCCAGACCTCGCCTGGTTTGATAAGAAGCGGATTCGCTTCCGCCTAAAATTCCCGACAAACCGGAAGAACGTTCCTGGAGCAGAATGAAGATTATCAATAAAATTGCGACGATTGCCTGTAAAATAAGAAACATACCCAGTTAACTCAACTCCGACATTTTAGAGACATATCAAAGTTGATAATTAATGATTTTGTTTTATTTGATTAACCTTGACCTTTACCCAATACTTTTGTTCGCCTGTAGGCGAACCATCGGAGTTGAGTTACTGGGCATGTCTGGTTAAGTTTTAGTCGCCTAACTTGGTTGAGAAATTAACCGCGATATTAACGAGGCTAATAATAACAGTGGCAAGAATAAGCGGCTTTAGTCCATTTATAGTAATGCTTGGGCTGAATTTGTCAAGAAGGTAAATAAAAGAGGCATTAATGGCGAAAGACAGGGCTCCGAAAGTCAGAGCTATTAAAGGAGCCAGGACAAACTTCAGAAACGGCCTGATAAAGGTGTTGCCCAGGGTAAGAATAGCCGCCGCGGTCAAAAGAGCGGTCAGATTTCCGTTAAAAATAAAATCTTTGACAAAACGAGCCGCGACAAACAACGCCAGGGCGTTAATAATTATAAATAAAATTATTTTCCCTATGAATTTCATACCCAGCGCTACAACTCCGAAAGACAAAAATCTTTCATCTCGGAGTTGATTGGATTTAACTTAATTCGACTAGTTTGTTCTTGTTTTTCCATATGTCTTGTTTAATGATTTTTGTCCCGGTGTATTCTTCTGTTTACTTTGTTAATCATTTAAAGACTGTTTATACGCTGGACTTTGTTTCTTTATCCGACAACGCCTTATCGCAGAAGAATACCATCGGAGTTGTAGTGGCTGGGTCATATCTCCTCAAGTTCTTTGATTTTCTTAGCCAAGATATTTTCAATTTCTTGATTAACAAAGTCAACGTTTTTTTGGATATTCTCTTTCAATTTGAATTTTTGGTCTTCGTTGAGTTCTTTTGCTTCAAATGACCGCGCAACTTCTTTATTTGTTTCGTCCCGATGATTCCTTAACTGGATCCTAAAACCTTCCCCTGTTTTTTTTACGATTTTAACCATTTCTTGACGCCGTTCTTCGTTTAAAGGGGGCAGATGAATTCGGATAAGTTTGTCTTCGTAATTAGCCGAGAAGCCGGCGGTTTCAACGGCCTTAACCACGGCGGGAATGGCGTTTTTATCCCAAACGCTAATATCAATTTCTCGCGGCGGCGCAATGCTGATAGAGCCAAGTTGTTTGACTAAAAGCGACTGGCCGAAATAATCCACTTTCAAATTTTCAACCAAAACCGGACTGGGCCGATTGCCCCTGACGGCCATTATTTCTTTTTTGAAACTTTCAACAAGTAAAACGGTTTCTTTTTTAAATTTTTCTAAAATATCCATAAATCTTATTATACTTTTAATTACGAGACCAAGCTACGGATAGCAAATGAAAATATTTTTCTTCAACCCGCTCACGCTCCGACTGTGGTCGGAGCTGCGCTTCCGTTTGGGTTTCAGAAAAATATTTTCATTTGCTATCCGCAAGATAATCGTTTTGTAATTCATTATAAACTATTCCCGTCTCTTTCTTTNCCCGTCCCCACCATAATGCGACCGCCGCTTCCCAGATTNAGGCTGGAAACCCGACGGCCGGGAATATCCAAAACCAACTGCCAACCCTTTCCCCGATTAACGCTTAAATAAAGCTTGTCGGCCGCGGCCAGATAAATACCGCCTCGGCCGTCCGGCAAGATAGTTTTAATCGGTTTCTTGGCGACGACGGTCTTTAAATTAGCGCCGAGCAGAGAAGCGGTATAAGCCGACTGGCTGGGCTGTTCTTCCCCCGAACGAACAAAATCATCGCCCGAAACACTGCCGTTCCAAATTTCTTTGGCTTTGGTAGCCGCGTAAATCCTGTCGCCGTTTATCACGATATCGGTAATCGGCGAACCCACGGCCGCCAATAATCTGAAACCGGAATCGTTCAAGGAATAACTGATCACTCTTCCGTCGGAAAGGCCCAGATAAAGTTTGTCGTCTACGGAATCCAATTTGTAAGCCGCCGCTTCTTTGGTGTCAAAAATTTTGCGAAGNGTGAAAAAACGATCATCGGTTTCATAGATTCCGCCCTGNCTGTTTTTNAAAATGGAAACAAAAAGCCGGCCGGGATTATCGGCGGCTTTTTCAATCTGATAAACCGCGGCTTTGGCTAATTGCCCTTCCAGATCGGCATAGCGGAACCAATGACTGCCTCGGTCGCGACTCATAAAAAGGCCCTGGTCGGTAGCGGCGTAAGCGAAAGAGGAATCGCGACCGTCAACTTCAAAATCGTAAATCGTCGGAGCGAAACTGCCGGACCAATAAGTTTCCTCAAAAGTTTTTCCGTTGTCATCGGACACGAAAACCACCGGTGAAAGTCGGTTCCGGTCAAGCGATTCAAAACCGAAATAAGCCGCGAATTCCGGAAAAAGATACAAAACAACCCCGACGGCTGTTATCCAAATTATAATGGGAAAGGCCTTATTCATAATAAATAATTTTAAACTTTGAGTTTTTCCTTTATGGCTCTGTATTGCAATTTTGGATTTAAATTATGTCTCTTGATCAATTCTTCTCGTTCTAAAAGCCAGCTTAATTTAGAGGAATTTTTTAAAATATTCTTGCGTAAAGACAAAATCGTCTCTTCAATGTATTCGCCAAGATTATCCCCCGCTTCCTTTTTCCCGCCCCCTGTTTCTTGTTTTATAATTTCAATCGCTCGGCCAATTCTACCAAATGACTGCTTGGCTATCAAGCCCGCCTTGGCCGAATCAACCCGAAAATTTTCTTCCAAATATTTTTCAATTGACTTTTGGCTTAACCGGGGAAAATAAACCTTAGCGAACCTTGAGGCCAGGGTCGCGGAAAAAACCGAGGTCTCGCGGGCGATGAAAATAATCAAAGAAAAATGAGGCGGCTCTTCAATAATTTTTAAAAGAGCGTTTTGGGCTTCGGGGGTTAAAGATTCGGCTGAATCAAAAATAGCGCTTCGCCGGCTGGAAGCAATCGGCCGCTGATAAAGAAATTTTTTAAGCCGTTTGACCGCTTCAATGCCGATGGAACCGGAATCGTCAGGCAAGCCCGCCTGATCGGTAGGCAGGAAAAATTCGGCGTCAAGCAAAGGCCTCGCGGCAACGGCAAATTCTTGGTTTTCCAAAAAATTAACCAAACTGGCGGCGAAAGTGAATTTGCCGATTTGGGGTTCGCCGAAAAACAGATAAGACTGCCGCAATCTATTTTCTCCAATGACTTTTTTAAAGTCCTCTGTTTTTTTTTCTAGACCGTAAAGCATACCCAGTAGTAGACCCGCGATAGCAATTTATCTTCAGCTCATCGCGGTTCTGATTTGTTTAATTGACTTTGTTTTTAATAATTAGCTATTTCCCAATTGCGAGTCCCGATAGATAAATTGAGCTGAAGCAATCGCGGGCTCACTACTGGGCATGAATTATAGTTTGGAAAGCAATGTCCTTTTATAAACGTCCAAATGTTCCAAGATGACCGCGGTTCCCTTGGCCACGCAATAAAAAGGATCTTCGGCCACGTAAGCGGCCACCCCCAAATGCCGCCTGAAAAATTCATCAATATGTCGGAGTTGAGCCGTTCCGCCGGAAACGATAATTCCCTTCTCCATGATATCGGCCACTAATTCAGGCGGCGTAACATTAAAAACCGACTGAACGGAAGCAACAATGTCGTTAAGATACGGGTCAATGGCTTCAACAATTTCATTGGAATTAATAATCAAATCCCTGGGTAAGCCGGTTATTAAATCCCGGCCCCGAATCTTCATAGTTAATTTATTGGGGTTAGTCAAAGCGGCTCCAATTTCAATCTTGATGTTTTCGGCGGTGTTCTCACCGATAGCCAAAACGTATTTCTTCTTGATGTAATCCATAATCGCTTGGTCAAAATGGTTGCCCGCCACCCGCCGACTGGACCAGGTCACGATACCGCCCAAAGAAATAACCGCTACTTCGCAAGTGCCGCCGCCCATATTGATAATCATATTGCCCGAAGAAGAGTTTATCGGGATATTGGCTCCCAAAGCGGCCAGAAGAGGTTCCCTGACCAGATAAACTTCTTTGGCTCCGGCTTCGCGGGCGGCGTTCATAACGGCCCGTTTTTCGGTTGAAGTGATGCCGGCCGAAACGGAAATCACCACCTCGGGCTTAAAAATATTAAAACGGCCCACGGCTTTGGAAATAAAATATTCCAGCATAGTCTTGGTGGTATAGTATTCGGCGATTACTCCGTCTTTAAGCGGCCGGTAAGTAACGATATCGCCGGGCGTCCGACCGACCATTTCTTTCGCTTCCAACCCCACCGCCATCACCGTGTTGCCAGGCTTGCTTAAAGCCACCACCGTCGGTTCGTTGATCATTAATCCTTTGCCCGGAACAAAAACCAAAGTATTAGTTGTTCCTAAATCAATTCCTAATTTGCGGGTTATCATTATTTGAAATCAGCATAAAATAAATAAATCCAGAGGTCAAATCCCGAATAGCCTAAGGCCTATTTAAAAAACAAGCTCGTTCAGTTGGGCTTAGAATAATATTTATTTTATGTTATTTTTCTTATAATATCCGCTCCCAGTTTTTGCAGCCGTTCCTCAATTTTTTCATAACCCCGGTCAATGTGAGACGCTTCGTTTAAAATTGATTCGCCTTCGGCCACCAAAGCGGCGATAATCATCGTCATTCCCGAACGCACATCTAAGGTATTCACTTCGTTGCCCCGCAACGGCGTGGGGCCGATAATCAAAGCCCGATGCGGATCCAGAATAACGGCGTTCGCTCCCATTTTAATAAGCTCGTTAATATAACCCAATCGCCCTTCATACATCCATTCGTGGATTAAACTGACGCCCGATGCCTGGGTGGCCAAAACCGCTAAAGGCGGAATCTGGTCAGTCATCAGTTTGGGATAAAGGCCTGATTGGATTTTGGAAACCCGATAAAGCCCGGCGGGTTTTTTAATCCGAAGCCAGTCTTTGCCCAATTCAAAATTAACCGCCATTGCTTTTAATTTCTGCAAACCGGCATCCAAAAATTCCGGTTCTATTTTTTTTATTANAACATCGCTNCGGGTGGCCGCGGCCAGAACCGCCAANCTCATCGCTTCATCGGAATCGGGAATAATACCGTGGCTGGCGGCATTCAGTTTTTTTACCCCCTGAACGCGAATAATATTAGTGCCGGCTCCTTCAATTTTAGCGCCCATTTTTCGCAAAAAAGCGGCCAAGTCCTGAATGTGCGGCTCGGTGGCGGCTAATTTAATAATGGTTTCGCCTTCGGCCAAAACGCTGGCCAAGAGCGCGTTTTCGGTAGCCGTCACGCTGATTTCTGAAAGCACGATTTTAGCTCCTTTTAACCGCGGGGCTTCAATTTTTAAAAAATGATCAGGGGTTTCACCGATATCAGCCCCCAAAGTCCGAAAGGATTCAAGGTGAACATCCAACGGCCGACTGCCGATGATATCGCCGCCGGGATAAGGCATCACCACTTTCCCGCATCTTCCCAGCAAAGCCCCGGCAAATAAAATGGAACCCCGAAATTTCCTGACCGTCTCGGCCGAAGGCGTAAAAGAATTCAAACCGGCCGAATCAATTAAAACTTTTTTGCCCTGGCGAACAACTTTCACGCCCAAGCCCTGGATGATATTCAAAGTATTTTCCCCGTCTTGAATCAANGGCGCGTTTTCTATTTCGCAGGGTTCGGCAGTCAAAAGAGTGGCCGCCAAAATCGGCAGAAGAGCGTTTTTAGAACCGCTAACCTCAATTTCTCCGGCCAAAGAACGGCCGCCATTGATAATAAAATGTTCCATTTTTATATAGTATAATATTAGAAACTTATGCCCAGTAACTCAACTCCGATGGTATTCTTCTGATTATATAACTAGCAAGGCCAAAAGATAAAGTATATTGTGTTAGTTATATTTTAATAATCTAACAAAATAAACAGAAGAATACATCGGGACAAAAATCTTCAAACAAGATATTCATAAATATGAACAACCTTAACAGAAACAAACCAGTCGTTTTAGGTTTAATCAATTCCGAAATGAGGGATTTTTGTCTTTCGGAGTTGAGTTAACTGGGTATGACTAAAAAAACAAGAAAATTTATTCTTTACGGCTTGATTCTGGGATTCCTGCTGGCGGCTAGCGGATTTATCCTTTACGCCCTAGGCTGGTCTTTTAATCAAACAACCGACGGTTCTTTCACTTTCCGAAAAACCGGCGCTATTTTTTTGAAAATCCGGCCCGGCGACGCCCTCGTTAAAATAAACGGCAAGTCCTATGTCCAAAATCACGGCCTATTTAACAATGGCGGAGATTTAACCAAGGGATTGTTGCCGGGCGATTATCAAATTGAAATCTCCAAAGAAAATTACGGCGCTTGGGGGAAAAAACTGACGGTTGAAGCCGGACTCGTTTCCAGCGCCACTAAAATTTTTCTTTTTCCGGAAGAAATTTCCGCCGAACCGGTTCTCCGGAAAGAAGCCGAAAAATTCTGGCTAACCGACAACAAAAAAGAAGAAATTAAAAGCCTGTTTTACTCCCTGAAACAGAAACAGCTGAAATTGCCCGGCAAGGTTCCGATTGTTCAAATCGCCCCTTATCTTTTTGACGCGACCAAAGCTCTTGTCGCCACCCAAAAAGCAGTTTATGTCTTAGACCGCCAAAATTTTTCTTTGGAAATTTTAGCCCCGATTTCCGCGCAAGCCCTGGCCGTCAGCGATTCCGAAATCGTTTTTCTTGACCGGCAAAATAATCTTCAAATTTACGGATTGGCAAACCATAAAATTATGGAAAAAATTCCTTTACCATTACCGACTCCGTTAAATAACAGTGAACAGCTAACGGAACCAGTCGAGAAAATTACAAAAATCGCTCTTCCCAAATCCGGCGCCCGAATCGCTCTTTTAACAAAAGAAGGCGGGTTATTTATCTACGAAAAGCCGGAAAACGAACTGAAACTAATTGCCGAAAAAATCAAAGAATTCCGGTTCTCGCCGGATAATAAAAAGGTGGCGATGTTGACCCAAAACGAAGAGATAGAAATTATTTTCTTGGAGGATTACCGCCGAGATTTTGAAATGGCGGCCGGAGAAAAATTCAAACTTGATCTTCCAAAAAAAGGGGCGCCGCTTGATTTTGGCTGGCTGCCCGAAATCCTTGACCATTTAATTATAAAATATCCCGAGGAAACGATAATCGCCGAAATTGACAGCCGGCCGCCGACCAACTGGTGGCTTTTAGGGAAAAATGTTCAAAGTTTTGCCTTTGACAACGAAAATAATCTTTACTTTCTTAGAGATAACCAGTTTCTGAAAGTTGTTTTGTAAAAATTAACGAGGTTCAGCCTCAATAGAATTTCCTCGATAGAATTTTCGATAGAATTTTTACAAGAGTTTTTTGAATTCTTCATCAGTAAGTCCGGCATCGCGAATAATTGCTTTTAATGTGTAGGGGTTTATTCTGGGATGTCTGGGAATAATAATTTTTCTTATGCCATTTGTCATACCAATGTGTTTACCTTTTTTTACAATCAAAAAACCAGTCCTCTGAAAGGCTTTTACTGCCCGAGCAGAGGAAACATCAGTAAAAAGCATTTAAGCGAAAGATATTTCTACTTCTCGTACTTTAACCCCATTAAATTCATCTGCGTTCATCTCCAAATAAGTTAAAATGGCGTCTTTGACATTTTCTAAAGCTTCTTTCTCTGTCGCCCCTTGACTATGACAGCCGGGTAGAGCTGG
>C687J35174_10008658_pt1 | contig 12877 bp, 10 predicted proteins | sample RifCSPhighO2_01_FD_35174 | JGI IMG/M metagenome (IMG submission 35174) | reverse complement strand
CCGCGATAGCGGCCGCGATGGGGAGGAGGTGCGTCGTCCCGACCGAACCCTTCACCGTAACATTCTCACGCGCGTCTCCCGTGGTAACCGTCGCCCGCATACCGACAACCTTCTTCCCGCTCTCGCAGAAGCCGATGTCGCTTACACGCACGTTCGCGCCGTCGCTCTCTCCATATGAAATGATGCGCGCCGGCGTACGCGCCGCCATGGAGAGCGCGTAATGGTCATCGGCAGGTATGACGAGAGGGGCGGAGACGGGGAGCGCGTACGCGGGCGAGAACTCTTCTTCCCGCACTTCTTCGGGCGAGGCGTATGCCTCAACGTGCACAGGGACTTCGGGCAACCGCGTCACCACAACCATATCCGGCGTTACAATCCCCAATATGTGCGCGAGGTCCCCCGGCTTCTCCGCGCCCACCTCCAACACAAGCATCGTCGGGTAATGATTCGGCAATAGAAGGAGCGCGAGCGTTCTCTTCATCACCACAAGCCACGAGAGAGGGTCTTCCCACGGGTTCTTGACCCCAAGAATGGTAAAGGGTACGCCAAACTCGCTGTTGAAGCTCTTCTCGCTTGAACGCACGAGAAAGCGCGTGGTGAACACGGCCGCGACAGCGTCCTTGGTGGAGGTCTTCCCCACCGAGCCGGTGACCATCACGATGCGCGGATGATATCTGTGTATGACGGCGCGCGCCACGAGAGCGAGCACACGGATGGCGATAAATTTTGACATGTTTTTCATCCCGTTAAAAATTATGAATAATGAGGCAGAAGGGAGTCATGGTGAATGTGGAGTGATACATAGGAGATTTCTAACGGGATTCATTGCGGCGTGGTTGTGCGCGGCGAGGCGCCCGAGTCTGTCGAGAGCCCGCGGTCCGGAGGCACTGCATAATAATTTATCAGGAAATGCACCAAATCCAAAAAGGTTGAGTTAAGAGTCTCTGATGCGTATTTGACGCCCTCGGGGTCGTTTGTATACAGCAAGATGATGAAACGCGGGTCATACGCGGGAAAGAAGCCGACGAAGGAGTGGAAAAAGCGGTCGGTAGAATAGCCGCCCCGGCCGTCGGTGAGCTGTGCCGTGCCGGTCTTCCCCGCTACCGACATGGTAGGAATCTTCGCTTTCCCTCCCTCAAGCACCGTGTCGACGAGCTTGCTCATCATCTCGACCGTCGCGCGCGCGGCCTCGGCAGAGAATACCGGAGTCTCCGCGCTCCAGTCCAGCTTCCGCTCTATGCCGGAATTGAGGCGTATCGCGCTCACGAGGTGCGGCTGTACCATCGCGCCGCCGTTGGCGAGCGCCCCCAGAGCGCGCACCATCTGGAGCGGAGTCATGGCAATGCCTTGTCCGAAGGCCGCCGTGTCATATCCAACCTGTTGCGGCTTTGACAGATTCCCAAGCAGGGCGCCCGTTTCGTTCGGCAGGTCAATACCCGTCTTCTGCCCGAACAGCGCGGTGAAATATTCGCGGAACTTCTCTTGTCCCAGCTGTGTAGCGACCCACGCCGCACCGATGTTTAGCGACTGCACGATGATTTGGTTCATGGGGATGGCGCCCCGCGCTTTGAGGTCCCAGTTGCAGATTTTAAAATTATTCACGACGATGCATCCCGTGTCGGTATACGTTGTCTGCGGAGTAATGACTCCCGCATCAAGCGCCGCCGCCATCGTGAGCGGCTTCATAATAGAACCGAATTCGTAGATGTGTTCTATGAGCGGATTCCCGAGAATGTTCGGGTTGATATCCTGCAAATCGTTTCCGTCATACCAGGGATAATTNGTGAGCGCGATGATGGCTCCGGTAGAAGGAATCATGATGATGCCGCCCGACTCCTTGCTCCCGTAGCGCAGATTCACTTTCATCATGTCATCGGACAGGCGCGTCTGCACCTCCGGCTCAATAGTCGTCACGATGTCGCCCTCGCGCGCATCCCTCGCATCTACAAACAGATTCCCCACGTTTGAAAAAAGTTCGGCGAAAAAGTTTTTATAGAGAGCATCGCCCGACCGAGAGAGCGTGCCGTCGTACATCGCTTCAAGCCCGGTCTGGCCGACGAGCATATCGCCCGAGCCGTAGGAGACGATACCGACGGTTTGCGCGGCGAGCGGACCGCCCGGATAATAGCGCCAACGCTCGCGGAGCACCTGCACGCCGGGAATCTTTTGTGCGGCGAGCGCTCGGCCTCTCTCCTCGCTGATGCGATGTGCGACTTCAATATAGACCCGTGTCTTCTTCGCGGCCGCGGCGGCAAATGCGTCGTGGCTGACGGTAGAAGAAGAAATGGCGGTTATCGCGACATAGGCGGCTTCTGGGTCAAGAAGCGTCTGCGGATTTATCGCGACGAGGAAGCCGGTCGCGAGCGTCGCGGCAGAGATGAGGGTGCCGTCCTTGCGGGTGAAATAGACTGACCCGCGGTCAAAGAGCCCGCTACCGCCTGAAGCAAATTGCCGGTCGGCCTTCTGCGCGTAGTCGTCTCCCTGCATGACCTGGAGGGAATAAAGCCGCGCGAACATAAAAAGAGCGACGAGGACGACGCACACCAAGATAAGGCGGATGCGGGCGCGAAACTGGGAGCGCATCCCGTTAGAAATAGAACACGAACGCACTCATTGCGTCGTACCCCACTCGGCTAGTGCTATTAATAGTTGTCGTCATAACCATCTTGGATGCACGGTGTTCGTGATTTCTAACGGGACGCATGGCCCTCGTACTAACGGAGCGCGGTCACGCTCTTCACCGGTACGAATATCTTCGTCGCGGGCAGAGCGTAGCCGGCCGCAACGTAATCCGTATGGGTGATGCGCGCTACACTCGCGAGATACTCTGATTCAAGCACGGCGACTGCCGCTTCGTTGTTCCTAACCGACTGCGAGAATTCAACGGTAAGCGTCGCGTAACTCATAACGACGGCGATGAGGCCTATGTACGCGACAGCGAGAACAGCGGTCGCGCCCACGCAGAGCGACACGAGAGAAAATGAGAGGTGGAGGCGTACTTTATGCAACATAAGAAAGGACAAGGACCGGAGAACTGATTTCTGTGTTGATGGCGGCGGAGCGCCTGAACACGCGCAGTTTGGCGCTCCGCGCGCGGCGGTTCGCAAGCACTTCTGCACGCGTCGGCACAATCGGCTTCTTAGGCGAGAGCATGCCCTGTCCCGCCTCTGCCGCGGAGCGCAAGTTATTCTTCACGATGCGGTCCTCAATACTATGGAATGAAATGACGGCGAGCCGCCCGCCGGGCGCGAGCGAGTTGAGAGCGGCCGCAAGCCCCTCGCGCAGAGCGCCGAGTTCGTCATTGACCGCGATACGGAGCGCCTGAAAGGTCTTGGTTGCCGGATGAATCTTCCCTTCGTGATACCGTTTCGGCGTTCCTGCGGTAATCGCGGCGACGAGCGCGCCGGTCGTGAGGATGCGGCTCTTCGCGCGCGCCGCGACGATTGCGCGCGCGATAGGGCGCGCGAAACGTTCCTCGCCGTAGGTAAAGATAATATTCGCCAACTCCTCTTCTGAAGAGGTGTTCACGATGTCGGCGGCCGTCTCGCCTGAATCTCCATAGGTCATAAGTAGCGGCTGGTCCTCCCCGCCGGAGGCGGATTCGCCTCCGGCGGAGAAGGAGAAGCCTCTCGGGGCGGCTATCTGGTGGCCGCTCCAGCCGAGGTCAAGGAATATCGCGTCGGCGTGGCCGATGCCGAGCCGCTCCAGGATGCGCGCGAGATTACGGAAGTTGTCGTTCACGATGTGCGCAACCGGACGTTCAGGACGGCGGTCCTCTGCATATGCCTCGCGACCGCGCTCCACCGCGGAGGGGTCGGCATCAATGCCGACGATGACACCGCCCTCGCCGAGCTCCGCGAGGAGCGCGGCAAAGTGTCCCGCTCCGCCGAGAGTCGCGTCAATGACCGTGTCGCTCGGCGCCACCGCAAGCGCCTTGAGTACTTCATCCATCAGCACACTGTTGTGTTCGGCCTTCACCCCGTTAGAGACGCCGACCTTTTGTCGGCCAGAACTCTTTGGGTTCTTGTCTCTAACGGGGTTCATATCTGGGTGCCCTGGTCGGGCAGGCCGACTTTCTCGGCAAACGCGTCGGCATTACGCTCAATCTCGGCGGTATAGGTCTTCCATGCGCCCTCCTCCCACATTTCAACCCTGTCAGCGACACCGGCGATGACTGCCTTCTCCTTAATTGAGGCAAATGACTTCAAGTGCTCAGGGATGAGCACCCGGCCGGTGCGGTCAACGTCGGCGAGAGACGAGCCGGCGAGGAAGAGGCGCGCGAGTCCGCGACGCGCCGCGCTCCCGTTCGCGTCACTTGCATATTTCTGCGCTTCCTTCTCCCACGCCCGGCGCGAATAGACGTAGAGACAATGATCAAGGCCGCGCGTTATGACAACGACGCGGCCCAGATCCTTCCGGAATCTCGACGGAAGCGAAATTCTATTTTTAGAATCAAAAGTGTGCAGGTATTCTCCGAGGAACATAGCGGAAGATGGTTGTGGGACTGAAAAGCAGGCCACCACTCCCGCTTCCCACTTCACTAACCATCAGTGGAGTATATCCCACTCTCCCCCACTCTCCTATCTAGGGGGCTTGTGGATAACCTCGCACATGCAAAAACTGGCGCGCCACAGGCGCGCCGGAACGAGGTATGAAGCCGTTATGCTATCGCTTCGGTGAGGCGGGTAATGACGAAGTCGCGAGGGAGGCCGGCGAGGAACCATCCGGCCTTCAGCGCATCTTTTTCACAAATCCTTCAAACTCCTTCTTGTTTATACCGAGACCCTTACAGGCTTTCTTGAGGTCATCAGAATAGATAACTCTAGAATGCAAATCTTCGTCATAACAAAAGAGATAAAAAGGAGTCTCTTCGTTTTTCTTGAAGAAACGAAAACAAACAGCAGAACCACGACTACCTTTGTATGGATTAGCAGTAATCCCTTTCTCTACTGCTATCAATTGGACTGCTTTGAAGAAGTCCTTCAATTTTATTTTAGTAGGAACTGCCACGTTAGACCAGAGTTAAGCAAACGTTAAAGCATTTTCAACGCTTCTGTGTTCATATGAAGCGACTCCTCCTCCATCAAAATCAAGATTCACACGCCCTGAAAAAGATTCTGAATACTTTTTAGGATTGGTAGCTTCCTCCATATCCTTCGCAATATTTCTGGAGATTTCTGGCCATATTTTTTTTAGTGTTTCTCGATCTTCCTCATCAGACATCTCCTTGTCTATAAGATGTATCGGATTATTATANTGAGCAAGTACTTCTTCATAGGCTTGAACGAGGTTCNNTAGTTTTCCCTTTACTGCTTTTTCAGTAGCGGCGGTGCAAGAAACATCATAGGGGTAGCAAAAACCTCTCCAATTCCCGTCCTTGGATTGGTATATAACACCCACTATTGGAATTATCTTCTTCATATGCCTAATCATNTTCCCCCGTCCGTGGGACATTTCTCATGCCGATATCCTACATGTGGATAGCCAAATTTGCAATATATGATTATTGCACAGCCTCATTGAGGCGGGTAATGACGAAGTCGCGAGGGAGGCCGGCGAGGAACCATCCGGCCTTGGGGCCTGAATCGCGGTTGAGGAATATACGGTAGATAGCNTGGAAGAGTTCTTTGGGCTGTATGGGAATTTCAGTCTTAAGCTCGTGCAAGCGCAGATGCAGTTCTTCACCCGTACGTTCTCCGGTCTGCAGATAGTCGGCGAGTACGGTTAGCGCTTTCTTTTGCACCTGCGAAAGTTCAACTTCTGGAGTCTCTTCTTGCAGTTCGTATTTAAATTCTTCCGGCGCGTACGTGGCAAGCCAGAACTTCGCGTACCGCGCGCGTTCTTCTAGCCTTTGTATCTCGTCTTCCGTCAGCTCTGCCCCCTTCGCTTTCCCCGCTTCCTTATGAAGTTCCAGATGCGGCATTTGCACGATGAATGCTACTTCGCGAAATCGCATCTGCCAGGGGGCAGTGAGCCCGGCGCGGTTCTTGGGGGGCTCACAGAGCGTATAGAGACGCGAATAGTCGTCGGCCTTTCCTTCGCGCACGCCAGTTCCGAGTTCGTCATACCAGTCATAGAGGCGCGGTACCGATTCTCCCGCAGGGTCTACATCAATCTGCTCTCGAATATCTTTCCCGATAAGCGCGAGGCGGAAGACCTGTGGCGGGAAGAGGTCGCACATATCCTTCGCACTGCTACCGCGGCCTTTTGACGAAGACATCTTCTTCCCGCCGACGAGGAAAAATTCGTACGGTATATCAAATGGTGGTTCATAATTAAACACTTTGCGAGCAATGTGATTGGCGACGTCTCGNGAACCTCCCTTCGTGGAATGGTCCTTCCCGCCGCCCTCAATATCCACCCCCTGTGCGACCCACTTTGCCGCCCAATCCACTTTCCAAAAGAGCTTCGCAGTGCCCTTCCATGGTGCGGTGCGCCCGGCGTGCCCGCAACTTACCGCATCGTCAGGATGCTTGTCACAGGTATAGCCAACCGTTTCGCCGTCAAAGTCGTACGCACGCGTCGTCATCATCTTCCCNCACTTCTCGCATACGACCGATACGGGGAGCCATGACCAGTCCTTTTCAGACCCCGAGACTTCTTTTAGGATTTTGCGGACATCGCTAGCGCGTTCAAGCGCCGTTTTAATAAGNGAATCCATCTTCCCCGACCGGTAAAGTTCGGTCGCACGATAATAGTTCGGAGAGAAACCGGCTTTTTTATGCACCTCTATAAATTCTGTACCGAAGTATTCTGCGTAGTTCGCGAAGCCCGGTTCGGGGCTCGGAACTGCGNAGAGAGGCTTCCCCAGATGTTCTCTGAATTTTCCCACGTCTAAATAATTCGGTATGGAGTCAAACGGGTCAAAATCGCCTATCTCAAAGCGGAATTCATTCGCGACACCTTGCTCCGCGAGCATTTCGGCGACAAGCCCGTGAATAGCGACGCCGCGCATACTGCCCACGTGCACGCGACCGGAGATCGTCTTTTCATCGCGAATAAGGAATGTCTTCCCATCGCGAGGAGTGCGCGTGTCTCGTATCTCGCTTGCTATGCGGTCAGCCCAGAGCATGGGCCTATCGTACCATTATATTTCTTAGGCCACCTTCTCTATCGTGTAGGTCTGCTTGCCGGTGGGGGTCTCAAAAGTGAAGACGTCGCCTTTCTTCTTCCCCATCAGGGCGGCGCCCAAGGGCGAGATATGCGACAGCTTCTTCACGCGCATATCGGCCTCTTCGCTCCCGACGATGGTGTACTCNTGCACGTCAATGCTTCCCTCCCTCTTTATAGACACTTTGGAATTGAAGCCNACTTCGCTTTTTTTCTTATTGTCAGTGACAATCTTCGTATTCTTTACGAGCTCCTCTAGCTTCTTGATGCGCTCCTCGGTCGCGGCCTGGAGCTCTCGCGCCTCCTGGTACTCGGCATTCTCGGAGAGGTCGCCGAGCGAGCGGGCATACTCAAGGTTCTTGGCAATCTCGGTGCGGCGCACCGTCTTCAGGTGCTCCAGCTCTTTCACCATCTCGTCAAATTTTTCTTGCGAGACAACGCTTTCTTGTATATCACTCATATAGTTATAGTAGTGCAGGCATTGTACGTGCCCAGCACTAACTTGCAAGCCCAGCACCAAATCTGATTTGGTGCTGGGCGTGCCCCGCATTAAAGCGCAAGCTAATTTTGAGTGCTCGTTGCGGTCCCTCCTACATAAACAGAGTTTTGGGCATACAGAGAGCTGAAGAGTTCCTGCATCACATTGACTGCTTGCGAGCCCGAGCCCGCGGGTCCGCGTTCAAGGACGACGGCGAAGGCGTACTGCGGATTATCGTGGGGGAAGAACCCGATGACCCACGAATTGTCATACTGATTGCGCGTACCCGTCTGCGCGGTGCCGGTCTTCGCCGCGACCTTCACGTACGGGAAGTTGAGCGCACTCGCGAGTGCGGTTGTCACACCCTGCCGCATCCCCTCGCGCACCACCGCGAGCGCGTCAGCGCTCACGGGCACGGTTGTATACGTCGGCGCTTTATCCGCGAGCCCAGCACCAAAACTGTTTTGGTGCTGGGCGAGGAGCGTTGGGGTAAATAATTTCCCGCCGTTGGCGACTGCCGCAGTCGCCCTCGCCATCTGGAGCGGTGTCACCTGCACTGAATATTGGCCGATAGCGGTGAAATACGTGTCACCGAGGTACCACGGCTCGTTGAAGATTTCTTTCTTCCATTCGGGCGTCGGGATAAGCCCAGCGGCCTCACCGGGGAGGTCAACACCCGTCAGGCTCCCCATGCCGAACTGGCGATACCAATATTCAAGCCGAACAATGCCGAGACCCCTCTGATTCCCGAAACCGCCGCCAACCGTGTAGAAGAAGATGTCAGAGGACCAGGCAATCGCCTTCTTCACATCCACGGGGCCGAGCGCTTTCCATCCTTTATAGATGAACGATTCGCCGGGATGATACGGGTCAGGGACTTCAATAAATCCGGGGTCATCAATGACCGTGTTCGGCGTGATGAGGCCGTCGGTGAGCGCCCCAGAGGCGATAAGCGGCTTCACGATAGAACCGGGCGCGTAGACGCCCTGTACGGCGTGGTCAAGAAACGGGTGTCTCTCGCTTGTTGAATAATCAGCAATGATGTCCGACGGACCTCCCTGCGTCATGACATTCGGGTCGTAGCTCGGGTACGAGACGATGGCGCGCACCGCACCGCTAGAAACGTCCATAATGACGCCGGCGCCTGCGATAAAGNGCATATTGTCTACGATATCTTTAATGGCGTGCGCGAAGAGCCGTTCAAGCTCGGCGTCAAGCGAGAGCCGCAGTGTCGCTCCCGTCTCCGCCCTCACGATGGTGCCCTCGGAGCGGACACGACCGAGCGCGTCTGTCTCGGTAAGCAATTGGCCGTTCTTCCCGGCGAGGAGCGAGTCGTATTCGGCCTCCAGGCCGGCGAGACCGGTTTCCTTCTCGTCGTAATACACACCCTTCGCATCCTTCTTCGGACTGGACACATACCCGATAATCTGACCGAGAGAAGGAAGCGGATAATTGCGGCGNACCGTTCCATCCTCTCTCTGAACATTTTCAGCGAGAATAACTCCTTGGAAATCCGTGATGACGCCGCGTGGCGCGAAGAGTATCGTGGATTCAAGACTATTATGCGCGCTCCGGGCGGCGAATGCCTCCCCCTGCAGAATCTCTAAGTCCCATGCGCGCCCAACCAAAATGAGGAAGAGGAGCGAAAGAGCGCTGGCGAGCGACACGAATGTTCCGTGCGGAAGCGGCTTTTCAAGCCGTCCTTCAAAGCGCGCACGGTCGAAGGCTGGAGCATTTGACGCGTCAAGAAATATCTCGTCGGGAGCGATTTCCGGGTCCTTCCTCTTTCTGCGCCGCCACAGCATCACTTGATAATACTCGCCCCGTTAGAGATTAGAAAGTGCTTGAGATATTGTACACAAACGTCATATATCTCTAACGGGGCTCGCTGAAAGGCGGCCGCGCACGAAGGACGCCGCAACTGTTACTACGGCTCCGTAGAGCGTGTAGAGCGGGAATACACCCGCCTGCGGCGTGTAGTAGAGCGTGTCGGCGAAGAGTCCCACGGCGAGCGGCACCAGTGGTTCAAAAAACGAGGCGGCGACAGCGAGAAGAGCGGTACACAACCATGGGAAGAACACGGCCGAAATGAACGAGAGTATCGTGAGAGTTCCGCGCATCACCCCGTTAGAAATAGACCGCGATCGATAATAATTGTGAGTCATGTGCTAAATAATAGCGCGGCCGCGATTTCTAACGGGGTCATGGTGCCGAAGTGGCGCCCGCAGAAGGCGGGTCCGCCTTCGGCGGAAACGCCGTTATTCCCGTATCGCGTAATTCAACCCAGGAGATTGAAAAGAGATTGGAGGCGGGGGCGATGCGCAGGGTGACCGAGGGAGACGCAGGGTCACTGTCAACCCGCACCACCGCACCGATGGGCAACTTCCCGGGGCCGGGCACGAATACGACGTCACCCGCCGCAATGCCGGCAGAACGCGCCGCGGAGGCTCGGAGCACGCCCCCTCCCGCGCCTTCAATGATGAGCGGCAGACCCGCCTGCCCAACCCAGCCGTTGGTTGTCACGCCATGCGCTGAAAAGAGCGTTACTCGCGAGAAATCGCTAGAAACAGAGGAGACGATACCAAGCGGTGTGCCTCCCTCCCCAAACGCCTCCATGCCGAGAGCCACTCCCCGCTTCAGGCCGGCGGCGGCGACGAGCGTATCGTAGGGGCTCGCCGGAGGACGCGCAACGACGCCGGCCACGATGCCTTGAATATCCTCTCCGAGCTCTGCAAGGTCGTTTACTCGCTGAAGGAGTTCCTGATTCTTGAGGGAGAGAGCGGCATTCTCGTCCGTCAGCCTCTCGTTCTCTAGCGTGAGCGCCGTCGCATCGCCAAAACTGCTGAAAAACGCGTGACTCCTCTCTGCCAGCAAATCTGACGCGCGGAACACCGGCGCAAACGTATACCAAAAAAGATTCGGCGCGAGAAGACGAATGAGAAGCAGAAGTACCGCACCCGCGAGCGCGAGCACTCCCCACGATACGCTCGTGGAGGATAACAGCGCGTTACGCCTCGCTAAGAATGTCTTCTTCATCGACAAAGAAATCTTCGTAAGGCTCCGGGTCTTCGGTCACGATGCCCGCGCCACGCACGACCGCCGTCAAGGGGTCGGGCGCGACCCGCACCGGCACGCCGAGCATCTTCGCGAGTATCTGCGGAAGCCCTCGTAAGAGGGCTCCGCCGCCGAAGACCGTCACGCCATGTTGGAGAACATCGGAGAGGAGCTCGGGCGGCGTCGCTTCAATAACCTCCTTCATAGCATCCATAAGCGCGTCCAGAGACGGCGCAATCGCTTCGCGGACATGCGCATCGGTGAGGGATATTTCGCGGGGCAAGCCAGTCGCATAGTCGCGCCCGCGCACGCTCCGCGAGAGTGCTTCAGAGAGCGGCATTACCGCTCCTATCGCTATCTTCACCTCCTCGGCAGTGCGCTCGCCGATGCCGAGCTTGAACTCGCTTCGCACAAAATCAATGATGTTATCGTTGAAGCGGTCGCCGGCAACGTGCGAGCTCTTGGCCGCGACGACGCCCTTGAGCGCGATGACGGCGATGTCGGTCGTGCCGCCGCCAATGTCCAAGACCATCGTCCCGATCGCGTCGGCGACCGGCAATTTCGTGCCGATGGCGCCGGCGACCGTCTCTTCCAGAATAATCGCCTCGCGCGCTCCGGCGTTCTTCGTTGCGTCGCGCACCGCGCGGCTCTGCACGTTGGTCACGCCGGTAGGCACTCCTATCACGACGCGCGGACCGAAGAGCCGCACCCGGCCACCCTGTGCTTTGTTGATGAGATAGGTGAGGAGCTCTTCGGTCACCTCAAAGTCGGAGATGACGCCGTGTGAGAGCGGGCGCACGACGCGAATGTGCGCAGGCGTCTTGCCGAGCATCGTCTTCGCGTCCTTCCCCACTGCGACGACCTGATGCGTCTTATCGTTGACCGCTACTACCGACGGCTCGTTGATGACGACGCCCCTGCCGCGCACGTAGACGAGGGTGTTGGTAGTCCCGAGGTCAATCGCGATGTCGCTAGAGAAGAGGGCGTTTTTTGAGAACTTCGCCATGGCTATGAAAAGAGTCTTTCGCGCGAGACCTTTTCAACCGTTCCGGTCGCGCGCTCAACGACCTCAAACTCGCCGGTTTCAACCGCATCCTTCCCGACCACGATACGCTTCGGAATGCCGAGTAAATCGCTCTCGGCGAACTTCTCGCCGGCGCGCGCATCTCTGTCGTCATAAAGAACTTCAATCCCTGCTTTCGTCATATCGGCATAAAGGNCATCTGCTGTTTTAGAAATGTCATCATTTCCGCGGCCGAGCGACACAAGATGCACCGAAAACGGCGCCACGCTCTCGGGCCACACAAGCCCTTTCTCGTCGGCAAGCGCTTCAACGATGGCGCCCATGAGGCGCGTGGGACCGATGCCGTAACAGCCCATAACGACCGGCGCCGACTTCCCCTGTGCGTCTTTATATGAGAGGCCAAGCGGCTCGGAGAAGCGTGTGCCGAGCTTGAAAATATTGCCGACTTCTGCCGCCTGTGCCTCTTCAAGGCTGTCTCGCGACACTTTGAGGTCGGCAAGTACCTCGTCGTTCAAGACCTCCTTGTTGATAGCCATGTTCCTCTCTCGCGAGACGTAGATGGTGTCTTCCCCGTTCTCGCACAGCGTCTGGAACTCGTGACTATACTTAGAGAACGCGCCACCGGATGCAAACGTGATAAACGTTTTGTTGCCGATGCCTGCGCGCTGGAAGACCTTACGGTATGCATCTGTCGCCCGTTCATAAAACACATCCAGGTCTTTCTGGTCAATATGGAAAGAATAGAGGTCCTTCATCAAGAATTCGCGTCCGCGCATGATGCCCGACTTCGCGCGCTCCTCGTTGCGGAACTTTGTTTGTATCTGGTACGCCGAGAACGGCAAGTCGCGATAGGAATTCACATGCTGGGATGCAATGTGCGTTATCGCCTCCTCCTGCGTCCAGCCGAGACCGAGCTCGCCGCCGACATTCAATGATGTCTTGAACCATACGTCCTGTTCCCATCTGTCCGTCTTCTTCCAGAGCTCGGGATTCTGGAGCGATGAGAGGAGGACTTCTTGACTGCCGAGCGCATTCATCTCTTCGCGGATAATCTGCACTATCTTGTTCAGAGTTCTCAAGCCCAGGGGTAGATATGAATACACGCCCGCTATCTCTTTATGGATGTAGCCGGCGCGCACGAGAAGCTGTGCATTCTTGGCGACCTCGTCGCTCGGCGCTTCGCGCCTCGCCTTGGTGAAGAGCTGTGACTG
>C687J35174_10008647_pt1 | contig 12892 bp, 13 predicted proteins | sample RifCSPhighO2_01_FD_35174 | JGI IMG/M metagenome (IMG submission 35174) | reverse complement strand
CCCACTCCAACCCTAACTCCGACTCCAACTCCAACTCCAAACTCAGGCTCAGGTTCAGGTTCGAATCCCGCTCCAACGCCAACTCAGACACCATCTCCCACGCCATCTCCCACACCAAGCCCGACTCCAAGTCCAACACCAAGCTCGAGCTCAGGTTCAATCTCAACGCCAACGCCGATATCAACACCTACATCTGCGTCCACGCCAGTTCCCGCATCAGGTTCTATTTCTAGGCCAACAGTCCCGGCTTCAATTCCTACACCAACATTTACGTCCATACCACCCTCCAATCTGATTGAGCAAATAGCCAAACGGATACAGAATATGGGAAATTTAATAAGTAATAACTCGGAGCAGATAGCATTCCCGCCCATAGAGGAGTCTGTTTCATTAGAAACTCCCCAAGCGTTTAAGCGGGGGCTTAGGGTTGTGCGGCTGGAACCAGTAAAATTTTCTATCGAATCTTTACCTCCGCCAGTTAAAAATTTGGCCGATAAATTTACAGAATTCAGGGAAGCTCTGCAAAATATAGGAATATCAAAGCCATCTGATGTAAGTAAATTAAAATCGGCCAATTTCATTTTCGTTCTTTCGGGATTATCGCAACAAGTAGGAACAACCACAGTAGACTTGAGTGGCGCAAGGTTAACAGCCAACGAAATGGCTAACATTCCCGAAGATATTATTTTTGCCAGAACGGGAGCAAACAATATTGATCTAAATATCAACATATCAATTTCTGACCAAGGAGAGCCGATTCAGAAAATGAACGTTTTTAAGAACAAACCAATCAATTTAGTGCTGAAAACGGGTGAACCGGCAAAAGATATTACAGGATACGTTGTTTTGTTGCCCGACGGCGATCCAGAAAAAATAGCTGTCAAAAATTCCAATTCGCCGTTTTTAATGAGCATAATGAATTCGATCATAAACAAATTTGGTTCCAAAGTCGAGCTCGTAGAAAACGAGAGCATTCTACAACAGTTTGAATATATCGAAGATGTAAACAACCCGGGTTTATATTTGGCCGACATTGTCACTCCATCAAAAGAGGGCTGGTATGAAATAAGAACACTAATTAACCACCAAAACCAGTATACTCCGTCCAAGAATATAAACGTTTCTTTTGCTGTCGACCCGCAAGGGTATGTTTACGAGAACTTTGGAGGCAAAGAGGAGCGTATTAAGAATGCGACAGTTTCCATATTTTGGCTTAATCCAGATACTAAAGAGTACGAGCTTTGGCCGGCAAATAAGTATCAGCAAATAAACCCACAAATCACCGATGAGGCGGGGGAATATTCATTCTTGGTTCCGCCGGGATATTATTATATAAAGGTTGCCCACCCCTTATATGCAGACTATGCGGGGAAGCCCTTTCGGGTACAAGGCGGAGTTGAAGTAAATGCAAACATAGAGTTGCAGACAGTTAGCTGGTGGAGAGACTTACTTAATACCAATAAAGTTATTATAACTACCGGAGCCACAATTTTAACCTTGATGATAATTCTAACAATGATTACTCTGTTTATCATTTTAAAGTTATTATAAAACATGCCATATTGGCATAATAAATTACAAAAATTACAAATAACAAATTTAAAAATGCAAAAATCAAATTATCTAATAGCTATTGTTGGTTTAATTTTATCGGTCGGAATCATTTTTCTTAGCTCGCAGCTTTTTATATATAAAGCGGAATCGCTAAATGCTGAAAAAAAGATACAAGCCCAACAGACTAACGAGAAAATTTTGATTTTTACAAAGATGTTTGTTGATAAGATTTTCCGGAGAAATCCGGAAGCGAGTTTCGAGGACCGCTTGGAGTTAGAAAATGCTATTAGAGACTTAAATAATCAGGAGATTTTTGATCAATGGAGAAAATTCACAAGTAGCGTGGGAGACGATGACGCCCAGGCGCAGGCCGTCAACCTCTTTAACTTATTGTTGAATAATATCATATACTAGCCTTCTCTTGTCTCTTAAAAAACATCTGATTTTCAGATGTTTTTCTTTAACGGCGAACGGGCTTGATAAAATTTTAAAAAAGATTAGTATATATTAATCCGTGTTTAGTTCCTTAACCCTTTAATAAGGAAAAGCAAATGTCTGACGGGATTGAGGCGAAAGTAATCGAGATCGTTTCAAAGCAGATGGGGGTCGACAGGACTGAAATCACGCGAGAAACCGGGTTCAAGGAAGATCTGAGCGCCGACTCATTGGACACGGTGGAGATTGTTATGGGAATAGAGGATGGGTTCGACATAAAGGTTCCCGACGGAGAAGCAGCAAAAATCACTACGGTGGGGCAGGCCATCGATTACGTCAGGGAGCACCTTCCTAAACTCGTCTAATCCTCGCGCTCTCGCGAACTTTCGCCGGAGCTTTTTTATTGAAATTTTTTCTGTTGAAAACGAAGTCGGGCTGAATGCGATGTTCAGGTTAGAGAAAACAATTTTTGTTTATCACCCTTGCTTAATTGTTTCGCTGGATGATATAGAATCATATTACGCAGGGCTTGCCCAGAAAATCCACGAAGCCGTAATTTCTATATTAGTATAAAAGCCGCCGGTCTCTCGGGGGCTATTTTTTTACATAAAATAAAATTGACTTGAACGGCTCAACGCCGTTGAGCCGTTGAGGCATTGGACGCTTGAACAGTTTTAAATAAAGTTGTATAATTACCCACCCCAGTTAAATATTTGCTGACGCAAATTTAACGGGGAAACTAATCTTTTTTATGGAAGCTAATTATATAAAAATCAGAGGAGCCAGGGTCCATAATCTAAAAAATATAGATCTGGATTTGCCGAAGAACAAACTGATTGTAATTACCGGACTTTCTGGTTCCGGAAAATCGTCTTTGGCTTTTGACACCTTGTATGCAGAAGGCCAGAGAAGATATGTTGAAAGTTTGTCAGCTTATGCCAGGCAGTTTTTGGGAGTTATGGATAAACCCGACGTGGATAAAATAGAAGGGATAAGTCCGGCAATTTCAATTGACCAAAGAAAATCAACCCATAATCCCCGATCAACAGTGGGGACAATAACAGAAATTTATGATTATCTGCGTCTTTTGTATGCAAGAATCGGCAAACCGCACTGCCCTAAATGCGGAAAGTTAATTTCACGCCAGACAGTTGACCAGATCGTTGTACAAGTTCTCAGGCTTCAAAAGAATCTGGAAGTAACAGTTTTGGGCCCCGTAATTCGTTCTAAAAAAGGAGAGCATCAAGGAGTTTTAGAGGAAATTCAAAGAGCGGGTTTTGTTAGAGTAAGAATAGATGGGATTATTTATCCAATTGAGGAATCTCTCGAAAAACCGATAGACAAGCAAAAAAAACATAATATGGAAGTTGTTGTCGACAGGCTTATTTTGAATAAAGAACTAGAGAAATCCAGACTGGTTGATTCGTTGGAAATTGCTTTGCGGCTGGGAAAAGGGATCGTAATCGTGAATGTTCAAGATGTTCTAAATGTTAAAAAAAATCAACTAAAACAAGCGAGCCACGCGAGCGATAGTGCAGTTGGAACAGATATAACGTTTTCAGAACATTTTGCGTGCGAAGAGTGCGGAATTTCTTTATCGGAGCTAGAGCCAAGATTATTTTCTTTTAATAATCCTTATGGCGCGTGCTCTGAATGTACGGGTCTTGGAGAAAAGCTGGAAGTTGATCCGGAGCTTGTCCTTCCAAATAGAAGACTAACAATAGCGGAGGGTGCAATTTGGCCATGGTCGCGCGCCTCTCACAAAGTTGGAAGGCAGGGGCATTATTATTCTATTCTTTCTGGTTTGGCGGATAAACATAAGTTTTCTCTCGATGAAGAAATAAAAGATTTACCAAAGAAAATAGTAGATGTTATTTTATATGGAGATGGTGATTTCGAGGGAGTTATAGCTAATTTGGAAAGAAGATACCATGAAACCGATTCGGACTGGACGCGCCAAGAAATTGAGCAGTATATGGTGATTAAAATTTGTCCAAAATGCCAAGGCAAAAGATTGAAGCAAGAAGTTCTGGCGGTAACTGTGGGCGATTTGTCAATTGATAAAATTGTTGATTTATCCATTGATAAAGTAAAAGATTTTTTTTCCGCCCTAGGCGGATCAGCCTTTGGCTGGGAAAAATCTCCAAAATTAAGTGTAGCAGAAGCAAAAATAAGCCAGCCGATTTTAAAGGAGATAATAGATAGAACACAGTTTTTAAACGATGTAGGTCTTTCTTATTTAACTTTATCTAGAAAAGCCGGTACGCTGGCTGGCGGGGAAGAACAGAGAATAAGACTGGCAACGCAGATTGGTTCTAAGCTATCGGGAGTTTTATATATTTTAGACGAACCGTCAATTGGTTTGCACGCCAGAGACCAGCATAAATTAATAAATACACTAGTAAAATTAAAAGAGCTTGGCAATACGGTGATCGTTGTTGAACACGACCCTCAAACGATGCAAGCTGCCGACTGGATTGTTGACGTGGGGCCGGGAGCTGGAAAGCATGGCGGAAAAATTGTTTTTCAAGGGACATTAAAAGAATTGATGAAATCCCGCACTTTGACCGGCGATTATCTGTCGGGGAGGAAAAAGGTGGAGATAGATAAAAAAAATCACCCCGTCATGCGACGGGGCGCCCAGAGCTCCAGAAAATATTTGAGTGTAATTGGCGCAAGCGAACATAATCTTAAGAATATTGACGTGAAGATACCCCTGGGCGAATTTGTTTGCGTTACGGGAGTTTCTGGGTCTGGAAAATCATCCTTAGTAAATGATATTTTAGCAAGATCTTTGCTTAAGAAGTTTTACAGAGCCAAAGATGAGCCGGGAAAACACAAAGAAATTTTAGGGATAGAAAACTTAAACAAGGTTGTTTTAGTCGACCAGTCGCCAATCGGTAGAACGCCGAGATCAAATCCGGCAACTTATACCGGGGCATTCTCTCATATACGAGATATTTTTACTAAAACAAAAGAGGCGCGTATTCGAGGGTATTCTGCTGGTAGATTTAGCTTCAATGTAAAAGGAGGAAGGTGCGAAGCTTGTGAGGGGCAGGGCCAAAAAAAGGTTGAAATGTATTTTCTACCCGATATTTATGTTGAATGCGAAGAATGCCGTGGCAAAAGGTATAACAAAGAAGTTTTGGAAATTACATATAAAGATAAAAATATCGCCGAAGTTTTAGATATGATGGTGGAGGAAGCAACGGAATTTTTTAAAAATATCCCAGGTCTCTACGAAAAATTAAAAACATTAAAAGAGGTTGGATTATCGTATCTTGAACTGGGACAGGCGGCGACCTCTTTGTCGGGAGGAGAGGCGCAAAGGGTGAAGCTGGCAACAGAGCTTTCCAGAAAAGGAACAGGCAGAACACTGTATATTCTGGACGAACCAACGACAGGGCTCCATTTTGATGACGTTAAAAAACTGATTCATGTTTTAGCTGGTTTAGTAGATAAAGGAAATACAGTTTTAGTTATTGAACACAATCTTTCGGTTATCGCGGCTTCAGATTATGTCATAGACTTAGGTTTGGAGGGCGGCGATGGCGGGGGAGATATTGTGGTTCAAGGAACGCCGGAGGAAGTTTCAAAAAATAAAACATCTTATACGGCCAAGTATTTGCGGGATGTTTTATCCGGTAAGGTTATATAAGTATAGAAAAATAGCATAAAATGTGCTATAATAAAGTATAGAAATGGCTCCCGTCATTTATATAATTAATCGCTCGGTCAGAATGTGTGAAAATAAATTTTCATACATTCCTCCTTCCCTCATAATTATGAAAAACTGGTCTACGGATACTAAAAAATTGAAAAAAAACAAGGAAAAATTTGCCATTTGGAAACTGGAACAGTTGATAAATTTTGGTTTGGGAAAAAACAAAATAAAGAAAAGTCAGCTTAAAAAATACTGGAATCATATAACCATAGACGCGGCTAAAAGAAAATTTTTCTCTTTGTTTGTAAAATAAATATATTCTTATGGCTGAAAAGTCTATTTTGTCAAAAAATCAAAGAGACATTCTTGCAATAATAAGCAAGGATAAGCTTATTTGCGATAATTTTTATTTGACCGGTGGCACCGCTTTGGCCGAATTTTACCTGCATCATCGCTTGTCCGAGGATTTAGATTTTTTTTCTGAAAATGAATTCGAACCACAGGCAGTCTCTGTTTTTTTAGAGAAAATAAAAGTCGCAGCTAAGATAAAAAAAGTGGAATATCAGCAGAGTTTTAACCGTAATTTATTTTTTCTTGATTTGACAGATGGCGACAAGATAAAGATGGAATTTACATATTTTCCTTTTGAGAGGATTGAAAAAAAAGAAACAATAGGGAATTTATATATAGACAGCTTATTGGATATCGCCGCGAATAAGGTTTTTACGATTTATCAAAGGCCAAGAGCCAGAGATTTTATAGATTTATATTTTATTTTACAAAAAGATAAAAATTTAAAACTTGATGATTTGGTTAAAAAAGCTCAAATAAAATTTGGCAATTATATTGACCCGATTCAATTAGGATCTCAATATATAAAAGCCAAAGAACTAAAAGATTTCCCCGAGATGCTGGCAGACATCAAAGATAATGTTTGGCAAGATTTTTTTATAACTGAAGCAGTGAGGCTTTCTGCCAGGATTATGAAATAAAGCAGGAGTAAAAAACCGCTATTTGTTTAAAAACATGGCGGTTTTTTTGTTCGTAGAAGCATAAAGCTATGCACATATTAAAATGTTGCGGGGGGGGGATTAGTAGTACAATAAGTAAATCTGAAAATGGTTAAACAATTATATAAAAATACAATTTTAGCTAAGCGATTAAGCTCGGAAGCAGAGAGAGAATTCGCTTCGCGAATTTTTAACTCACGTTTTGCAAAACCGCTGATTTTTAATTTAAGTTAGCGGTTTTTGATTATATTTACTCGGAGTTATCCAGTATTTTCTAATCAAGAAAGGACCCTGAAATCTCGGACATAGTTTTGTTGGAAAAAGTTGTCGGAAATTGAAGTTTTTGACCTTTAAAATTATTGAATAATTCTTGTTTTTCTTTTTGCATAAATTCGGCGAATTCGTTGTCTGATTTTGCAAAAGCAATCTTGTCTAATATCTCAAAAGTTATGCCCGGTTTCAAATATTGTTCTGCGTTTTCCAGCGCCTTTAACTTTGCATATGGCGTTAGATAAATATTGTAAATCTTTTTTTCTTTTCCTTTTTTATCAATCGTTGTCGTGGCAAATCCGCACGGTCTGTGGAAGTTAAGATATGTGTTAAAACAACTTTTGTAAAATTCATTGAAATATTTTGCATATCCTTTTGCAATAAATCTGTATCCAATGTGTTTTCTAATTATGAAGTTATTCTTGCCTTCAACCAATCCGTTGTCGTTTGAATGCCTTGGCCTGGACTTGGTTTGTGAAATCAATAATTTGTTTAAAAGCTCCGCAACCACCTTGTTAATATATTCTGAACCGTTATCGGAATGGAAATTGACTATCACAAACGGAAATTGATCCAGTAAATCTTTTAGTAGAGACAACAGATATTCTTCTGAAATTCTTTCCACGCACCCGATAATTTCCCACTGGGTCACTTCGTCAACAATATTGATGTGATAAATTCCTTTTTCTTTGTCTAAATCCCCTTGGTGGACCGTGTCCACTCGCAGAAATCCAGGTTTGCCGCTGTTCTCTGGTTTTGTTCTTTTACCGATAGGAGTCTTTATGGGGTTTGTCTTTTTGACGGTTAAGCTGTGTGAAATATATTGTCTTGTCTGACGCAGATTGTAGATGTGCGAAACGGAAATATTGCTAATATTTTTGTAATCTTGCCTGTGAAAAGTATCATATTCGCGGATAAGTATTCCTTTGGTTGCCGGCCCGGAAAGTCGTCCGTGCAGATTATCTGTTTTAATCATCAGGGCAATATCGCAGGCGCCATATATTTTTGGAAACCGTCGGCAGTTTGAATACGCAACAATTATCTTTCCAAACTTTCTTTTCTTTGCAATCAATTTTTTAGTTTGGGTTTTAGACAAACCCGTCATCTTTGTAATATATTTCTTAACGATTGTTTTTTCTTTTTTAACACATGAAAAATATTTAAACTTGTTTAAAACATCTTCAATCCACAAGTTTCTCTCGACCTTGTTTTCTGCGAGAAATCTTGTTGCATCATTATTTAATTGTAAAAACTCTTTTATCTGATCTATTGAAACGACTTGTTCGTCTTGCATGTTGATTATCATGCTTCAATCCGGCCACCTTTTTTCAGCTTTTCAACACCCAATTTCAGGATCCTTCTGTGTTAGAAACAGTAAGTCATTTGAGGGTCCTTCTGTATTGTACAATACTAGCCCTTGACAAGATTGTTGGATTTGCTAATATACAATATATCATTGAAAATTACAAAACCGTTGATTCATGTCCCTGGTAAAAAAACTGGGGGTGGGCATGATGAGGTGGCGCGTGCGTTAGTGCGCGTCCGGCTTCCTCCGTAATCATAGGATAGTTGCTAAATCAAAAGTTCAAACTTTTGAGGAGTCAACGAAGCGCTCAATTATTTTATTAATTGAGAACAAGGGTGGTACCGCGAGATATGACTTCTCGTCCCTGTTGCGTAGATTTACTACGCCATAGAGACGAGAAGTTTTTTTATCCGCGAAAGTTCGCAGAGCTTCTCATAGCACATTCAAAACATAAAGGGAATAAACATGGCTGAGCCGAAAATAATTCTTATCGTGTGTAGTGGAAACATCGAGCGCTCGGTGATTGCCGAACGTTGTATTAATCGCGCCCTGGAGACAAGAGGCCTAGACAGTGAGTTCGTCGCCATTTCCCGCGGATTGCAGACAGCTTCGCCACCCGTCGGTAAAAACCTCAAAGATTATGAGGATGAATGGTTGGCAAGCAGTCCTATACTGCAAGAAATCGGAATTGATATTTCCGACGCCGTAAGTACGCCAGTGGATTTGTCCATCGTAGAAAAAGCCTCGCTTATTCTTGCCATGGACAAGGGTGTGCTTGTTGAAAAGCCAAACAGTCTGGCAAAACAATTTCCAGAGCATGGATTCAAAATTAGGCTCTTCATGGAGCTTGGGAGAAGCACGGAAAACGTACCAGATCCTTACGGTCGCAAAGACCGAGAGACACATCGCAAAGTCATCGAGCTGATTCATTCCGTGTCAACGGAACGGCTCGATGCCTTGCTCAACTACGTGGAACTTTTTCAGGAGAGGAAGTGAGATATGATGGAAGAATCAGCAAAAACGCTGGAAGAAAAAATGGAGGTGATTAAGAGATTCAGCCAAGATGCCTTGTGTGCCCTTTTCGACGGAAAAGACCCCTTCACTTCGGGCATTAGCTTGGACGAGGTGTACAAGAGGTGTATGGAGACACTTACAGTTGAGGCCCTTTTGTCGGCCGATTAGATATCGGCAAATGGAGAGGTAAAACCGACAACAAATCTGTTTTACCTCTCTACCATTTTTATAAAAAATGTCTAAAAAATTTAACATATTAAATAAAATTGTCTCGCAAAAAAGAAAAGAGCTTAGAATAAAAAAAGAAGCTTTGCCTTTAGCTGTTATCAAAAAAAATCTGAAAGATAAAGAGGCAAAAACCTGTGATTTCAAAAAAGCTTTATTAAAATCAAAAGGTGTGGCGATAATTGCTGAAATAAAAAAGGCTTCTCCCTCTACCGGAATAATTAACAAAAGGTTCAATTTAGAGAAAATTATTAAAATATATGCAAAAGCGAAGGTTGATGCAATTTCTGTGCTGACAGATGAAAAGTTTTTTCAAGGAAGTCTTGAAAACTTATCATTTGCAAGGGAAACCACTAAAATTCCATTGTTAAGAAAAGATTTTATTGTTGATGCTTACCAAATATACGAATCCAAACTTTATAGGGCAGACGCAATATTGCTTATAGCAGCCATATTAAGTGATAAAAAAATTAAAAAATTTACTGATATTTCTCATAATCTCGGCATGGACTGTCTGGTTGAGATTCATAATTTATCAGAGCTTAAAAGAGTTTTGAAGTTGGATATAAAAATAATTGGTATCAACAATAGAAACCTTAAAAATTTTAAAATTGATATAAAAAATTCCTTAAAGATTGCACCTAAAATTCCTACTTCTAAGATTATAGTTAGTGAGTCAGGGATAAAATCCAAAGAAGATGTGAAAAAATTAAAAAAGGTAGGAGTAAAAGCAATTTTAGTTGGCACAACATTCATGAAATCTAAAAACATTAAAGAAACTATTAAACAATTAAAATTATGAAATTATCAGGAAAATTTGGAAAATATGGAGGAGTGTTCGCACCTGAGACATTGGTGCCGGCGTTAGAAGAATTAGAAAACGCCTATTTTTCTATTGTAAAAAAAGATAAAAAATTTAAAGCGGAACTGTCACAGATTTTAAAAGATTATGCGGGTCGCCCTACTCCTTTATATCATGCTGAAAATTTGTCAAAAAAATTAGGAGTAAAAATTTATATTAAAAGGGAAGAGCTTTTGCACGGAGGCGCACACAAAGGAAATAATGCTTTAGGGCAAGGTTTGTTGGCAAAATATATGGGCAAAAAAAGAATTATTGCTGAAACTGGAGCAGGTCAGCATGGTTTTGCGGTAGCAATGGCTGGAGCATTTTTAGGAATTCCAACAGAAGTTTATATGGGCGTTGAGGACATTGAAAGACAAAAATTGAATGTTTTAAAAATGAAGGTATGCGGATCTAAAATCCATCCGGTGGAAGTAAGGACAGGAGTGGGAACCCTGAAAGACGCTGTTAACGAAGCCCTTCGCGATTGGATCACGAATGTAAAAACAACGTATTATTGCATTGGTTCTGTGGTAGGCCCGCACCCGTATCCGTTGTTGGTAAGGGATTTCCAAAAAATAATTGGAGAAGAAATAAAAAAACAAATATTAAAAAAAGAAGGCAAATTACCAACCGCAATAATTGCATGCCTTGGCGGCGGAAGCAACGCCATTGGCGCCTTTTATGATTTTATTGGCGATTCAAAAGTTTCGCTGGTGGCTGTTGAGGCCGCAGGAAAAGGATTAAGCACAAATAAACATTCAGCTACTATAAACAAAGGATCAGACGGTATTTTACACGGCTCTTTATCCAAAATTTTGCAGACAAAAGATGGTCAAATTAAGGAGGTTTACAGCATTGCCGCAGGTTTGGATTATCCCGGGGTCGGACCAGAACATTCTTATTTAGACGAGATTAAAAGGGCTGTTTATTCCACTGCCACTGATGAGGAGGCAATCGAAGCATTTAAAATTTTAAGTGAAACCGAAGGAATAATTCCAGCCATAGAATCAGCCCATGCCGTTGCATATATTATAAGGGAAGCAAAGAAATATAAAAAAACAGATATTGTTGTAATAAATCTCTCCGGACGAGGAGACAAAGATTTAGAAACAATGGAACAATACTATGACAAAAATTGAAGAAAAATTTAAAGAGCTGGCCGGCAAGAAAGAAACTGCATTGATTATCGGAACGGTGCCGGGTTATCCGGATTTAAAAACTAGTTTTGAAATTGTAAAAACTATTATTGGAAGCGGAGCCGATATTTTGGAACTAAGCTCATCTTTTTCAGATCCTATTGCCGACGGACCAACATTGACACATGCCCACCAGAAAGTTTTGAACTCCGGCATTACCAAAAAACAGATATTTGATTGTTACAAAAAAATTACAAAAACTTTCGATATTCCTATTTTTGTGATTGAATATGCAAACATAATATATAAAATTGGCTTAGATAAATATTTCAGACAAATAAAAGACTGCGGAATAGATACCTTGATTATTCCGGACATTCCATTGGAAGAATTGGAACCATTTTATACCTCTTCTCAGAAAAACGATGTTAATTTAGCTTTGATTATTACTCCAACAAGTCCCGATGAACGCATCAAACTTATTGAAAAAAAATCGAAATCTTTTGTTTATTGTATTTTAATTACGGGTGTCACCGGGGCGAGAGAGGCAATAAGCCCTGATACGATAAATTTTATTAAACATGCCCGGAAATTAGTTAAATTACCGTTAGCGGTAGGATTTGGCATAAGTAAACCAGAACATATAAGAGTTTTATCTAAATCCGGAGCCGATGGGGCAGTTACCTGTTCTAAAATTATCAATATCATCGATAGAAATTTACGAAACAGGAAAGATATTCAAAACGAACTAAAGAGATATGTATATTCATTAAAACGGGCAACACAATCAAAGAATAGATAACTGATTTTTTAAACGCACCTTTACAATAGGAGAATAAAAATGGAAGCCATTGTTAATCTTTTTGTTAGGCATGGTTTTACGTTTGAGTGCAAGGGGTACTCCGTGGCAGTAATAAATGATCCTCCCGGAATGTTTCAAGAGGAAGATTCTCGTAAAGTGGTGGAATCCTTGAGGATTGTAGCCGCGGAAAGCTTCGGCGTGCCGGTGGAAAGGCAAAGCATAGACGGCGTTAGAGACCACGTTACAAACGTCGATGTTCTTGCAGTCATGTACGACGCCGAAAAGGTATTCGGCTTTGCTTCTGCAAGGATAATTCCAGAGCACGATTTGTTTTTTCTGCACGGAGCCGCAGTATTGCGGGCAACCCAGGGAAAAGGAGTTGGTCTTTCGGTGGTAAAAATCTTGCTAGAAAAAAGCAAGATGCAACGGATTGCTTTTACCACTCAAAATCCTGCCATGTTTTGTTTATGCAGGAAGGTTTTCGGTCTTGTTTATCCTCGACCGGAAATTATCGCAATTCCAGAGAGATTGGAAATCATTGGCGCGGAATTGATGAGTGGCAGGAAGGGTGAATTCAGTCCTAAAACTTTTGTGGCGAAAGAATTGTACAGCAGTTGTCTTTACGATCGTAT
>C687J35174_10008629_pt1 | contig 12906 bp, 13 predicted proteins | sample RifCSPhighO2_01_FD_35174 | JGI IMG/M metagenome (IMG submission 35174) | reverse complement strand
TTAATTGTTAACTATTTTCGACCTAATTTATTATACCAAATTTCTCAAAATTATGCCAGTATTTTGCTCGGGGGGCTTGATCAGCAGATTATTGACAATTGAAACAATCGCGTACGCCATGACTATAATAACAATGCCGAGCACCGCGTAAGTGACTGTTTTTTTGGCTTTTTCCGTGGCCTCTTCATTGCCACGGGAAGCCACATACTGAAATCCCCCGACCACGATAAAGAGGACCGCGATTCCACCCGCGAAATACAGGAAAGTATTGATTATTTTAGTCAAAAGCTCGCGGAAATCAGAAATGTTAACCAGCTGGTCCGGGGCGGGGTTACAAATTTGGCCGGCAGGACATGCAACTGGTCCTGTTGGCTGTCCTTCAGGCGGAGTGCCTTGGGCGCCAACCAAAACAGGTAAAGCCAGCGCAAACACCACGACAAATAAGATTATATATTTTTGTTTCATTTAGAGTAGCAACTGCCGGATGCCGCTGATAATGGTGAAGGCCAGTAAGGTTACGATAAATCCCAAGATTGCCCACTTCAGGCCGTCCTTGGCCTGCGTGATTGCTTCTTCATTTCCGGCCGAGGTTATGTATCTGTATCCATAATAAATTATTATGAGAATTGTGGCAAATCCGAGAATACCGAGAAAATTGATCATCACATAATTTAGGACATCCATAAAATTTCCAGAGTCGCCCGGTATCTTAATTGGATTGACAAATACATCTCCCACAGGTCCCGGCTCAAACCCTAAAAACTTCGACACCCCCGAAATTATGGTAAAAGACAGAAGCGCGACAATAAACCCGCCCACTGACCAAGTCAGGGAGGATTTGGCGGTTTTGACAGCCTCTTCGTTGGTAGCTATCACTAGCTTGAACCCGCTGAACACCACAAAGGCGATGGCTATCGCGCCCATGAGCCCGGCAAAACCCCGAAAAACTTTGACCAGTAGCTCTCCAGGGCTGTTAACGTCGATAAACTTCAGTGGGTTTATGAGCTCCGTCCACTCCCCTTCGGCCGCCAAAGCCGGCAGAGACGAGCTTAGAAAAAATATCCCCGCGAGCAAAACTTGGATAAACAAAATGGCAAAAACTAATTTTTTCATAAATACCGCTAAGACGTTGGCACTATTTCGGATGAGCGATAATAGTGATTATAGTATAAGTTTCGCCTTTAATCTGGAAATAGAATCGCCAATAGCGATTGACCCGCGCCTGCCAGATGTCATCGGCTTTACCATACTTCTTGGCACGCAGGGAAGGATGACGCAAATTTTCCGCGAGCAAACGAGCTTGTTTGTCGAAGGCCTTCTGCACCACGGCTGGAGCGCTTCGATAATCCTGACGGGACCGGTTGGTGTGTTGCCATTTCATCGACGGATTTTTTTGCGTTTGGCGACTTTCCGGCTTTTCCCCTTAAGCGAAGAAAGCATTCGATCAACGGTATTGAATGGGCCATAAACGCGGCCTCTTCGTATATCTTCCAGCCCTTCGGAAATGGCTCGGTCAACTATTGACTTGGGAGTAAAAACGATTTTTCCTTTTTCGACCTCGGCTTCCAAGAGATCCCCGACGGCAATACCCACTTTCCTGCGCACCCTTTGGGGGATGACGACTTGATATTTGTTTTTGACGGTTACAATAGACATAAAGGATTCCTTTAAATAAGACGGAAGGGGAAGTTGAACAGTTCAACTTTCTACCTTAGAGTATCAACTCGCCGGGGGTTTGTCAAGCGATGTTTTTTCATATCTCGACCAACCCCAAGCTGATTTTCAACGCTTCATCAACTTGCTGCAGGGTTTCCAAGTCGAGCCTGCCTAATTTCTTGATCAGTCGCGTTCTGTCAACTGTGCGAATTTGATTAAGGATGACAGCTGATGGTTTGGTCAGGCCGCTGCTCCCCGGTTTCACGACAACTTCGCGCGGATGGGGCGGCGTCGAGAAGCTGGAACTAATCGCGGCCACGATTGTCAATGGACTGTAACGATTACTGACATCATTCTGAATAATAACCGCGGGCCTTGTCTTTCGGATCTCGTGGCCAACAGTCGGATCAAAGCTCGTCAAAAAAACCTCCCCCCGCTGGGGAAAATCTATTTGCGCTTGCCGGACCTTTGCGCTTTTTGCCATGCTTCTTCCTCGAGAGGAAACCACTCCGCAGCCATTTTTAAATCACGATCAGCGTTGGCCAATGCCTCTTCTTTAAGCCGTTCCCGGATATTCTCTCTGCTGTGGGTTCGGACATAATGCATCACAGCTTTGGAAATAAACCGGCTGCGATTACCTTTTGGCGCCAACCGGTCCAAAACCTTGACCGTCTCTTCAGGCAAAACAATGTTAATCCGTTTAATCATACCCAGTAACAACAACTTCAGAGTTCATCCGCCTTGGGCGGATGAACAAAAGTTAATGGTAAATAAGTGTTTAGTATAGTATAGAGCATGATAGCTATTGAGATATGTTATACCCGGACAAAACTAAAGTTTTGTTACTGGGCATAAAAGTAGTATACACACACTTAGTGTGTATGTCAAGGGCGGCTAAATATCTTCGGATTCTTTTTTCCTTCGCGCCAGAAACGCCAACCCCAATAGCCCAGCCAATATAACCGCTCCCCAAATAATAAAACTCCAGGAAAAGCCGCTTGGGGCGGCTTCTCCTGGAGTCTCGGCTGCGGCTTGCGGCTTGGCCAGTTTTAGAAGTTCGATTTCCTCTTTGCTTCTGATTGGGTCAGTTATGCCCGCGTTGCGTCTAAACGGCAATTTGTCGAGCGAGCTCGCAAAGACTTCTTGCGTGCCCCTGAACACCTTCACGACAAACTGGTCAGTCGTGCCGCCTTGAGTAATCGGCAAAACCAGATGCTTCATGGCGCTCGTGGCTTGGGCATATTGGTGGGTTTGATCTGGTAGATAAATTCTTATCTCTCCCAAAATCAGGTCAAAAAACCTTGAGGAGATTTTCTTATTATCCCGATGGATTTCTACGCGGTATTCTCCTTTGTCACCCGCTGGTTGGTCAAAAACCGGACCCTGCACAACTTCAAGAACCTTGACTTTGTCATCCTGTAGACGAACGGTTACTACCAACACATCGCCTTTTTGCTGGGCCAACGCCGTAGCCGTAAAGGCAAAAAAAGTGAAAACAACTGACAAAAGCAAAAGTGTTTTATTCATGGGCTCCCTCCTTTGGAGAAGTAATACTAGCAAAAACTTGGGACCCTGTCAAGCCCAACGGTGAACTGGTTATAAAACCATATTGCTTAAGTAAATCCAGTTTCTGTTTATACCGCGGGTCAGTTTTAACTTCCTGACTGTTAAATCTTACTTTATGTAATACGGCGGCCGTGGTCATTGTTGCTACATCCTCATAATTTTTGCTTGCAATAACCCCCATCACTACGCTCCCAGAAGCATCGTTAACACCGTAAGCTTCTATGAAGCCGCAATGTGGTACATAGTTCTCGCCGTCTTTCCAAGTCACCGCGTCCCGCAGTGGAAGATATGCGCAACTGCCAAGATCACCAACTGCCGAAGCCCAACTGGTTACAAAGCTATTTGGGAACCAAGGTGAGCCAGAAATACCTCTATAAGTACCGTCATAATAAGCATGCAGTTTATGGGCTGATTCGTGGATTATTCCGTGTGCTGCGCCTACACTTTCTAAATTAATAACATTGGTGTAAGAATCCGCGCACCCACCCGCACCTGTCATGTTCTGATAAAGTCCGGGACAAATTGCAGTTGAAACGCCGGGGGAGTCCCAAAAACCTATCTCAAATATATTTATCCAGATATCCAGCTTGTCGTATGAATCGTTATTGATGGCTTGAAGACCTAAATTAATCTCGTTTGCAATATCTTGAACCTTCTCGTTCGGCACCGCTTCCGGCCAGTCACCGAAAAATTTTATGCGTTTCTCTAGAAACTGCCTCTGGAGCCACTGGGTACCCGTGATTTTTATTTCGAAGTTTACATCGGCGGATTTGCCGCCACCGTTTTTAACCGTGAATTTCACGGAACCGGCCTTGGCATCGGGAAGTATACTGACATTGGCGTCAAGCTTATCGTTGGAAGGGGTTACGCTTTTAACGATAATCCCCGGGCCGCCGGTAATACTCTGCGCGTCGCTGGTTAGGGTCGTGCCGGCGAGGTTTTGACCAGTTATCGTCAAAGTTATGTCGTTGGGTTTATAAGTTACCACTCCACCCTCGACAATCTGGTCTTTCACTCCCGCAAACGCGCTCGAAACGGACAGCTTCAAATTCGCTGGCGCCAGAGCGGAACCGCCTCCGGTTGTTCCCGTCGTCCCTCCGGTTCCGCCTGTCCCCGCCGAGCCCCCGCTACCACCACCCGCACCAGTATTTGTACCGGTTGCAGTAGTTGCTCCCGTGCTTCCGGCGCCAACCGGACAGCCAGTCGTGTTCGTAATATCATAAAGGCAGTTCGGATTCCACCAGTTGCGCGGAGCGTCCGGCTTTCCAAAAATCCCATTGACCAGCAAATTCACAAACACAAAAGCCAGGATGATGATCGCGAACCCCACGACGGCGTGTGTAATCCCCAGTTTATTTTTTTTAATCTTCTCCGGATCGCCAAGGGCGGTGACCAGATTGAAGCCGGATAATAAAACATAGTACATCGCCACAAGCGCGGCAGTGGAAATCAAATAGTTAATCAGCCTGATTATCAAAATTATCAAATGCCGAAACTGGCAGGGCTCGTTTTCCGGTCCAGGCTGTTTGCCAGGCACTACATTTTGCCCGCAGGGAACAAGGGAAAAGGCCGCTGTGGGTAGCGGTAATGCCAATAAAACTATGCTTGATAATACGATAATTATTGTTGCTTTGGACATTAGCCGAAATGAATTAAGAATCAGGAATTATGAATTATGGTCTTTGATTTCTTTATCAAGCCGTTAGTTATTTTGCTTACCGTTACCGTCTGATCAGCAATCCGCTTGAAATCTTCCTGGATAAGATAACCGATGTCTCTGGCAATAAGCAACTGATTTTGTAATTCTGTCAAGGAACCCAAAGCCATAGAATAAAACTGTAATTTTTCCTTAAAAGAATTTCTGCTGAACCCCTCTGCTATGTTGGATGTAATTGATACCGCGGCCCGTCGCAATTGATTGACTAAACCAAATAGCTCATCTCTGGGAAAATTTTTCGTAATCTTGTATACATGAATGACAAGCTCATGGCCATATTTCCAAGCATCTAAATCAGTGAAACTCTTTATCTTCTGCCTTTCTGCAACCATAATTCCTAATTCATACTTCCTAATTCCCTCTTAAGAGCACATTCAATTTCTGCGTCGCGTCCTTGATCGCTTCCTGGGGAGTAACGCTGCGCAGCACGACATTGTCAATCATCTGCACGAAAATGCTCTCGACCACATCGCTGTCCGGCTTGTACAGGCTTTTGGCCGACAAGGCGTTTTCCGCGAATACGCCGATCTCCGGATCGGAAATTTGCTGCTCCAAAATATCCAAACGCGGCGAGACCTGTTTTTGCGCTTCATAATATTTCGGCAAGATTTCCTTACTGGTGATAAATTTCAAAAATTGCCACGCGGCTTCCTGGTACTGACTTCCCTTCGCCACGCCTTCCGCCCAGTAATTCGCGTAATTGACGCGCGATTTCTTGGGATCAATCTGCGGCATGGGCGCTACTGCGTAGTTTAAGAACGGCGATTTGGCTTGAAGTGTCGCGCGCAAATACGAATAGGAAAAAATCATAGCCACCTGTCCGCCCGCGAACGCTTCAATGGAATTATTACTCCGATTATTCCAAGTGTAGGTAAGTTTGGCGGGGTTGGCGAACTGGGTATAAAATTCCAAGGCGCGCGAGCCGGGACTATAGTAGTTGCCTTGCGGATCCTGGATTTGCTGATCCAGGGTTGCCGAATCGCGATTGGAGGAATAAAGCGGGGTCCCGTTCTGTAGCATCAACAGCCCCAAGATATCCGGCGCGCGATTGATGTTTTCCGCCGTGCCCAGGGCGACGGCATTTCTCTGGAAATTTCCCAAATTATCGAGCCTCGTCAACCGGGGAACCATATCAATGAGCTCTTGCCAGGTCGCGGGCGGACGCGGAATTCCGGCAGAGGATAAAATATCCCTGTTGTAATACAAGGCTAGCACGTCCACGGCAAGCGGGGCCGTGTAAACCTTGCTGTCTTCGGTCAAATCCGCGTTTGTAACTTCCAAAAAATTTTCTTTGAATTCCCGCGCGCTGAAAATGTTATCCGGGGCGGGCGCGAGTTTGGCTTTGTGTTTTGGCAGCCAATCATTGTGGATGGAAAATATATCGGGGCCCTCGCCTTCCGCGAGCGCATCGCGCAGTTCATCCTCGTAGTTCTCAATGTTCTTTTGCGTGTAATTTACGCGCACATTGGGATAAACTTTTTGGAATTCCGAAATCAGCGGCTCGACAATCCTAGCGTCATCAAACGGTTTCCACCAGGTAAGCTCGATCTCCTCCGGCCTTGGCTGTTGGCGATTGCAGGACTGCGCGGTGAAAACAATCGCCAGAGAAAGAATTAAAAGTTTAGAAATAGATTTTTGTTTCATCTTGGCATAATACTAATATACGAATTCGTGCGAATGATACTAATTGATACGAATGACTAGACAGATTTAGCAGGCGAACTATTAGTATTTATTCGTATCATTGGCATGCATTAGCATATTGGCATTTCACTTACTGTATTATACCACTTTTTTCAAAAGCTTCTTCAAGGTGTCTTTAATTTCGGGNTTTTGCAGTCCCAAGGTCAANTTGGCTTCATACCAGCCGATTCTTGAACCGGTGTCATAATAGGTTGCGTCAACCTTCTTGGCGTAAAGCGGACGCTTTTTGCCTAAATTGGCGATTGCGTCGACAATCCAAAGCTCTCCGTCCCGAATCGGGGTTTTTTTTAGGACCTCGAAAATATCCGGAGTCAGGATATACCCGCCGATTCCGCCAAGGCGGCTCTTGGTCACGTGGGGTCCTGGTTTTTCAACTATTTTTTCAACCTGGTAAACACCGCTTTCAACCTCTTTCCCTTCGATCACNGCGTATTTCTTGGTACTCTCATCATCAATTTCGATAGCGGTCAGAACCGGATCCGAATATTTCTCAAATACTTCCAGGAGCTGCTTTACTCTCGGCTTTGCCCCCACAAAAATATCATCGCCAAAAACCATAACAAAGGGTTCTCGGCCGATCAGGTGCTGGGCATTGAGCACTGGCGTGCCGTTGCCATAAAGGCCTTTCTGGCGAATGTAAACAAAATTGGCAAGCGAAGCAATATCACGAATCTGCTTGAGGGCTCGCTCCTTGCCGGTCTTCTCCAGCCAGCCTTCGAGTTCCGGATGATAGTCAAAGTGATCCTCGATCGCCCGCTTGTTCTGCCCCGTCACGAAAATGATATCCGTGATGCCCGAGGCGACCAACTCTTCGACAACATATTGCACCACGGGTTTATCCACTACCGGCAACATTTCCTTTGGCATCGCTTTTGTCGCCGGCAAAAAACGCGTGCCGTATCCCGCCACTGGGACTACTGCTTTGGTAATTTTCATCCCTCACCCTTTCTATTTTAAAACTCCATAATAAAACTCTTGACCAAACTTAGTATTATTTTAGCAAAATTCATGCAATCTATAAAGGGTGAGGGGCTAGTCGCTCTTTGGCCGAAACATCAGCGCCTCCGCGATATGATCAGTTCTGATTTGTTCTGAAGCGGACAGGTCGGCGATCGTGCGGGCTAATTTTAAAACCCGATGATACGCCCGGGCAGAAAGGCGCTGCTGGGCCACGGCATTACGCAGCAACATCAGTCCGGGCTGGTCCGGACGACAATATTCCTTAATTTCTTTAATTCCCATTTCGGCATTGCTCTGAATAGACAACCCGGCGCGGGTAAAACGATCCTGCTGCCGTACCCGCGCGGCCTGCACACGANCGCGAACAGTATTTGAATCCTCGAGTTCCTCGTTGCCTTCGATTTTTTCAAAAGACAGACGGGGAACTTGAACATGCAAATCAATACGATCCAGCAACGGCCCGGAAATTTTTTTCTGGTACCGCAAAAGCTGGGTTGGCGGACAGACACACGCTTTTTCCGGATCGCCCGCAAATCCGCAAGGGCACGGATTTTGAGCCGCAACCAGCATGAACTTTGCCGGGAAAAGCACGCTGCGCGCCGCGCGCGATACGTTGATAAACCCGTCCTCCANCGGCTGGCGCAGACTCTCCAAAACATATCGTCCGAATTCCGGAAATTCATCCAGGAAAAGGATGCCGCAGTGGGCCAACGTGATTTCGCCGGGACGCGGATCAGACCCTCCGCCGACCAACGCGATTCCCGATGCCGTGTGGTGCGGAGAACGAAACGGCCTGATCCGAAGCAACCCTTCGCGCGCGGAAAGCAAACCCGCCACACTATAAATTTTCGTCACTTCTAGAGCCTCTTGATACGAAAGCTCCGGCAAAATCGAAGCCAACGCGCGCGCCANCAAAGTTTTCCCCGAACCAGGGCTGCCGGACATCANAATATTATGGCCTCCGCTGGCCGCGATTTCCAAAGCCCGTTTGGCNAGCTCCTGGCCGCGGATGAGACGCAGATCCCAAGCGCTCTCCGCGGGCGCAGCGAAGCTTTGAATCTCCGATTTTTCAAAGTACGCAAACGGCGTGATGCCAGCGAGCATCTGCAAGAGACTGGTTAGACTTTTAATTTTTACGACCTNNAGNCCTTTGATCAGCGATGCCTCAACCGCGTTCGCTTCCGGACAAAACAGGGTCTTAAACCCCCTTTTTACCGCCGCTTCGGCAATCACGAGTACGCCTGGAACCGATCTTAATGCCCCGTCCAAGGCCAATTCTCCCACAAACATCTTGCCGTCAGGGTCAAATTGGACTTGGCCGCTGTTTAACAGTATGGAAATGGCAATGGGGAGGTCATAATGGCTGCCAATCTTCGGCAAATCCGCTGGGGCCAAATTTATCGCCACCCGGCTTTTGGGAAACTGCATGTTTGCGTGCTTCAACGCGGATTTTACGCGCTCNCTCGATTCGCGGATGGCCGCGTCAGGCAGTCCGACGACTATCGTANCAGGAAGGCCGGAGGAGATATCGGTTTCGATTTCCACTTGTTCTGCGGAAAGTCCGATTACCGCGGCAGAATAGATTTTTTGCAACATAAATTAAAAAGTAAACTCATAATTCCGATGAATATTGCAATGTCTGCNAAATTCAACGTGCTTATTCCAACATTAATAAAATCCGTTACGGTTCCACCGATTAGCCGGTCAAATAAATTCGATACGGCTCCTCCCAAAATGAGCGAGACTCCAATCTCATCTTTGACAGAAAAAAAACGCGTCCCCCATAAAATAAACACTCCGAGGATGAGGAACAGTAAAATGAAATTAAAAAATCCTAAGTTCGTGCCGAAAGGCAAACCCGGATTTTCAACAACTTTCAGAGTAAAAAAATTTTGCCGCGTCAGCGCAAATTTTGTAATTTGGTCTACGAAGACGACCCCGAGAATAATTCGCTTATTTATTTTCATGCTGAACGCAGTGCTCGGCTTCGGGCACAGCCTTCAATCTCGCGACAGATATTTCTTCCCCGCCAACAACACAGATTCCATACGTTCCCTGTGCAATCCTCGATAGGGCGGTATTGACTCTTCGCAACTTTCCCTCCAAATCCCATTCTTCCGCAATATTTCTTTCGTATTCGACGACTTCGGCGACATTTTCATCCTCGGTATTACCGAAGTCGGGATACTTGGCATGAAAATCTCCGCCGAGATCATCACGTTTCGCAATCCGTGAAAGCAAACGCTCAAGTTTGGCCTTCTCCTTTAAAAGCCGCTCTTTGTTATCTTGTATCAGCTTTTTATCAATCATGAATTGATTATAGCAAAAATTCAGGCAATGAACCACCTCATCATCGAATTGTGTTCATTCTCCGTAGCTAGCCATCCTCCTTCGCTAAAGCTTCGGAGGATTCTCACATTTTAATACCCGCAGTAAACTGCGGGAATAAGCAGCGGAGGAGAATAAAAAAAGGCTATTGCACTAATGAGGCTAAAAAAATTATTATATCCTCGGGCAATAGCCCCGTCCCTTCACAGGGCAGGGCTGCGTCCCGTGTCCGAAGCCCTTGGTTCAAAAAGAGCTTAAGGCATGGGACGCGTTCCTGCACTACGTCGTGAAGAAACAAATCTTGTATGATCCAACCAATTTACAAGGTACAACTCCCGATACTGCTCTTGTGGTCCGCTCTCGCGGGCCTAAAACATTTTTGTTTATTTTGGTTTTTGAAGTTTAAACCTAACTGTTGCAACTGATTTTGGCTGCAACAAAGAAATTTTGTTTTTGTTTTTTGCGAAATAGGCGGGTTGGAACGCCTGCGACGAGCAGTAAGTCAGGAGGGGGAGCCCCCTAATTTCACCTCTCCATCCTGACTTAAGGGAATCTTATTAAGTGGTAAAAAGAACAGTCTATCGATTAACAAGTCCAGTGTAGCAGAAATTTTAGAGATTGTCAAGAAAAAAGCGGCGGGTCAATTGTGGATATTACAAAATCCGGAAATTCCCTGAGGTATTTGATAAATTCTTGATTGTAGTCCGTCGAAACCCTTGGATCGAGCAGGTACACTGACTTCGATTTTCCCGGACACGCGGCAAAACGCGTCAGCATGACATGGAGCTGGTGTACCGCGCGGGGCAAAATGTGATCTGAAAAATTTTCGTATGGCCCGTCGGACAATACCGCGGGCTTTGTACCCGGCGCTTCAAACGGTAAACGTAGGATGACCAAATGCTCGGCTTTTGGCAAACGCAAAAAGAAACGAAAAAATGCGCTAGTCGTCAGAAGCAGTACTAGATCTGATTTTCCATCCGCCGCCTGCGCGGCGAGACGAGATTTGAGAGAGGACAAACTCCCTGAATGTTTATACGCCAAAATTAACCGACGAGGCATCGCGGATTTTGAGAATGTTTCAAAAATTTCCGAAAGTTTGGTTTCGTTTGGAACAATAATCACGGAAGAACCCTTGAGGCCCGCCCAAAACAATTCCAAATTTTTTGACGGAACTGGCTTCGAAGCAATATTGATTTTTATGGTCTCTGATCCGTCCGGCTCGGCAATTCGTTGCGCCACAAAATTCTGCAGACCCAATCGTTTTTGATAATACATCAGCGACATCTTCGGTAAAACCGTATCAACAATGCTCGTCCCTTTAAACTGTTTTTGAAATTTGGTCCAATGACCGGTTAAATCTCTTGGCGCGGTATTTAGGTCCACCGTTTCAGAATCAAATTTCAGCCAGGAGATATTCGAGACGGAAAGGGATGAACTAAAAAATTCGTCGAGGAATAATTTGATTTCCGAAATTTTGATCCGCAAATTTTCAAGTTCCCCCTCAAGCTCCTCGTCTTCGACCAATATCCGGCTTTCTATAAATTCCGAAAATTTTCCAAGCTTGTCTCGCAATTTTTCGGCTGGGTGGATTAGCTTGGTAAAACGCTCGCTGTCTTGTTCCTTTTCATCGATTATAATATTCTCCGAAAACTCATATTCCTTTTTCCGATACACTAAATGCAAAATTCCAAAAAACAGATCAAGTTCATTGGCCACCGTCTCAACTTCTTCTGGCACTTTGGAATAAAAACTAGGAGTAGCGGAATTAATAGGATAGATAATTTGCAGTTGCCGCCTGATCTTATTCAAGTTCCAAACTCGCTTCAGGCTTTCGGTAAAATTATCTTCTCCGTCGCTTAAATCAAAAAGCAACAGGCGGCGGGACGAAAAATCCACTTTCCAGTCCGAAACCAAATCAAAAACCGCCAAACTTTTTGCAAAATATGGTTTACCTTCCTCCAATTTCAATGATCGCGCGTAAGCGCATTGATGTTTTTTGCAAACGTTTGGCTCGCAAGCAATGATCCCCAAAATTTCTCTCTCCAAAACAGTCCATTTGACAAGGGATAGGTCCAAAGAAGCGGTTTTTTCCCGAAAAATCAGGGTTTTAATCAACACTTTGGCGGCGGTTTCCGCCAGTTTATCCTGGTTGGCAAGCCAATTTAGCCGTTTTTCACATAAAGCCTGCCGGGGCGGCGTAATTCGCTGTTCTTCCGGTACCGCATTGAGATAAACTTCGTGAGAAAGGCCGATTATGGCTTTTTCGGGCGTTTGCGCCAATTCTTGAAGCCATTCTTGCTGTTTATTAAATGATAAAGGGAGACTTAAAATTGCGCGATCCGGCCAATCAATCGGTTTTTGGAATTTTTTTGGGGCTGGTTCCGTGGAAACAACGGCAGATGTTTGCTCTTTTTGAATCGTAATAACCGGTAAGTTCGCAAACAAATCCCGAAAACCGGGGAGGAAATCAAAAATCCGGCTTTTGATTCGTTTTTGCGGTTCACCCGGAAGGGTCAAAAACTCGTTTAGCACGGAGGCTAATAGATAACCGGCGCTTTTGCTGTCATCGAGGCCGCGATGGGAACGAAGGCTGGGCAAATTAAAATGCCCGACTAAAAATTCCAAGGAATGGGATTCGCAGAGCGGTAAAAAAGTTTGGGCAATTTCCAAGGTGTCGGCATATTTATTTTTTAGTTTGAGCCCTTGATTTGCGAGGTATTGAAGATCAAATCCAATATTGTGACCCAGCAGTAAATGATCTTTGAGGAATGCTTTGAATTGCTTATGGGTGTCTTTCCAAAGCGGGGCAGAGTTTAGTTCTTCCTGCGTAATACCGGTAATGGCCAACGCAGTTTGAGGAACCTCAACTTCGGGGTTGATGAGAGTTTCAAAACTTTTACCAAACACTGTCTCAATTCTTTGATCTTTCTCGTTCCATTTCAATTCCACTTCAACGGCTCCAACCTCCATAATCC
>C687J35174_10008627_pt1 | contig 12906 bp, 13 predicted proteins | sample RifCSPhighO2_01_FD_35174 | JGI IMG/M metagenome (IMG submission 35174) | reverse complement strand
TATGAGATTGACCGCGCTCCGGGGCTGGCCGAGGAATTCTTCCTGGAGCTGAGCAGGGTGTACATCCAGTCTACCCGGGAAAAGCTCTCCAGCGAGCCGGAGATGGTGCTCTCCACGGTCGCCCATTGCCTCCAGGCTGCGCTCGCCCTGCTTGCGCCGGCCTGCCCGTTCATCACTGAGCAGATCTACCAGCACCTGAAGCCGGCGCTGCATCTGCATGAGCACAGCGTCCATCATCTCGAATGGCCGGCTGCGGACAAGCAGCTGATCAACCCGAAGCTGGAGAAGCAGTTCGCCGCTGCGCAGCAGATCATCCAGGCGGCGCTTGCCGGCAGGGAGAAGATGCAGCTGGGCGTACGATGGCCGATCCCCCCCATCCTGCTGGTGACCACGGACAAGGACATGCATGCTGCAGCATCATCGCTGAAAGAGATGATCACCGGGCAGACCAATGCAAAAGGGCTGCAGCTCGTGGAGCAGGTGCCGGGCATCAAGATGACCGTGAGCGCCGACTATGGGAAGATCGGGCCGGATTTCGGGAAAGATGCGCCGGCGGTGATCGCCCATATCGCCTCGGCAAGCCCCGCCACCATCCTCCAGCACATCAAGGGGAAGGGCAAGTATCCCTTTACCCACAACGGCAAGCGCTTTGAGATCGTGCCAGAGCACCTTATCGTCAAGCGGATCGCTCCTGAGCATCTGGTCGAGGTGCCGCTGGAGCAGGGGTTTGTCTATCTCGACAAGCGCAGGAATGACGAGCTGGATTCCGAGGGCTTTGCCCGGGAGCTGATGCGGCGCATCCAGGCGCTGCGGAAGCAGGCGGGGCTGCACAAAAGCGACAAAATCCTGCTGCATATCACCGCTGATGAGCCTGCGCTCCTCCAGAGATGGGAACGGCAGATCCAGGAGAAAGTGAACGCCCAGAAGCTGACGCTGAGCGATGCCAAGCCCGCCACCAGGCACTCGCATGAGAGCACGGAAAAGATCAAATACCTGGAGTTCGTGGTGAGCCTGCAGAAAATCCAGTAAACTCATCCGGGAGAGACGGTTATGTGGAACGATCTATTGGACAACTGGCTGCTCCATCCTTTCCCGCCTCTTCTTTAGCTCTTCAACCGTCAGCATGTCATACACTTCAATCAGCTTCCCTATCTTCGGATTCTTTTTGTTGAGCGCAAACAGCTTTGCTTTGCCAATGATTCTTGTGTGGATGATTATCCCATTCTTTACTAGGCTACCCCATATCCGGTATAAGGTTGCACGGCCAATACCTGCGTTCTCTGCAATATCCGTTATTGAAAAATCGAGCTCCCGCTCGGTCAGCAAGTAATCCAGCACCCGGATCATGGGCGAATCACCCATAAATTCTATGAACAAAGATCTTGTTTCCATAGGCTGCATCATTTCAACTCATTTATATAAATGTTTCTATTTTGAGACAATATTGTACCATAAATGTGGGTAACATTTATACGGGGAATTGTCCAGATGCCTCTTTTATGCATCTATCGGCGGAAGAAATTAAGGTACGGATAATCAGAAAGCTGGTGCAATGGAAAAAATGGGGCGGAGCGCATACAGAAAACATCCTGAAAGGGCTGCCATCCCATCTGCGCGGCGATAAAGCAACCAAGCAGGCGCTGAAGGAATCGGAGAGAGATGAATGGGTTCTTCCTGCCATCAAAACCAGAGAAATACATTACTCCCTGAATCCAAGAAAAACAGAAGAGATCCTGCGCTTTTATGAAAGGCATTGCCAGGAAAGCGGCAACTTATCATAAACTATATATACTCCAGCTCCGCATGTCTCCTTGTGGCGACCATAGCAAGAGACAGCCCGCTCACCGAAATCACCCTGCGGCGGTATGAGAAGCCGTACGAGCTTTCCGGGAGGGGTCTGGTAAAGAAGCTCTGCCTTTCCCTGGGGCTGCTGCAGCCCGGCGATTCCCGGGACATCATCGTCGATGTGCTTGCCGCGCTGCTCAGCAAGCGGCATGAGAAATCCGTGCTTTCTGCAGAGGATGTCAAGCGGTTCGCCATAGAATACCGGAAGCTGCACGGCCTTCCCCTGGCGGGGATCGCCTCATCCAACGTGCGGCGGCAGCTGCTCCGGCTGCGGGCCCTGATGCTGGTGGAGAAGCAGAGCAACAGCTACCGCATCACGGAGTTCAACACCCTGCATGACGCATTCACCGAGAAAGTGGAACGGTTCCTGCTGCCGTCGATTGTCGGGCGGGTGAAGGAATATCTGCAGGAAGCGGATAAGCATTTCCCTGCGCATCCGCCCCAACAATCTCACTGATCGAGCGGACGCCGTCACGCTGCATCAGCCTGACCAGGCCGGTCTTGAGCTCGTATGCTGCGCCCAGGCCCGCGCCTATCCCCTTCTCCATCATACGATAGACCATCATGGTGTAGATTTCCAGGAGCGAGGCTCCAGCCCTGATCCGTGCATATGCAGATTCCGCATCCATGATACCCCCTACGCCGATGATCGGGGCCTTACCACCGGTCAAGCGGTAGACTTTTTTTGTCATGTCCAATGCCATCTGCTGCAGGGGCAGGCCGCTCAATCCCCCGCTTCCTATGCGCCTGACGGTTTCCAGCGGCGATTTCAGCCCCAATCCCTCCCGTCTTTGGGTGGTATTGGTAAGGACGTATCCATTGACGTGATGACGCTCGCATGTTTCCACGATCTTCTCCAGTTCCTTATCAGACAGATCCGGGGAGAGCTTGACCAGTATCGGCCTCCAGAGGCTGAAGTAAAGATCATTCGGCTGGTTCTCATACATCACCCTTTCCAGAAGCTCATCCAGCACCTGCGGATCCTGGAATGCCCTGCCATCAGCAGTATTCGGGCAGCTGATGTTCAGCACGATAAACCGGGCTGCCCATCTGCATGCAGTAAAGCTGTTTATGATATCCTTGATCGCATCATCCTTGCCTGTTCCAGCCTTTCCTGAATCTGCAGTGATATTGATCCCCACCGGAGCATAGGCCTTCTGGTGAACCAGATTCTTTGCCAACTCCCGGACACCTTCATTCCGCAGCTTTGCCCGGTTAATGAGCGCCTGATCCCCAGGAAGGCGGAAATATTCCCGCTCTCTTACAATCGGATTTTGGGTAACTGAACCCACCTCGACAAACCCGAATCCCAGCATGTGGAAGAAATCGACGGCCCGCCCGTTCTTATCAACGCCCGCAGCAAGGCCAATGGGATTCCTGTACTCCATCCTGTCCATCTTATAGAGTGCGGGAAGAGTCACTCTCAGACGGCCGTCCTCATACGCATACTTCCCGTGGATTGATTCTCTGATCCATTCAGCAAGCGGCGAATCGCCCTGAATGTAGTGTGCTGCTGCAATGGCGATGTCATGCGCAAGAACTGGGGGAATACGCTTATACAGCTTCCGCATCAGACCCATTCCATCATCTCCTGTCCTTTTCCCTACCGCAGCACCCGCATCAGCCTCACTCGCTCCTCGCGCAGGCATTCGCGCCGGTTCCCCATATGCAGGGTATAATGGTCCTTGCCCTGGAAGGGGCATTTTAACTGGCTGGCCATGCAGAGAGTGATCCCTTTCTCCAGCATGAACTGGCACTTCTCCTGCTCCGGCAGGATGCGGATGTAGTCATCCAGGTCATCCTGTGACTGGATGTTCATGACAAACATCTGCCTCACCCCTTTCCCTATCCTGGAGAAGCGCCTATATAAATCTTGCTTATCCCTCGGCTCTGTAGAAAATGTAGGGTAGCGCCATTTTGTGAGCGCTACTGCGCTTGCGAGAGCATAGCGGAGGGGGTTGCACCATCCGGGGAGGTGCCGCTCTTCTGCTTGCAACAGCACGGAGCGAGCCGGCGCTACCCAGAACGAAGTGAGATTTTCTACTGAGCCTTATCCCTCTTATCCATCCGGCAAGGTTTTTAAGCTATCCCCCTTCTCCTCCCTTATGACCACCATCGATCAGCTGCTGGAATCGCCATTATTCGCCGGTGTCGATCATACGCCCGGGCTCCGCAACCTGCTGGGCCATGCCGCTATCCGGGCAAACCGGGAGATCAGGCCGCACGGCGATTCCCTTATCGTGCTCATGAGCGGCACCCTGCTCCGTGAGGTCTCTCTGGGCGACCATTATTCCTCACAAGGACCATACACTGCCCCTGACGTTCTCCTGACCTTCTCCTCCCATCCGCTTGCCGTGCTTGCCCGGAACCATGCGGTTGATTACCGCAGCCCTGCGGGTACCGGGTACACTGCCGCACAGATACCGCTCCCTGTTCTCCATGGGCTCACCTCTGCATTTCCCCAGATCCAGGATAATCTCGATGCCATCCTGCGAGAATCCATCACCTTCACCCAGAAAGCGGCAGTCTCATTCCTGCTTCCGCGCGTGGAAGAGCGGATGCACGCCTACCTCACAGCGATTGCAGAAAAATATGGGGATCAGCCCTCTTTTTCCTTTCCCTTTTCCCAGTCTCTGATCGCCCATATCACCGGAGGGTCACGGGAGTCCCTGTCGCGCTGCAATACCCGGAAGCGCCGGTTCACCCTCCAATCCGGCATGCTCACCCTGCATACCCAGTACCATTTTACCACGCCAAAGGCCCGCGCCCTCCGGGAGAGCGTTGCCCGGTTTGCCGCATCGGTTGGCGCAGTATCCCTTCCGGAGCAGCTGCGGTTCCTGGAGACGTACATCACCTGCCTTACCATCCCGCAGGTTCCTCACCGGTTGGTCACTTTCTTCTATGCTGTCGCCCAGCACCAGAACAGCAATATGTTTCCCCTGATTCCGCAGCACCAGATCGGGGAGCTGACCAGGATCAGCAGGGAGAGCATCTCACGGTTCATGCACTGGCTGGGCAATACCGGCTATGGCAGGCATCCGCTGGTGGAACGGGTGGAACAGTTGCCCTCTGGCTACCGGCTGCATGCGCCTTACCGCTCCGCGCTCCATGCGGCAGAACGATATAGCCAACGCGGTAGCCAGAGGTAACCATGTACGAGCCCCGGGAGGATTCTTATCTGCTGCTGGATGCGGTGAAACGCTTTGCACACGGCAGGGTGCTGGATATGGGCACGGGCAGCGGAATACTTGCAGCCGCAGCATGCGGCCTGCCCGAAGTCACCTCGGTAACCGCTGCTGACATCGATCCGGATTGCGTCCGCGCTGTCCAGAAGAACCATCCGCAGATTGCCGTTCTCCAGTCCGACCTGTTCTCCTCTCTTGCCGGAACCTTTGACATGTCGGAAATCGCCTTGCGCACGCCAGCCTTATTTCAGCATGGGGCAAGCAAGCGATTTCCGAGCATGCTCAAAAACACACCCCCCTCTTTAGGGTGTGGTGTTTTTGACACCATCATCTTCAACCCTCCGTACCTGCCCCAGGACCATGAACTCACCGATGCCTCTATCTATGGGGGAACTCGTGGGCATGAGCTTATCGAAAGGTTTTTAAAAGATGCCGGGCATTTCCTTGCTCCAAAGGGAGTGATTCTGCTGCTGTTTTCCTCATTGACCGGGAAGCGGCAGGTCGAGCGGGCGATATCCGAAGCCGGCTTTACCGGAAAGCAGGTCATGTCCCAGAAACTGCACTTTGAGGAACTGTATGTCTACACCATTATCACGGCGTGAATGCGTGGCTGCCCTTGCTGCCCCGCTCTTCGCTTTCTTTGACCAGCGGCCATCTCCCGCTCCCCGGGCAGAGCAGCGGTATATCACTCCTACAGGCCGCCGCCCGACAGAGCGGCATTACCTGATCTCCGGCCCCATGCATACCCGGGGGAGAGCGACCTATACCATCAGCCCTGACGGGGATGAGATCTCTCTTCTCCTAGACCTGTCTTTTCCTGCGCCGTACCGGGCCACTTTCCTATCCAAGCAGCGACTTGATGGACTGACAGAGTTCATGGCCCAAGATGATGCGTACGTCCACTCCGGGCAAAATGTCCTCAGCTATTTTGCTGATATTGCCGGCTTGTACGCCATGAACGGCACCATTGACCAGGGGACTGCCGAGGTGGTGATATCCCATGGAGAACGCCTGCGCCTCCAGGCGACGCTCCTGCAGCGGCAACCTGCTGACGGCCTGACCGGCATCCTGGTGCAGCCGGTGACCCAAGAAGGGATATTCGACCCTATCGCCTTCTCGAAATTATTGGCATACACTGGAGCTGAGATATATCTTGACCAAGAGGGAGTCTGCCGGCGCGCCCGCGCGCTGTTCACCAACGGAAAAGAGGACTTTGCCTATCATGCCCTCCTCCAGAAATAGGGAGTTTCTCGCCCGGGGCAGGAGGGGGATCATCTATACTTCTGTTGTCCGGGGAAAGAAGATCGCGAGCAAGGAGAAGAACCCGGACTCTGCCGCCCGGGGAAGGATACGGAACGAGGCGCGGTATCTCCGGCTGCTGAACACGCACGGGATCGGGCCGAGGATGGTCCGGTATCATGACGGAAAGCTTTCGTATGTGTTCGTCGAGGGCACGCCGATCCTTGGCTTTATCGCGCAGGCATCGCGGAAACAGGTTATCACCGCGCTCCGGCAGATATTCCAGCAGCTCTTTATCCTGGATTCCCTCGGCATCACCAAGCGGGAGATGGGCAGGCCGGTCAAGCACATCCTGGTCACCAAAACGGGGAAGCCGGTGCTGCTGGACTTCGAGCGGTGCTATCCCAGCAGGAAGCCGAAGAACGTGACGCAATTCTGCATGTTCCTGCTCTCGCCCCGGATGCAGGGGCTGCTGCAGCCCAAGGAGATCCGCATCAGCCGGAGCAAGCTGCTTTCTGCCTGCCGGGAATACAAGCATGCGATATCCCCTCTTCTGCTCAGAAAGCTGCTGTCATGCATCTGATCCCTGCCGCAGAACGCCGCGTTCATCCGACATCCATCTCCGGAATCTCCCTGCACTCCTTACTGATGATGCAACCGAGAAAACAAGCGTCCTGCTCAGCAGTCAGGCTGTTTGTATCTGGTGTTTCGCACGAATCATCGCAAGAACCCACTTGCGAACTGGTGCATTCCGGCCAGGAGCGGGTGTCAATGACTTTAATGCCCGGATCTGCAACGACGCCCTGCCCAAACACCCGCAGGGCATTCTTATAGCCGACCGCTTCCTGGTGCTCCGGGGCAAATCCGGCTATCACGAATCGTGAAATCTTGACGGCCCTGTCGAATATCCGGGGGTCAAATGCATATTCCGGGCCAATTTCCGTTCCCCACATGACTTTATCTGGTACAGCATCTACAAGCGGCTTATACGCTTTTATGGCATCTGTGAGCATTGATTTCTCCCTGCTGTCAAAAGTAGAAATGAATTTATTTATGGATGACTGCTTGTCTGTGCTGCCGTATACATATACAAGATCGCCCCCGAGGGAATTTACAAAAAGGATATGCGCAGCATCCATGCTGAAAAAGAGATTGTCATTCTCTTTCAGCAAAGCAATCCATCTGCCCTTGGCTTTTTCTAAATCTTCCCGGTACAAGTGGATAAGGAAAGTAGTATCCGGGTATGCTTCGATCATCTTCTGCACATCATCGGCTTTGCCGGCGACCGGATGGAACATGAAACTTATACCATTATCTTGCGCCATGTCGACGAGCTGGATTATCCTTGGGTCGTTGTGCCGCGCACTCCATTCCTGTGTCTCAACCTCCCCAAATCCCCTGATAAAGCCGCTTCCCGCTACTGTCCGGGATGCCGACAGCGTGTTCCGGTACATCCCGGTTAATTCCTCCCCCAGGTATCGCTCTACCTCCTCCCCGCCAATCCCCGGATTGAAGAAAGGAATGATGCGATACGGATGCTTTTGCGCAGCATCGATGACCTCTCCCAATCCCTGGTCGCTGAGCAGGGTATCTGCCGAGGGCTGGCCGGAGATCCCGAACATGCCGATGAAAAAGTTGATGCCGTTCCTGTCTAGGTTCTCAAAATAGGAATCCATGGATGCTGCGCCTACCTGCTCGGACGTCCCGTATAAGGGACCGTTGTAGGCTCCGGGATAGGTCAGGGAGGGGTTGAAAATCTCATATACTGGCTCTTCTTCAGCAACGGGTGCAGCAGCTGGCTCTTCTTTCATCTCTTCAGCCGGTTGGATTTCCTGCAGCGGCGGTTCTCCCGCTGTTTCTTGTTGGACATCTTGAACAGCAATTTCAGGCGCTTCCGGCACAGAGCATCCGACTACTATAAACGCTAAGTATAACAGAAATCCCGAAAAATATGCCTCTTTTTTCATTTTTTAATGCCTATAACTGGCTAGTATATAAACTTTTTTCTCTCCCTTATTTGTCCGGACAGCACGGTGAAAGCCTAATACTTTCCCCTCACTATCTCTGCCTTTCCTGTAGCAGAGCCTCCGCATTTTTATAGGCATACTTTTCCTGCACTCCCGGATCCAACTGCCCGATAAACGCTCGTGAAAATTCTTCAAGCAATGCCCCTATATCTTGATCATGTTGCCAGCGATAGGAACCGCGATCAGTCCCCCAGAGAAATTGGTCAGGATGCTTCTCAATTTTGCTTTTCCAAAAACTTATTTTTTTGTTGAGAGTACTCTGCCAATTTTGTTTAAATTGGTTGATAAAACTCTGTTTGCCACCAGAAGTCTCGAGGAGTGGTCTCCGATTAGAGTCCTCACCAAAGAGATTTATATCCACACTGTAGTGCGCGTTTGGATATTTGGGCAGAATCGTGTCAAAAAGCGTATTTGCCCAAGATAAATACTCCGCACCGTGAAAAAGGAACTGTACATTCGGAAAATCACGCAATACTTCTTCTATCGCCTGCTGTTGTCCCTCAATGGGATGCATCATTATGATAAGATTGTGCGTATCTGCAATTTTATAGAGTTCTTTCATAGCAGGGTCATTAGGCATCACATTGGAATAGTGAGGTAGATACAGCGAGATTTCTCCGTATCCCTTGAATAAGCCTTTGTTCGCATCGAGAATATCCCCGATTTGTACAGGGTCCACTGAATAACCGGGAAATACCACGAACTCAAGGAAATGAGTNATTTTTCCGGGATATTCCTGTTCAATTTCTCGGATGATNTGCAATGACGAATCCTTTAAGTTTATCGGTATCGAGTAAAAAGCAAAAACTCCTTTGACCCTATCTTTATCAAAAAGACAGGCGACATCACGTCGGGATATCTCTTTATCAATAATCGGTGCTCCCGGATGATCAGGAACTTTAAAAAACGTCGGCATATGATAGTGACCATCAAAAAGCGGTCCGGTGTAATAAGGCGTATTTCCAAATTGCCTTTGCAAGGGAGCTGGATCGCAAGGAGAGGAGCTTTGGGGCTGTTGCTCGGGCACTTCCTGCTGTTCAACTGGAGCAGAAGATGTTTCAGCCCCGCACAACTTTCGGCAGGCAGGCTGTCCAGCGAAGTAGCCGCAGTCTGAAGGCCAGGCAACCGGTCTTCCAGCTTTCCAATCTTCGCAGTTTTTTTCCCCCTGCGGATCCGGAATAACAGAGCACGAAGGCGGCCAGCAGCCAAAATCATTCCGTTCGCTTCTGCCTTGAGTGCCACCACTATTGATGTTGTCACTGGCTGAAGTTATTTCTGTTAAGTTGCCTTCAGTTTTTTTGTCCTCGCTTGAAGGCGCGGCGCACCCCATCAAGATAGAAAGCAGCAGCAAAGCGGCAAGAAATAAAACAAAACTAGCAATGTTCAACTTCATTTGCTTTCACCTTTCAGTTTCTTTCCAATACAAACATCCCTGGGGCGCTTCCATGAACCACTCCTGGCATTTTTCCGGCTGCGTGTTCTTGCGACGGACTATTCGGTGGTTGCCTCGTCGAACTTGATAAACTTATTCATCGGCAACCCCAGGTTCCAGTGTGTCGCCAAGTAACTTCCCGGCTCCGGCTTTGGGTTGAAGTAGTCGTCGTTGCCGCAGTCGTATCTATAACCAAAACCATTGCAAACATCTCCGTACACCTCGAGGCTCGGCTTGTAGCTAGGGTGCGAGGGATTAAAAGCGCAATTAACATCTTGTCCCCCCATATGAACGGGTCTTGAATCTTTACAGTGTCCATCGCCGGTGTGATGAGGCGCGCTATGTTGCACGGCGCCCAGGGTATGAGAGTACTCATGGAGCATAGCTACCTGGGCATAACCCCCGTCGAATTGTTGATAGACGAATGCAAAGTCTGCGCCCTGATTGAAGGCATTGTCAGCCGTAGGCCCGTCATCCTGGGGTTTTCCGAAATGTTCCCCGGGCCAGTTATCGAGCCAAGCTTCTGCCTTAGTACCCGGTCTCCCGTCAGGTTGAGTAACAAATCCATCATACCATACTATATATTTTACCTTGTCGTCCTTGAAGCCCTTCGACCGCAACTCGGAAACCAGAACATCCACGTTTGCTTTTTCTTTGGATGCTTCAGAGAGGACTACATTCAGCACAGAAAGCTTACTGCCTTCGCACGCCATCTTTAGGTTTGCATTTACATCAAACCTCTTGGCCTCGGCATTGACTATGCCGTTCCCCTGGCCTGCCCATTTGCGTATCTTAGGCGCCAACAAATCATACCGATCGCTCGCGTCCTGCGGTCTTGCATAGACCAACTGTGCGCGGTGATCTTCGTCGCCAGTTACACAGAATGGCGGAACCTCCTTCAGTTGAGAGGCGTATGAAGTCGAATCAGGTCCTGTGTTAGGTTGGGATTCAGATCCCGGCAGATTGACGGTTACTGAATATGTATCAGCTCCTGCATTGGCTTGCGGGTTGTTCTTTTTTTCAAACTCGCATAACTTAACGCAGTTAGGGAACGCGGCCATAAAAGAACAATCAAACCATTGAATCTCTTTCCCCGCCTTCCAGTCCTCGCACAACTGCTTCCCCTGCAAATCAGGAATGAAAGAACACGAAGGCGGCCAGCAGCCGAGATCGTCTCTCGGCTGTGCTTCTTCAGCGTTTGGGGCAGAAATTTCAGAAGCATCTTGCGTAGCGCAGCCATACACGAAAAGGGCAAACAGCATAAGGAAGATCAGAAGCCTCTTTTCCATGGCTACACATCCGCCGCGCAGTGTATATTAAACTTTCTTTTTTGCTTCAAGAATCTTTATCTCCAATACACCATGGATTTTCCGGTAAAGCTATCTGTTTGGGAAGCGGTTTTTCCGGGAAATACTTCAACCTGTATCTTATCATCTTCCCGCATTTGCACCAGCATCGTTCCCACAACCTCGCCTGAACCCTCTGTGTGGATGGGCTTTCCCTGGCTGATAATATTAAACTCCCGGTCAACATCCTTCAGCCCGACAAGCTCGTACTTTACCATGCCTGAAGATAGAGAAACATCTTTTGGGTCTGGAGAATTTCCTTTTGCGCCGTACGGGCCATTTTCAGCGATTCCCGCATCATAGCCTACCGACACCCTAATCTGACCAGGGTCCACGAAATCGTACACAAAGGCAAGATGCGTATCCCAATACGGGCATAAATAATCCCCGCAGTAACCCTGATTCTTCTGGTTCCCGCTGTAATCTGTCCCTTCCAAAAACCAATTTCCCGCAAGCCTTNCCGGAACATCAAAATCTATCTTGCCGCCCCNGGGCTCTTCCTTTCTTGCATTTTTAGCAATGAGCTGGCTTCTTATGGGCTCATTAAAATAGTCAAAAGGCGCCACCGCATGTATCTTCCAGGGTTCCCCCTCATAGATTTCCGGCGAGATGAAGCCTGAAAGCATCACATCTGTATCTACCGTCAGCATCCCCAAAAGACCAAAGCCTTGCACCTCGCCTATCTGCTGGCCTGCTTTTACCGGTATTCTTTCATAAATGCTTTCCGTGTTGGCTGGCCTTGGCTTGGTGTAAAATTCCTTCAGCCTTTGGCTTGAGCTTAAAATCTCTTCCGTAAGCTTAGTCACATGAACATAGCTGCCCAACAGACTGCAGGAGTATTCAAAATATACATGCAGGTTCTCCACATCATCTGACAGGCCAAAAAGAGAAGAGCGCGGCTGCCGTTCCATCCTCACGATATACCCGTCTGCCATCGCATACAACTTATGCGGCCCGTCCGTTTTCGGATACTGAATCCCTATATGGTCTCCTGGAGTGATATGCCCGGATGTCCTGTCAGTCAGCTCGCCTTGCGGCTCGATGATGGCGATCACATCCATATCTATAGGGGAATAAGAGAATCTGGGATTCTTTTCTTCGCATCCCCGGAGTGGCGTAAACAGGGGGGAGATGGCATATGCTCTTTCTTCACGTTCGGCTGTCTCTTGAGGTATTTCTTGTTCCGCACCAGCAGAATTTTCCGCAGCGCCCGCATCCGCGCCTGTCGCCTCTCCGCCAGCTTCAGGAGCGGCGCAGCCGGAGGCGATCAGGATAACCAGGATGAGCATGACCTGCATCTTCATATCATCGATCCCTCACCAGACGCATATATTAATCTTTCCGTTTCCCCAGCTTCTGTGCTATCCTAATATTATTCCACTGTTTCATCTTCCAGCGTCGCATAGAAAATTCCCTTGGTGTGCTGCCCATAGTACATGAACCATTTATCGCCGACCTTGCCCAATGCCGGATCGCCGGGCGGGCTTGGGGGGAACCTGGCCAGGGGGCTGTTCTTCTTGGCTTCGTAGACCATCACCGGCTCGGTAAAGCCCTCTCCGGTGAATGTTGACTCATAAATACCAAAGTATCCCCAGAAGAACATCCTGATGGCGCCGTCATCCCACCATACCAGGTCCGGCGTGTCTGCAAAACCATAAAATTTGTCATTCCTGGTGTCGAGCGCCATGCCCTGTGGCTCGAATCTCAGCCCGTCTGATGAGGTTGCCCAGAGCAGCACCGCCATATCGGGATTGGGTGCATCCTTATATTTTCCCGGGATGGCGCCGCTGTATGCCATGATATACCTATCTCCATCCCTTATTGTGGCGGGG
>C687J35174_10008625_pt1 | contig 12908 bp, 12 predicted proteins | sample RifCSPhighO2_01_FD_35174 | JGI IMG/M metagenome (IMG submission 35174) | reverse complement strand
GAATCAGCAGCGATACTTGCGCCGCGTCACTCCTCCTNAGGCGTCTTACTCTTATCATGGCTTGTTCTCCAGTTNTCNGGANAAAGGGCTAACGAAATACTAATTTGGATGNANTNTTTTGTCAACAGTTTTTATTATTAACGATGTATAATTAGCCAATGCAAATCATTTACTTTTGCCTTCATTGGAATTATAATGAGAAAATATGATAAATACCGATCCAAAAAAAATAGAGGAAATCCTGGAAAGGGGAGTTAGTGAAGTTATTGATAAAGAAAATCTTAAGAAAAAACTTCTTTCTGGCAAAAGTTTGCGCATTAAATTGGGAATCGATCCGACGAGTCCAAATCTTCACATAGGCAGAGCAATCCCATTACTAAAATTACGGGATTTCCAAAATCTTGGGCATAAAGTTGTTTTAATTATTGGTGATTTTACAGGAATTATTGGTGATACCTCGGATAAAGATAGTGAGCGACCCATGCTCGATGCAAGATTAATAAAGGAAAATATGAAAACATACGTCAAACAGGCCGGAAAAATTTTAGATATGCGAAAATGCGAACTTAAATATAATTCTGTGTGGCTTAAAAAATTAGGATTTGTGGAAATCGGAAAGATGGCTAATTTATTCGGTTTACATGAATTTGAAAGCCGAGAAAATATCAGTACGAGGTTGAAAGCGGGCAAAAGGGTTTCATTGCGTGAGCTGCTATATCCATTAATGCAAGGATATGATTCAGTAGCAGTAAGAGCAGATGTAGAACTTGGTGGTACCGATCAACGTTTTAATTTGTTAGCAGGTCGCGACGTGCAAAAATATTATGATCAGGAGCCACAGGATATTATGACGAATCCCTTGATTGAGGGTCTTGATGGGCGAAAAATGAGCTCAAGTTGGGGTAATACTATAAATCTATTTGATTCTGCTGATGAGATGTTTGGTAAAACGATGTCATTGCCCGATGAGCTGATTATTAAATATCTCATATTAGTAACGCGTACGCCTCTGGAAAAGATTGAAGAAATCAAAAATATGGTAAATCCGCGCGATCAGAAGGCGATGTTGGCCAGGGAAATTGTAAAAATGTATCATGGGGAAAAAGAAGCCAAAAAATCCGAAGAGGAATTTAATAATGTTTTTGTAAAAAAAGGATTACCAAGCGATATAAAGACATTTGAATTTCAATTACCAAAAGATATTGTATACATTCTTGTAAATACAGGAATAGCCTCAAGTAAAAAACAAGCTTGGAGATTAGTTAATCAAGGGGGTGTAAATTTTAATAATAGAGTAATAAAGAATCCAAGGGAAGAAATTATTGAAGATGGCGTGGTTCGAGTTGGTATAAGGTTTGCAAAAATAATATCAAAAAAATAACATGGAAAGAATACATATTGATCAAATAAAAAATAATATTGGTAAGCAGGTAACTATTACTGGTTTTGTCCAGACTATCAGAGACCAAAAAAATATTAAGTTTTTTTTGATTCGCGATATTTCAGGAGTTATTCAGGTTGTTATTACCAAAGACAAAGAAGAAGCATTTAAAAGTTCTTCCGATTTGAGTTTGGAGTCAGTAGTAGAAATTACCGGCTTGGCAAAAGAAGAAAAGCAGGCTCCGGGAGGATTTGAAATAGCTGGAGAAAGCGTTTTAATCCTGTCTCTTTCAGATCCCGAGCTTCCTATTCCTGTCATTGAAAAAGGCCAACAGGAAGAAACCGACCAGTCGATTCGCCTTGACTGGCGCTGGATTGATTTGCGCAAAGAAAAAAATACGCTGGTATTTAAAGTGTGGACCTGTATGGAGCAAGCCTTCCGCGAATATTGGGTTAAAAATAATTATATTGAAATCCATTCGCCAAAACTGATTGCTACAGCTAGTGAATCGGGATCAGAAGTATTTGAGGTAAAATACTTTGAACGTAAAGCTTACCTTGCACAATCTCCGCAATTTTATAAGCAAATGGCCATGGCTGGCGGATTTGAAAAAGTATTTGAAGTGGGACCAGTATTTAGAGCCGAACCATCGTTTACATCCCGTCATGCAACAGAATTTACCGGTTACGATGCGGAAATTTCGTATATTAAATCTCACGATGATGTCATGGAAGAGGAGGAAAAAATAATTGTATATGCGCTAGAAAAAGTAAAAGAAAAATATGGCGAAGAAATCTTGAAAGTATTTGGCAGGGAAGTAATAGTTCCTAAAATTCCTTTTCCTAAGATTTCCATGAAAGAGACCAAGGAAATATTAGCAAAGGTGGGGATTAAAAGCGAAAAAGAAGGCGATATTTCTCCTGAGGAAGAACGAAAAATCTGTGAATATGTCAAAGAAAAAGAAAATCACGAATTCGTATTTATTACTGAATACCCTGTAAGCGTGCGGCCGTTTTACCACATGCATGACGAGAAAAATCCAAAACTTACCAAAAGCTTCGATTTATTGTGGAATGGACTAGAGGTAACCACCGGAGCCCAACGCGAGCACCGATACGATGTACTAGTTGCGCAGGCCAAAGAAAAAAAGATGGACATTGAACATCTGCAATTTTACCTTAACTTTTTTAAATACGGTTGTCCTCCGCATGGCGGTTATGGCATGGGTCCGAACAGAATGATTATGCAATTATTAGGCCTTGATAATGTTCGTGATGCAATGTTTGTATATCGGGGCGTCAATCGGTTAACTCCGTAAGGCATAATAATTTTCTGTCAAAAATTTAAAAAATAAAATTGAAAAATAACGTGATTGATCCGCATCTGATAAAAAATAATGGGGGACCGGCCAAGAAGATAACAAAATATATTTTCTTGTCTTTTATTTTTGTCTTGCTGGCCAGCGTGGTTTTTTTCGGCGTGCAATGGTTTTCAAACAGCTTGGGCGATATTTTCATTAAAAAAATAAATCCCAGCACCAGCTTGCTGCCCGCCAGTCTGGGAGCGTCCATTGATAATGTGAGAGCGCAAATACTTGAAAGTTCGGACCCGTCAAAAGATTTATTGCCTTATCGTAATTGGCAAGTGGGAGATTTAAGCGTTGATGCCCAATCGGCAATTTTGGTTGAAATCGGGGCCGGCAAATCAAAAGTATTATTCAATAAAAACGAACAAAAAAAATTACCGATTGCAAGCCTGGCAAAATTAATGACAGCCTTGGTGGTGCTCGAAAACTATGATTTGTCAAAAAGCATAACTATCAGCCAGGACGCAATGGCACAAGAGGGGGAGCAGGGGAATTTGCAATTGGGGCAAGTATTTTTTGCAAAAGACCTTTTGTATATGACCTTGGTGGAATCTTCCAATAGGTCAGCATATGCTTTGGCAGAAGCGGCCGGGGTAAATAATTTTGTTACATTGATGAATAAAAAAGCCCTAGAGATGGGATTAACTTCAACGCGTTTTGAAGACAGTACCGGCCTCAACCCAGGTTCCTATTCTACGGCGATGGATTTAGTGGCGCTTACGCAGTATTTATTTGAAAATTATCCCTTATTTAAGGAAATTATCAGTTTGAAGCAATATGATTTGTATTTGCCGGGCGGCGTACTCCATCATTCGCTTATAAACACTAATGAACTTTTAGACCGGAATGATGTTATCGGTGGCAAAACCGGTTTTACTAAAGAAGCGAAGGGCTGTCTTATGATACTATCGCGGCCTCCTGGTGACGATGTGGCTATGATGGAATCGGGACAAGATAGTCTAAATCAAGAAGATTATATCATCAATATCGTTTTGGGTTCGCATGATAGATTTAAAGAAGTAGAAAATTTGATGAATTGGGTGCGAGTTGCATACGAATGGTAATTGTTGTGTGTTAAACATCAAGCAAGAATTATTTTAAAGTAAAATACATAATACTAAATACTAATTTATGACTTTACTCGTCTTTAATGTAATTAAGGTGTTGGGAATTTCTGCGATAGCTTCCGTGGTTGCCATAGCTTGGTGCCCATTTTTAATTGATTTTTTATATAAACACAAGCTTTGGAAAAAACACGCCCGGATGAAAGCCATAAGTGGGGAAGATGCAGTAGTTTTTAACGCCTTGCATAAAGAGCGTGAAACAAAAGTGCCGCGCATGGGAGGATTGGTAATTTCCGTGACGACGATAGTAGTAGTATTTTTTTTCTATCTTTTGTCTTTTTTATTTCCCCAAAGCTCCCTTTCCGGTTTTAATTTTTTATCAAGAAGCCAGACGTGGCTTCCCTTATTTACCTTGGCTGCCGCTTCATTGGTAGGTTTGTTTGACGATATTTTGGTCGTTTCTTCTTTGGGGAGTTATATTGGCGGCGGATTTTCCTTTAAAAAACGCTTATTAATTATTGCGCTGATAGGATTGGCCGGGGGAATGTGGTTTTATTATAAACTGGGCTGGGACATAATAAGCATTCCTTTGATTGGCCAATTTTCCATTGGTATTTTTTACATCCCGCTTTTTGTGATCGTAATGATTGCCTGTTGGTCAGGAGGCATTATCGACGGGATTGATGGCTTGTCGGGCGGGGCGTTTGCCTCCATTTTCGGGGCTTTTTCCATTATTGCTTTTTCCCAGGGCAAAGTTGACTTGGCCACATTTTGCGCGGTTATTACCGGAACCCTGTTTTCATTTTTATGGTTTAATATACCCCCAGCCAGATTTTATATGTCGGAAGTCGGATCGGTAGGCTTGGCTACTACGATAGCGGTAGTGGCATTTTTAACTGATTCAGTGGCGGTATTGCCGATTATTGCGGGGTTATTGGTCATGGAGGTAGGTTCGGTGATTATCCAGCTTCTGTCAAAAAAATTCAGGCATAAAAAAATATTCCTTTCTACGCCGATTCATCACCATTTTGAAGCAATCGGCTGGCCTGCTTATAAAGTCACGATGCGCTTTTGGGTGATAGGCATTCTGTTGGCGATTGTGGGAGTAGTTATTAAATTATTGGGGTAATGGATGCATTAAAAAACAGGTCAAACCTGTTTTTTAATGCATCGTGCGGGTAGATTACGCCAGGCGGATTCTGTTGACATAATGCTAATAGTATTATATAATCAAAGTCATAATAATATCTAGGTAGATAACATATATGATAAAAATAATGAATGCATTTTTGGCAAGGGTCTTTTGCATATCACTTGTAGTTTTTGCGTTTGGTTTGGCAATTCCGATGGTCGCTAATGCCGCTCATCCAGAGGGCTTATGGGTGCAGGGGATGGTGTATGACGGATCTACCCGATATCAAGTACAATTACCTGGTAGGGTTTTTATCGTGCGTCCTGTAGGGGATAGCGGCGGCGCTAATATGCTTGCTACTATCGGTATCCATATTCCAGGAGAGATAGGTATTGCCCATGCCGGAGTTGTGGCAGGATATACCTGTACGAGCGATGTCGTCGGAAACATCAATAGGGAACTGTGTACCGGTATCACCCCGGAAGGCGGACGTACGGAGGTGCCTTTTACTTTATATGTTGACGCAGCCTGTGGAACTCAAATGGATATCAGTGCGAATGTTTCTCAATGGTACACCGTTGGCCACGATCCTAACGATACTGCTAGATTTATCGTTCCCGGATGTCCTTCAACTTCGCCGCCGCCTCCAACATTCCAATGCTCCGACGGCCTTGATAACGATGGCGACGGATTGAGAGACTATCCTGCCGATCCAGGATGTACTTTCAGCCAGGATAATGATGAATCCAATGCGTCAGTAATCTGTTCAACCAATTCGCAATGCGGAACCAACGGCTTGGTGGGAACTCCATACTGCAGCGGAATCGGAGTGTACCAACTTTTCAAAACTTACATCTGCAATAATCCCGGAACCATCAATTCGAGCTGTTCTGATTCTNCATCGCCCCAATTGCAAACCACCTGCCAAACAAACCAGACGTGNAATNTAAATACGGCGACGTGTGTTACGGCCAATAATTTGTCGGTATCATGCCATGCGAGCCCGAACTCGGTATCAACTGACCAGCAGGTTAGTTTTATTTCTAATGTAACCGGAGGCAGTGGAAACTATAGCTATCAATGGTCGCAAGATTGTAACGCATACAATAGTGCGAATTGTTCCAATACCTATTTTAATTCCGGAACTAAAATTGCCTATCTNACCGTTACTTCGGGAACTCAAACTGCCAGCACGTCTTGTTCGGTTTTTGTAAACGATTCGTGCGATGGCGATGAAGACAGGATTTGCCAAGGTGATTCTGTTTATGAAGTTGATTCTTGCGGCAACAGGACGTTCGTGCAAAATTGCAGAAATAGCGACAAGGTTTGTTCTGATGGCCGCTGTATCAACGATAACCGGTGCATTTCCCATTCCTATCAGCAATGCTCCGGCAGCGTATATTGGTATAATTCCTGCGGCGAGAGGGAAGAAATAGCCCAGGCCTGCACCGGAAACCAAATTTGCCAAAATAATACCTGTGTAAACCAGCAACAGCAAAATTTAACGGTAACCAAGGANGTGAGGAACCTTTCTTCAGGAAATACAAATTGGTATAATTACATTAGCGCAGTTTCTGGCGATACCATCCAATTCAAGATTACCGTATATGCTCCGACAACCCAGCAGAATGTTACCGTGCGGGATATTTTTCCTGCCGGCATTATTTACAACAATAACCTGACATTGGATGGAGCCATGAATTCAGGTAATATTGCAACGGGAATAAATATAGGCACCATGTCGTCCGGCCAGACAAGGATTATTACATACCAGGCCAAAGTGGTAATTAGCGGATTCACTTATCAATATTAATTTAGCGCGGGTAATTGGCAACAGGTCGCCAGATAGCCGCTCTGCAAACTAAAAATATGCAAACTTTAAANAGTGTTACCGTAGTCAATTCTGATACCGGCAATCAAACCGCCAGCGCTTCGGTCGGGGTGGGNCAGGTGGCTGGTGCAACAACGGTTTCCACCGGATTGACTAACAATTTATTTATTGATTCGTTCTTTCTGCCTTTTTTGATAGCGTTAATCGGAATATGGCTTTATAGGTCCGGGCTTTTTGGCATGGTTGCGTGGTATGATTCAAAAAAAATGAGCCACAAAGATTATATGGCAAAAAAACAATTGCAAAAGGTAGTGTCAAACATTAAGGAAAAAGAACTTAACACATAAGTAAAAAATAAAGAAAAATAATACATAGTCCCGGGCCCAATGGACCCGGGACTATTGTTTTGAAAAATATTTTTTGGTAAAATAGCCTATGGTGAATTTTAACCGCAAAAACATATTTTTAAGGGGCATGCTAGCAGTTCTTTTTTTTGTTGTTTTTTACGCGGGATTTTTTATCGGGAATGCAACCGTAGTCTGCAAAGCTTGCAAGCCCGAAACGCTTGACTTTTCTTTGTTTTGGGACGCATATGGAAAATTACACAAGAATTTTATAGACCCCGATAACATCAACGACCAGTCAGTAATATATGGAGCAATTTCGGGCATGACCGAGAGTTTGAATGATCCTTANACTGCTTTCTTTGACCCGAAGCAGGCNAAAATGTTTCAACAAGACTTGTCNGGCTCTTTCGGGGGNATCGGGATAGAAGTGGGTGTTAAAAAAGACCAGCTTACGATAGTTGCCCCGTTAAAAGATACTCCTTCGGAAAGGGCTGGATTGAAATCCGGAGACCAAATCATAAAAATAAACGGGAAAAATACTTCTGATATGCCTGAGGATCAAGCGGTAAACCTGATCCGCGGGGAGAAGGGTACCCAGGTTACGCTGACTATTTTTAGGGAGGACTGGAGCCAGACCAAAGATTTTACCGTCATCCGCGATACCATCAAGATTCCTTCAATGGATTGGGAGCTTAAAAACGATGATGTGGCCTATATCCATATTTACCAGTTTAACCAAAATGCATCAGCCGACTTTAAGAAATTAGCATTGGAAGTGTTAAAAAGCCCGGCAAAAAAAATAATATTGGATCTGCGCAATAATCCCGGGGGTTATTTGGAAGTGTGCCAGGAAATTGCAGGTTGGTTTTTACAAAGCGGTCAAGTAGTTGTCATTGAAGATTTCGGCAATAATAAAACAGCGAAGCACTATGNGGCGGAAGGTAATAGNAGTTTTGCAAATTATCCGGTCGTGGTGCTTATCAATAAGGGATCGGCTTCGGCTTCGGAAATTTTGGCGGGAGCTTTGCGAGATAATCGGAATGTCCGGTTAGTCGGTGAAAAATCTTTCGGCAAAGGTTCCGTGCAAGAAGTGGTATATTTAGCGGATAACGCATCATTTTTAAAAATAACCATTGCAAAATGGTTGACCCCAAAGGGCAATTCAATTTCAGAGGTTGGGCTTACTCCTGACGTAAAAGTGGAAAATATCGATACGGAGCCGTCCAAAGATTTGCAGTTGGAAAAAGCGCTTGAAATAATTAAAGACTTGCAGTAGAATGAAAATCATAAAAGTTGTAACTTGTAGCCTGTAATTTTTAAAAGTTACAGGCTACAAGATTTCAGTTTCAAGAAAATGAAGGTTATCTTATTACAAGACGTTGAGGTGCTCGGAAAAAAATACGATTTGAAGGAAGTTAAGGATGGCTATGCCAGGAATTTTTTAATTCCTAAAAAAATGGCAAGGAAGGCAGATGATAAGGCTTTGCAATGGTTGGCTTCCCAAAAGGAAATCATCGAAAAAGAAATTGAAGAGGATCTCAAAAAATCGCAAGAATTGGCATCTTCGCTTGATGGCATTGAAGTGAGTTTTACGGTGAAAGTGGGGGATTCCGGTCAATTGTTTGAATCTATAAATTCATTGAAAATATCTGAAAAACTCAGCCAGATGGGCTTTAAAGTTAAAAAATCCCAGATTAACCTAAAAGAACCTATAAAGGAGATCGGGGAATTTCCGGTAAAAATTAATTTAGACCATAATCTAGAAACGGAAATTACGCTAATGATAACAGGGGAGAAAGCGGAATAAATCTTGTATTAAGTATTAGGTATTAGGTATTTGGCATGAAAGCAAAATACTTAATCTAGGTACGATATACGTTATACTTGCAATGAAGTATATTTTTGTTGCTGGCGGAGTAATGTCCGGAATTGGCAAAGGAGTTGCCACTTCTTCCATCGGAAGAATCCTAAAGAGCAAGGGATTTAAGGTGACTGCGATTAAAATTGACCCCTATATCAATGTTGACGCGGGGACGATGAATCCAACCGAACATGGGGAAGTATTTGTAACTGAAGATGGCACCGAATGCGATCAGGATGTTGGCAACTATGAAAGGTTTTTAGACGAAAATATTTATACCGATAATTACATGACCACGGGCCGTGTTTATCAGTCGGTAATAACCAAAGAGAGGAATTTAGAATATCAGGGCAAGTGCGTTGAAGTGGTGCCAGACATCCCCAATGAAGTGATTTTAACTATCAAGAAGGCCGGAAAAAAGGTGAATGCGGATTTCGTCCTGGTTGAAATCGGGGGAACTGTCGGCGAGTACCAGAATTTATTGTTTTTAGAGGCCGCAAGAATGTTAAAAATCCTACATCCAAAAGATGTGGTTTTTATTTTGGTAAGCTATATGCCGGTTCCCGCCATCATAGGGGAGATGAAGACAAAACCGACCCAGTACGCGGTCAGGACGCTAAACTCAGCCGGAATCCAGCCCGATATGATTCTGGCAAGGTCGGTATTCCCATTAGATGAGCCGAGGAAAAGAAAACTTTCAAATTTTTGTAATATTGCGCCAGAAGATATTATTTCAGCGCCGGATGTCGCTTCGGTTTATGAAGTACCGCTCAATTTTGAAAAAGATAATATCGGCAACCGAATTTTAAAAAAATTTGGTTTAAAGTCACGTCCAAGCGATTTGGAGGAATGGGAACAACTGGTAAAGATAATAAAAAATTCGCCCAATGGGGTTGAAATCGGGATTGTGGGCAAGTACTTTGAAAGCGGAAAATTCACCTTAACTGATTCTTACATATCGGTTCTTGAGGCAATAAAACACGCCTGTTTTTTTAAACATAGGAAGCCGAAAATAACATGGTTATCGGCCGAAGATTTCGAGAAGGATCCACATGCTCTGGAAGCGCTCAAAAAATTTAATGGAATTATCGTACCGGGAGGCTTTGGGAACAGGGGAGTGGAAGGCAAGATAAAAGCCATTGAATACTGCAGGAAAAATAATATCCCTTTCTTGGGATTATGCTTGGGAATGCAACTGGCTACCATAGAATTTGCCAGGAATGTATGTGGTTTGAAAGACGCCAATTCAGCTGAATTTGATAAAAAATCTAAACACCTGGTCATTGACGTGATGTCTGAACAGAAATTATTATTAAAAGAAAAAAGGTATGGCGGCACCATGAGGCTGGGTTCTTATGATTGCCAGCTAGCCCCAAAAACCATAAGCCTTAAAGCATATGGCCAAAAAGACATTACCGAACGCCACCGTCACCGGTATGAATTAAATAATGCCTACCGCCAAATTTTGCAAGAACACGGCATGGTGATGGCCGGAATAAATTCACAGAAAGATTTGGTAGAAATAATTGAATTACCAAACCATCCCTTTTTTGTGGCAACCCAGTTCCATCCGGAATTCAAGTCAAGGCCCCTAAAACCGCATCCGTTGTTTAGAGAATTTATAAAATCTGCAATTAAAAACGAATCTCCACAAAAAAAAACGAATTAACACGAAGCACGAATTTGTTTTGTTCGTGATTTGTGAAAATTCGTTTTTCAATTCGTGTTAATTCGTCGCTTTATCCACATTTACTACTTTCACCTTCCGTTGCGAACCGTTGAATAATCTTTTAAGTCTTGTAGCAAAACGCACCTTTCCTTCGCTGAGCGCATAAAGAGTGTCATCCGAACCTCTTTTTACATTTTTTCCGGCCAGGTACCTTGTTCCCCTTTGCCGTACGATGATCATTCCTGTTTTAACGGTTTCGCCAGAATACATTTTAATGCCCAGTCTCTGGGCGGCAGAATCTCTGCCTAACCGGGACGAACCTGATGATTTACTTGTTGACATAGCTCATGAATCATGAGACATGAGACATGAAACATTAACGACGTTCGTTTTGCTTCATGATTCAGGCTCCATGTTTTATGAAGCAATACTATCAAAAATACCGTAATTTGTCAAAATTTATGAATATTCCCAAACATATCGTATTGTTCCCCGATGGCAACCGCCGATGGGCAAAAAAAAATAATCTGGCATCATTGCAGGGCCATCAGAAAGGCTATGAGAGCCTTATTGATTTTACAATCTGGTGTAAAAATAGAGGCATAAAAGTAATCACTGCGTTTGGCTTTTCTACTGAAAATTGGAAAAGAACAAAAGAAGAAGTTGATTATTTGATGTTTTTNCTTGAAAAGGGATTATCTGAATCACTCGAAAGATTTAAAAAGGAAGATGTAAGGGTAATGATAATCGGCCAAAAANAAAGATTGCCCCAGACATTGCAAGATACCATAGAAAGAGCCGAAAAAGAAACGCAAAATAATAAAGGATTGCATCTGAATTTAGCGGTCAGTTACGGCGGCAAGTGGGATATCTTGCAGGCCGCACAGAGAATTGCAGAAGAAAAAATTCCTGCCGGAAAGATTGACGAAGTATTATTCGAAAGCTATTTATCAACTGCGGGGTTACCCAGCCCAGATTTTATTATAAGGCCCGGAGGAGAAATGCGCCTTTCTAATTTTGTATTATGGCAAGCCGCCTATGCTGAACTATATTTTTCACCGAAACTCTGGCCGGATTTTACCGAAGAGGATTTAGATTCGGCCCTCCAGGAATTTGATAGCCGCACGCGGAGATTTGGCAAATAAAACTGATTTGTAATAAAATTTCCCAAAAACCTAAAATAAAAACGTGGTTATGCCCCGTTTTTTGTTTGTGTCGCAAAGATTTGCGCCATATCAACCCATTTTTGTTTTCGGGGTTTTTGCTTGTATTTTGCCATGGATTTATGGATTTCCATTAAATGGAGCAAATCGTTTCTTTTCCATCTTGAAAGGTAAATGCCTTTATTGCGATAAATGATATCCGATGCCTTCAGCCATAATTTAAAACCAGAGCACCTATCGCGATAGATGCTCGGCCGAGCACTCAAATTTTGAGTGCTCTGGTCTTTTTTCATTACTTCTCTTAGGTTATTTTTTATAAAAAATGGAATTAATATTTCAACAATGTCATCAATTTTTTGCACCGAAAACCTCGCCTGGTTTTTTGCCAAAGAAACGCTGCCGCACTTCAATTCTTTTCTTACTTTTTCCAAAATTTTTATATTTTCCTTTGGACTGGTGATGATAAATTGTATTTTCCAGCGATAGTAAGTGGGGGAGTTGGTGCGCTCACGGCGCATATCCTTGCGAAATTGCAAGTCAAAACAGCCGTCGTCATTTGCTAAATTTACTATGTTAAATGCCATAGGATAATTTATTTTATAGTTGTTTTATTTTACCAAATATTTAATTGTGCGACAATAGTCGGAATGTATGTTACGGCTAGTGGATAACTTTACTTGCCCAAGCGAGGCCGGCGCGGTATAATTGCTAGCAATGTGCAATAAAATAACAAAAAGAAAGACCATATTATTCCGCTGGAATTTTATTTTTCATGTTAAAAAAAATAACCCCGAAAATCGGGGTTATTTTTTTGGTCCGGCTCCGCCTCGGGTTCGTTAAAAAGATTTTTAAATAAAAGTATTATGTATGGGTATTAAGTATCAAGTATACCAAATGCTAAATACAAATACTAAATACTCAAAAATATGATTCATAATTATCGAGGGGTTGAGGATACGGATGCATATAGCAAGGTGGCGGACCGTTTACGGCAATTTTTCCGGGCCAAAGGGTTTATGGAGGTGCATACGCAAGATCGTCTTTCCATCTTGGCGGCCTGTGAAGATCCATCTACCGTGGCAACGTTTAATTAC
>C687J35174_10008620_pt1 | contig 12914 bp, 13 predicted proteins | sample RifCSPhighO2_01_FD_35174 | JGI IMG/M metagenome (IMG submission 35174) | reverse complement strand
TCCCCTCAGGTGCCTTGGGGAACAAAGACGCCACCCTGGTCATCGGCGCTGGCGCGGTGATCAGTTTGGACGTGCTGCTTCGAGAAATTACCGAGCTAGCGCTCACCTTTGACAAGGTAATCATTGATCCACAAGCGATGATTATCGACCAGGCTGACATTGACTGGGAGGAAAAGACGCTTAAGAGCGCTATTGGCTCGACTGCACAAGGGATTGGGAGTGCCACCGCCAGGAAAATACTGGAAAGGCTCCCCGACTCGAAAGTTCGCCTTGCTAAAGATATTCCCAGCCTCAAGCATTACCTCAGAGACTCGGTGGAGTTTTTTGCAACCTGCCTGTCCGGTGGGAAACGGGTGATGCTGGAAGGGACTCAAGGTACCTCGCTGAGCCTGCACCATGGCTTTTACCCACACGTGACGTCCCGGGCGACGACGGCCGCCGCGTGCCTGTCCGAAGCCGGCCTGTCACCAAGGCACGTGAGGAAGGTAATGATGGTCTGCCGCACCTATCCCATTCGCGTCGGGGATTCGGTGACGGGCATGTCTTCCGGCTTCATGAGCCAACCGATCGAGTTTAGCGACATCGCCGAACGTTCCGGCATTCCGGTAGCAGAATTCGCGCAAACGGAAGTGGGCTCGGTGTCGCATCGGCCACGCCGAGTCGCGGAGTTCGACTGGGCTCAGTTGAGAAGGTCGTTGATCCTGAATGGCCCGACGGACATCGCCTTAACCTTTGCTGACTACCTTGATGTCAAGAATCGAACCGCCTTTCGTTATGAGCAGCTTTCTGACCAAACCCTTCGCTTTATCGAAGAGATCGAGAAGGTCAGCGGAATTCCTGTCTCCATGATTTCAACCGCCTTCAATGAAAGAAACATCATTGATAGAAGAATGTGGTAACCAAGGATCATCATGCAGCTAGACACCTTTATCGCCCATTACCCTCGTTTGTACCACATGGCGGAAGCCGGCACGTGGCCGTCGATTAAACAGCACGGCTTGCTGAGCACTCTCGCAGTGCTGGATAGGTATGGCGTTTCTGGGCCTCAACGCCTGGCCTTGGAGGCGCAGCATCGGCCGAGCAAAGTGACGGTTGGGCCGCTAGGCAATGCGATCGTCCTAAGGGATCAGATCCCCATGCCACCCCAGCGCCTGGAAGACGCGCTGATTGATGGAACAACTCCCGCTCAGTGGTACAAGCTCATCAACAGCAAGGTTTTTATGTGGGCAGAGGAGCACCGTCTATTCACTTTGCTCAATGCCCGCAGCTACAAACGACTCACCCATGATGTCCTGACCATCGATACGGCGTCGCTGGTCAGAGATTACGCGGATAAAATTATGTTGTGCCGTATGAACTCGGGAAACACGTTTCCCATGCCGCACGCGCGTGGCCTTGAAGACTTCATGAGCATCGATGACTACCCGGTCAAACCTAGGTCTGGGGCACCGGTCAAGAAAGTTGTGGAAGTGGTCACGGATTACTGTATCCCGAACATCAAGGACTATGTGATCGAGGTTCGCTCAATCCAAGGGGAAACCGTACTGGGCAACATAGGTTTGTAAGTACCATGAACGGTCTCTCAATTCTTCTCATCAGCGGGCCTCTAGCGGTGGGGAAAACCTCGATCCGCGAGGTCCTGACTGCACGGCATGGATATGTCGCCGTTCAGTCAAGCCCCTATCTCAAAGAACTCGCGGCACTACGTGGAATCATCGTTGAGCGGGCGAGCCTTCAGCGGCTGGGAGACGCCCTTGACCTGGAAACGCGGTTCAGTTGGATTGTGTACGATGTCGCCCGGCCGCAAATCGCGGCGAAGCCTGAGCAGCTCCTTTGGGTCGTGGACTCGGTCCGAAAGACCGAGCAGGTCAGACTGTTTCGCGACTGTTTCGGATCAGCCATCATGCACGTTCATTTCACGTGTTCCGAGTCAGTTCTGAGAAACCGTTACGACATGAGAGGTCGCCAAGACGACGCCGTTGCTTATGAGGAGGCCATCAGTCATCCAAACGAAGTCTCTTCTCGTAGCCTTTCACAGATTGCAGACCGCATCGTGGACCTCGAACAGCTCAGCAGCGATAAAGCAGCCGACCTGGTTGCACAATGGGCCAACCCCATCTCAGCAAGCAGGGATAAATCTCGAAAGTGCTGAGCCCATTGCCGTCTGAGGGTCCGCTTCCGGCCCAGAGTGTGTAAAAACACCTTCGCGAACCCTTGCTATGATTTCTGAGGATTTCATCGCAGGGATCGCCCATGAAGCACTTTATTCGAGAGATAGCGTACCCTTCGCGCTGCCAACTCCGTTGGTAAGGAAGCAAGCTGCTAATCCATAGGCCGAGAAACTGAAAGCCCGTCGATCGACGGGCTTTTTTGTTGAGCACCGTTAACGTGAGGAGGGATGGCAAGTAAGGCTGGAGCACTGAATTTTATCGTGTATATTTGTACAGTATTCGAATGGTTCCGGCTTGGATCCCATAAGCTGGGCATTCAGCGAGAAAGGTGGTTAGATATCTCCTTAATGGCATGTCGCCATCTTGCTGCCTACATCGAGGATACCGCTTGGCCACCCTGACTAACGCCGAAGTTGATGCTCTGAAAATCGAGAATTTCATTTTCCACGTGGTTCACCATGGGGCTGATGACCCGATCTTATTTGACGACACCCCCTTGGCGACTTTTGAGCAGTTTTTCATTGATCGCATCAAAGAAACGCTCAAAGGAAACAAATTCCTCTTCAAGGTGAATTCCCAGGTCAAGGAAAAACTCGAGAGCTGGGAAAAAGGTGAGCATAGCTTTGTAGACATCTCAAAAAATCTGGCCCGGCAGTTTCATCGCGTGGGTGACAAGCGGATGAAAACGGGTGTCCTGATCGTCATCGGGTTGAAAACGAATAACCGAAAGCTGTATTCGCTCATCAAATATGACTCCGAGAAAGTTGTCACATTCACCCGCCAAGGAGCCAAGGCCATCCTTCAAGCGGTGACGAACAACTTTACCGAATCACCCAAGGCGCTGCAGAAATCGGCTCTGATTGATCTCAAGGCCGATGAGGCCGAGGTGGTGATCATTGACCGCATGAGCCGCTCGGGTATCAGCGACTTCTATCAGAATTTCTTGGGCGTTGAGCGACTGCGCAACCCGAAGGAAATGACCAGTGACCTGGTTAAGGCCGTTAGGAAAACAGTCAAGGCTCACGCCGAGGAGCTTCCCCGCGCCATTACTTCCAAGGTTTCTGACAAAATCATAGAGATCGCGAAAGCCAGGAAGGAGTTCGAAGCTGATGGGTTTTTCGCGGATTTTTTTGGCCTCAAAGCCAGTGAAGACATTCGACAAACCTTTGATAGGGAGCTGGATGGCCTGAAGCTGACAGGCGAAGCCTTCGAGTATGATGAGGATGAACTCCCGCTAAGCGAAGATAAGAAGTTCGTAACCTCTGAAGGGATTCGAATCACCATGCCGGCAAGAGCCAAAGGCCAGCTGGACGTTCAGCACACGGATGAGGAGACCATCATCACCATTCGAACGAGTCGCCTGCAGGAACTATGACCAAACTAATAGGCGAAGAGATCAGCGGCTTTTTTCAAAAGCTGGCGAATCAGGCTGGGGCGACGTTGACGGAGTCGATTCAGCTTATTCGTGTACATAACGTGATCGATCCCGCTGAGGAACTCGTTCACGAGCTGAAGGCGATAGTCCGAAAGGTCGAACAGCACGGTTTGGGGGAACTGGAATTATTCGCCGAGGTTGCAGGTAGACTCGAGATAGCCAACGTGGAATGGGATGACATTGAAGGCGAGAGCCTAACGGTCATTTTGGAAAAGTCCACCAAGGACGATCGGAGTTTTTTCTTCAGTCAGAAGGGATTCAAAGGTTGGCTGGAAGGGCTTTCAGTCAACGGTCAAAGTCTAAAAAATCGTAAGTGCATCGAGCTCGCTGGCGATTTTTCTGAGTTTTCAACTTTCCTGTTCTCCGTGAAACAGTTTGGCAGTGAGCGGTTATTACCCGATTTCAAGCAGGCCCCCGAAAAGCCTGGCAAGCTAGTGCGTGATTTCACGCAACGATTCACTCCGCAGTACATTGATGCCTGGCTGCTCAATGACAAACCCGCGGAGTCAAGCGAGGCTTTTCGGACGTGGACAGGTGTCGCGCTTCAGAAGCTGCTTTATTGTTTGCCGACGGAAATCAGATCCGACGGGGATGATGCCCAAGTTTTTTTCCGGGGGGGGCGATCCCTGCCCATACCCATCGAAAAAACGACCGTCTGGGATAAGATCAATTTCGATCTTATTCATGAGGTTTGTGAGTGGGTATATTCCACGCCTCGCGAGGCGGAGACGAAATTTCAGCTCTTGAATAACCACGTGGGCATTAACTGGGGCGCCACAGCGACCTGGCCCTCAGGCACCAATGACGTGTTGTCGAACAGTTATGCCGGCGCCAGAGAGGCTTTCGCATTCCACCTTCAAGAGCAGAGTAAAGAGGCCGTCAAAAGCCTGGGAGATCTCCGGAAGGGCCTACAAGAAGAGGTCAACAAAACCCAATCGGCCACCCGGGATCTGGTCTCGGCGCTCTGGCGGGATTTCGCTGTAGCCGGAGTGGTGGCAGCGCTGAAAGCCCCCATACTACCCACGGCGATCCCGGATGCCTCGATGAAGATCCTTCAGCTTGGTGTAGCAGCGTTGTTGTTCCTGAGTATCTTGGTCAGCACGATCTCCAATTTGAAATTCAATAGCTTGGCCGATGGCAGCCGACGCGACTGGCGGAAAAAATTGTATAGCTTCATGTCGGATGCGGATTGGAAACGTCTGGTGGAGGAGCCAATCGGGTCAGGACGAGTCATTTATTGGCTATCTTGGTCACTTTGCCTCGTACTTTACCTGGGAATGATTAAGTACTTCTTGGGGCTTGCTATGCCCGACATCATCCTCAGTTACGTCGACCGCCCCTTCAACAATCTGCTGGACTTCATTCGCGCCATTCTGTCTGCGCGCTGCTAGCCCTAGCAGATTGTCGGAGCGTAGCAGAGGCACAAGCTGCTACAACTTTGGCGGGAGCAAAGGGCTGCGTTTTGATCGGGTGTTGGTGCTACCCACAGAAAACCAGTTGCATTTCGTCTTGGATGGCCGAAAGCCGTTTCCCGCGAAGGACGAAACAGCTCAGAACAAGATATACGGCGCCATCACGCGCGCGCGATACAGTCTGGGATTCATCGTGCCAGACAAGAAGGCCGCTGGCTTACGATTCCCGATCTGGGCAAAAGCTCCTGCTTGACGGAAACTAAATGACTCCACGCAGTGATGGCTCCAATGGGATAGCGTTTCTGATTGGCGCCTCAAATTTTGGGTAGGGCTCACGTACTACCTAAGGAGTGGGGCATCACATCGACAAAGACTACAGTGCCCGCTGTTACACCTTGGATCCCGGGGCCGTCCGCTTTTGGCCGGATAGCGACGGTCTGGCTCAGACCGCCGCAGTGTAGATCAAACCTCTGTCTGCTCTGCCATTTCCAGAGCATCATCGACCTCGATGCCCAAGTACCTGACAGTGCTTTCGAGTTTCGTATGACCAAGCAGGAGTTGGACAGCTCTCAGATTCTTCGTCCTGCGATAGATCAACGATGCCTTGGTTCGCCGTAGTGTGTGAGTACCGTACATAGTTGGGTCAAGGTCAATGGCTGTCACCCACGCCTTGACTATTCGAGCGTACTGTCTGGTGGAAAGATGGTCTGAGTCGTGCAGTCGGCTCGGAAACAAAAAGTCCTCGCTTCGGAGACGCGCCCGATGCATCCAAGCTTCCAATACCGTTCGGGTCTGCTCAGTGATTTCAAATTGCACTGGGTGATGAGTTTTTTGCTGCATCACGATGGCCCGTGACGACACATGCTCCCCAAGGGCGATGTCTCGGACTCGCAGCTTGGTTAAGTCACAGGCACGCAGTTTACTGTCGATAGCCAAGTTGAAAAGCGCCAAATCACGTGTCTTCTCTGCGAGTTGGAGTCTGATCCGGATGGCCCAGATATCTCTGACTCGGAGCGGGGCTTTCTGCCCGACAAGCTTTCCCTTGTTCCAAGGCTGATGGCGGGATCTAGTAGTGGCATTCATGGCTTGTCCTCCATGTTGATGGAGGACAAGGGTGGATTAGTCAGAACGAGCGGTGGTCGCAGTTCGACCCGAAGCAGCCTTTCAATGTGAATGGGGGCTGGGTCAATCACTCCCCCTTCATCATCCGAAATGGAGAGGTGACATATCGCTACACATCTAGCAAAGGAACCCCTAGCTCGCGGAGTGCAGAATTCACCAATTTCAGAGCCTTCTGCCGAGTGCTTTCGAGCTTCCTGCTAAGGACTGGTTCGATCTGAAAATACGGCCCGTCGGGTTCCGACGACAGTGATCTGATAAGCCCTTGCTGCAATCCAGTATCAAAATCCATTCTTAGCTGAATTAGCGCCTTCACCGTTTTGGACAAAGAGTTTTTAACGGTAGCATTCGAGAAAAGATGCCCGGGGCAAATCCGAGATATCAAGGCGCCCTCACGATCTCTCCATATGCCTGTATTCAACGCATTTATCGTATCGCCAATCGCTTGGCTAAACGCAGGCAGCGAGCTCTCCCCCCAGATTGGAGTCATGAAAGCCGGACGAATGAATAGCCGAGCGACGAGGGCACCTGCCTCCTTATCGTCTGATGGATCGAGCTCGGCAACTAATTCGCGAATCGCGCCTGACTCACGAGGGAGCTCCTCACCTTCGAAGAAGCGTCGTAGGACAGAATCTGCATGAAAACGCATTTGCTCTTCAAACTCAGTTCCAGCCCATATCTGAACAGCATCTACCCCTTTCGACTTGGCGTGAGCAATACATTTTTCCTTAGTTTCTGCGCTTACATTACTTCCTACTACGATGACAATTTCAGCCGGAGGATGAGCCAGACTTGCCACAATCTTGTCTATGTCACTAATGCCTTTCGTGCTGGTGAAGGCTTTCCAGTTCGCGCAGGCAAAAACAACGGTTTCCGGGTCGCCATACCAATTGTCTCGCACTCCAATGATGTCTTTGCCATCATCCCCTCCGGTCTGCCCGAACCAATCCAAAGTATGCCAAGCATGCATCCTAAAAAGCGACGCGAAAACTAGACGTTCAAACTCATCTCCTGACAGGTTTAAAAAATGGATGGGGAAGACTTTTTTCTGAAAACGAAGAGGCATTGCGGCTCCAACCCCGGCGACAATGACGTTCGCACCGAGGGTACAAAAGGGGTTGATCAAAATGAGGGCGGGTGAGGCTTGCCCCGAGCGTTACCAAGCGTCACTGGTGTAGCTCAACATGCTGAGGTGGCGCTGGTTTCGATTCAGTAATCTAAGCTTAGCGGCGCTGATAATACTGGACAGCTGAAACGTCAAGACAGTCCTTTTGTGAACATCTGCAGCCCACCGATCCAGATGCTTCGTTCTGACGCTGCCTTCCCCTCACCAGCGCCAACGGCTTAGTTGTATCTCAATGGAATTTGGCCAATTGGCCAGAGGCAGCTATTGTCAGATTTCTGACTTACACGAGGGGCAGAGAACGACCCGAAGCAGACATTCATGGTTTGCAAAGACTTCAACAAAGGCTATCAGTTTTTAGTATTCACTCCGGCGTCATAAGCACCGCGAGCGTCATGTTTATAAACTCTTCGTTTCTGCTAATGGCTGCTAGTGCTCCGCGTACGTTGCTGGAGACTTCGGCTGCCCCCTGTTTCTCTGCCCAGAGTGTCAGCTCCATTATGGCCGCCTCTAGGGCCAACTGATTTTGATTGAGCTTGAACAGCAGGGAAGGGAGTAGGTCATCATTGGACATCTAGATTCCTCCGTGGAAAAGATCAGCTTAGCCTCTTTATGCCTTGGCGTTATTCGCGCTCCAACTGCCGGGCATCCGAAGTCACTGCTTCCATGATTGAAACCAACTCCTCCAGAAGCTCCGCGTAATGACGCGTCATGTAGGCAGCTATGTTTTCATTTCGAAGGATCCGCATGAGATACCCTTTGGCTACGACCAGAACCAACATCGTCTCACCCAGGGTGTCTTCTACCTGCTTATAGTCGTGATGCAGGTTTTCCAGTTCTCGCTCCATGCGGGCGATGTCTACTGCACTGACGTCAGAAGTCGACTTCTTCTTCGGCTCTACCAACATCTCTGGCCGGGAGGCGGCCAACACCATGCGTGCGTAATTCCTGGTGAAGCAGTTTGCCGAAATCATCATCTCCACCGTTTCGATTTGGCGGATCGGCTTCATCATTCGTAGGGATCGAAAGACATCTTGCGAGACCATTCGCACCTTCAGCATTTCGGCCGCCTCAGGCGCTATTCCTTTGAGTAGGTTTTCACGCTCGTGGACACGATCCACGTTGATTCCAAGCACCTTGGCAATTCGTTCCGCTTCAATCCCCCGCTTCATGGCGGAAATAATCATTTTGTGTTCTTGAATCGGAGTCAGCCGGTTGATTTGGCGATTGTAGGTAAAGCCTTCGTCATCGGTCGAGACCAGGCATAGTGCTTCTTTTGCCCCCAAGGTCTTGAGCGCCTCAAAACGAAGATGCCCATCCAATAGCATGTACGAAGCAATCCCATCTTCGATAAGCGGCTTGGGATGGACAACCAGCGGCTCGACGACACCAAGTTCCTTCACTGAACTCAAAATGCTGGCATATTTTTTACTACCAACCATCAAATGCATGACTTGGCGTGACGGCAGGATGCGATCCAAGGGAACCGCAATGACGCGCTGTTCGAAGGCTTGTTTTACTTGGCTCGTCATTGCACATCTCCTGTTATTCGATCTGCCAACGGTTTGGGCATGTCAGGTATTTCTTCGTTACGAAGAAGGGTGCTGAAGTACTCATCAGCCAGCAGCTTTCGCATGGCGGTTACGATGATTAGAAGCCGCTGCTCATTGATGTCCGATTTTTTGATCATCACCTTTTGGCGCCGAACCTCCTTCTGGTACGCATTGAGCAGTTTTTGAGGGGTGGTTTTCTCTTTCGTCGCTGGAACACTTTTGTAGTTCTTGCCAAACGTTTTTCGTCTATCAATCAGTCGACGTACCTTCATCAACTGCTCGCCTCTGAGCAACCCGCTTTCGTAGGCGTCTATCATGGCCTGCTGGACGTCGCTGTCTTTAGAACGAGCGATATCAATCGCCAGTTTTATGGATAGCCATCCCTTCTCGACAGCCGCGATCAGCCGCTCCTCACCTTGCCGAAGCAACGTCAAAATTCCTTGTATGTAACCTGAGTCCAGGCAAGTTTTATTCGCGATCTGAAGGCACGTATATCCGCGATCAGAAAGGATCTGGATTGCAGTCAAAAGCTCACGATTGGAATGTTTTCTCCGTGCAAGATTCTCTACTAGGCCGATAAGGTAACGGTCGGCCTCCGTGGCGCTGACCACGATACAAGGAATGGTTTTCTCACCTAGAGCTTGAAATGCTTCGAATCGACCTTGGCCACACACGATCTCGTAGGGCTCGGTACCGGTCGTTGTTGGTGCGACTGTAATCGGACGTTTGAGGCCTAACGCGGAGATGTTTTCTACCAATTTGGCGAACACCCGCTTGTTGCGCATACGGGGATTAAGCACCCTAATATCGGTGAGAGGGATGAGGTTTATCATCGACTCTTCTGCCACATGCATTGGTGCTCTATGCGGAGGTAGGATCGCGGTCATGCCACCCTCCTGTATTCAACGCGGCGAGACAGTTCCGAGAGGATATCCAGCGTGTCGAACCGGTAGATCTCAAGATCGGCCTGATTGCTCTCCGCTAGGCGCAACTTAGGAGATTGCATGTCGATGGTGGGCAGGATGTAGTAGTCCAGTGCAGCATCTTCGAGTTCTTGCATTCGAACGGCCACAGTGATGTCAGGATTCAATCCCAGATCAAAGCGGATGTTCCAGCGCTTATGGCCAGCCACAGTTGTCAGACAGCGACACAGTACGAGTGATATGGCTAGTTCCTGGTTAACCATCATCAGGTCAGTCTGAGGGTCTACCGAGACGTGGCCACCGACCTCCGCGATTTTAGTTATCGTCTGCTGCAAAAGCTTGGGGTGCATCTCGCGCAGTCTTTTGTTGGCCTCGATGTAGTAATAGTCTCTCGCGGGTGTGTACCCAACCAGCGAGTAACACCGGAGCAAACTCCCGAATCGGCTTTGATACGCGCTGCTCGATGGGCACCCTTCAGCTTCGTCGATGACCAGCCCCGATAGAAAACCACGACGTTCATAAATGCTCTTCAACACGCTAAGCATCTCGTCATCGGGCATACGATAGGAACGTGTCAGGATGATCGACTGAGCGGCCTGAAAGAGGATCGTGCTTACGATAGGTCGAAACGCTGCATTGGCCCGTACCCACTCTTCTGGCGGATTCTGAGTCCGTGTTTGCTTCAGCTTGAAGGAGTTGTGATTCCAGACGTTGTTTCCGACGTATTTTTCGTTAATCAACACTTGGTGCACGGTGCCCCGAGACCACAATCGGTTACGATCTGTCAGCACTCCTTTAGCGTTCAACCATTCGGCAATTTCACGCTCACTCCTGCCTTCCTCAACAAATAGTCGATAGATATTCAGCACCATTTCGACTTCACCCGGAGGGCCGGGCACCAATATCACTCGGTCTGTTTGAATGCTTTTATGCTCACCAATGCTTAGCTCATTTTTCGGCGAGCCAGTGCTGCGACCAACTGCCTTCTGAGCCCAAACCCAGCCATGCCTCCTTGGCGATAACCCAGCTCAATGAGTCGGGATTGCCCTGCGAAAACTTTTACCGACAATTCCCTACTGTACTCACCGGCCATCATCCGCTTTACGCTTTTAACGATGTTGGAGACAGGCGATCCGTCATTGGTAAATTGCTCGGCACAGTATTGAACTGAAACTCCCGCCTGCCGGCATCGCACCTCGTAACTGGCGCTGACATCGGGATCCTGGAAGCGACCCCAGCGGCTAACGTCATAGACGAGGACAGTCGAGTATTCAGCTCGGCCACTTTCCACATCGAAGAACAACTGCTTGAGTGCTTCACGGCCTTCTAGGCGGAGGCCGCTCTTACCCAAATCCGTGTAAACCTTCACGATTTCTAGTGTGTGAGTGGCGGCATAGATGCGGATGACGTCGAGCTGATTCTCAGTGGAATATTGCTGGTGCTCAGTGGACATGCGGACATACGCGGCTGCCAGGGTCGTGTTGGACTCATTACCAGCTCCACATGCATCAGTGAGCCTTTGCATCGACAACGTCCTCGCCCTACCAACTACGGGTATGGCTAACGCCAAGCGTGACCAGTCACTTTGTTTTTCGAATCGCTATAAAGAAGGTAGAAGATCGGGGAGGGAAAAATGTTCACGAAAACGGGTAATTCTTTTCTGGCCCAAGAACAGTACGCGGCTGCCATCGCCCACGCACTTCACAACGAGCTTGGTGAAACGCATCAAGCGACGAAAACGTTAATGCGTTGGACGAATGCCAACGAAAGAACGGTTAAGAATTGGATGGCAGGAAGCAATGGCCCGCGTGGTGACCACTTAGTGGCCCTGGTGAAGCATTCTGACTTTGCACTGGCCGCGCTTCTGGGTATGGCAGGGAGACCGCTTGCGTTGCATACAGCAGAACTGCCGCTGCTAAGACAGAAGCTTCAGATGGCAATCGAGGTAATTGATTCGTGCCTACCGCTTAGACAATGATTTCTTCAACTAGGCCTTCAATGGACCGAAGGCTTGAGTTTTGTACTCTTCTATCATCAATACCTGTCGTTAATAGCGAGGTCTAAACGTGTGCCAGCGTGTCCACTCACGTGGTCTGTAGACTCCCTCGACAATACTCATTTTGGTCAAGAATCTGGCGTCGTTGAATGACTGCTAATGGCTGTGGATTCAACCGGTCGATGCAACAGATTGGCTAAATCGTTCAGCGGGTGTTTCGTAGTCTAGTGTTTTCCGAGGGCGGCTATTCAGCTGCCTGCTCCTTCTTTGTCTGGGTATCAAATACCCAGATCACTCAAAGACTCTACACCGATGCCTAAGGACACCAGTCCGAGTATCAAGGCAGAGGGGTTCAACCTTGCCAGTACCACGGCTGTAACGGGCGCTAGGCATACGCTTATGCCGCTGCGGCGCTTCCTAGGGTACCTCCATAAGTCATCCAAAGAACAAGCATCTCTCGGTCCTTGGGCGGTTTACCCACGCGCGCCCTCGTAATCTCTTCTACATGGCTTGCTGCACAAAGGCGTTCGGCCGTCTGTTGATGCCGTGAAAAAATCCAATGCTGATAGATTGACACCTTAAGAGCTATAGCTATATAGTTTTGAAAAGGTTGAAAACGACAACGCACAGGTGCTACCCGCCCTCGGTTCACCGCTCAGACAACCAGCAGGAGCAAGATCCATGTATGACGTAGAGCTAGGTCTGTATATCGACGGTCAATGGCGCGCTGGCGAGGGTCGTCGTACCCTCCCGGTGGTCAACCCCGCTACTGAAGAAGTACTGGCCCATCTTCCGCTGGCGAGTGAGCAGGACATTGCGGACGCGCTGGCGTCGGCGCAGGAAGGTTTCGACATCTGGCGCACTGTCTCTGCCTGGGATCGTCAGGTGGTGATGAATCGTGCCGCCGACTTGATCCAGGTGCGCCGCGAAAACCTGGCTCACGTGCTCACCCTGGAAAATGGTAAGCCGCTGGCTGACGCCCGCGGCGAGATCGACCGGGTGGTTGAGACCATCAAATGGTGTGCGGAGGAGGGCAAGCGGGCCTACGGCCGTCTGCTGCCGCCGCGTCAGCCTGAGCTGGTGCAGACAACCGTGAAGCGCCCGATCGGTCCGGTCGCGGCCTTTGCTCCCTGGAATTTCCCGGCCGTACTGGTGGCGCGCAAGGTGGCTGCAGCCCTGGCT
>C687J35174_10008612_pt1 | contig 12920 bp, 12 predicted proteins | sample RifCSPhighO2_01_FD_35174 | JGI IMG/M metagenome (IMG submission 35174) | reverse complement strand
GCAATCGAAAGATTGGGATTGGGAATCACCAGAGCTGGATCCACCTCCAGCTTTTCTCCCAAACCCTGACACGATGCGCACGCGCCAAACGGCGAGTTGAACGAAAAAATCCGCGGCTCCACTTCAGGCAAGTTAATGCCACATTCCTCGCACGCGAAATGTTCTGAAAACAAAAGTTCTTCTCTCTTTGCCGCTTTGCCCGATGGCAGTTTTCCTTTTGTTGGCTTTGCCACTGATACCGCCACCAATCCTTTTCCCAGCTTGGAAGCTGTTTCCAAAGAATCCACCAGACGCGTGCGGTCTATCTCGTCTTCAATCACAAGACGATCCACCACCACTTCAATGGTATGTTTCTTTTGGCGATCCAATTGTTGATCCGCAAGTTCTTCAATGCGATGCGCAATGCCGTCAATGCGCACGCGCACAAATCCCCCTCGCTGAACTTCTTCCAAAATCCCCTGATGCTCGCCTTTCCTGCCCCGAATCACGGGGCCTAAAATCATCAATTCGCTTTCTTTTGGAAGTTTGAGAATTTGCTCTGCGATTTGACTGACACTTTGGCGTTTTACTTCTTTGCCGCAATTGGGACAATGAGGCACGCCGATCCGCGCAAACAAAAGACGGAGATAATCATAAACCTCCGTAATCGTGCCTACGGTGGAACGCGGGTTATGGGATCCTTTCCTCTGATCAATCGCAATCGCGGGGCTGATGCCTTCAATGCTCTCCACATCCGGTTTGTCCATCACGCCCAAAAATTGTCTCGCGTACGCAGATAGACTTTCCACATATCTCCGTTGGCCTTCCGCATACAACGTGTCAAACGCGAGAGAACTTTTGCCAGAACCAGAAAGCCCGGTAATCACCACCAGCTTATTCTTGGGAATATCCACATCAACATTTTTTAAATTGTGGACTTTAGCCCCCCGAATTTTAATAAGATGCTCCGTCATACGTCCATAGTGTATCTTGAAATGAAGCTTTTATCAAGTACGCTCCTCTTGCAAAATATCTCGTCATGGAGCATGATATATGCGTTCACATCTATCTTTGGGAGGAATCCGCAATGGAAATCCATCCGTCCTGCAAAAAATATCTCTGCATTGTGGGAGCCATTATCCTCCTTGCTCTCTTCGCCGGGCAATTCATACGCAGAATCCTATGGACTCTCTTGCCCACATGGCAAAGTCAAGTTATCGCAGGAGCGCTTGGATTTTTCGCCATCGTAGTTTTTCTCGTAGTAGTCATCGCACACAATGCCTCCGAACTTTCGCGGGATATTCCTGCTATCCATGACTACCCTCCCCCAGACATCCCGCCGTTCATTTAGCATGGTCAAAACAATCCTATCGCCATCATTTGCCAGACCAAACGCAAATTTCTTCGGACAGGAAGACTACCTCATCGTCTCTATTGAACCCTGATGTCCCAGCCCTCTCGTCCAAAACCCGACCCACACAAGGTGTCGGGTTTTTTTCTGCTCCCAAATGCGTTATATTGAGTTTGAGATTAAAGCAGTTTGGGAATATGCGTATCCCGCAGATGCGTATATCCCCAAAGTTCAATGCAATGCAATTTTCTTTTCTTGCCAACATGAATACCGCAGATATTCCCCAGACAAGCGGCGTGTACGCATTTTACAAGGATAGGCAATTCCTTTATATAGGGAAAGCCGTCAACCTGCGAAGTCGCGCGCGCAATCACTTCCAACAACCCACCCCCAAAGACGGGATTTTTATTGATTCCATTGATCGAATCGGATACATCGAAACAGATTCTGAAATCGAAGCCCTTCTGTTAGAATCCCTGCTCATCAAACAGCACAAGCCAAAATACAACGTAATTTGGAAAGACGACAAGAACTATCTCTTTGTCGCAATCACGAAAGAACCTCTGCCAAGGATTTTTTTCACCCATCAGCCAAACCGAGAAAGCCCAACGGCATGGTACGCAGGACCCTTCGTGGAAACTCGAGCTATTAAACGCACGCTTCGAGCATTGAGGCGCGTGTTCCCCTACTACATGTACGCAAAAGCGGCAAAACCCCATGCCAACAAACCATGTCAGTATTGCCAGCTTGGACTTTGCCCCGGGCCAAACCCTGACGCGAAAGAATACCGAAAACAAATTCAAAAGCTCAAAGCGATTCTCGAAGGAAAAAAACCTCGGGTCTTAGCCCAACTTCAGAAAGAAATGGCCGACGTTTCCCGAAAACAAGATTACGAAAGAGCCGCCGGACTCCGCGACCAGCTGCGGGATTTGGAAGTCGTGCTCTCTCACGCGAGAGTTCTCCAGCCGGTTCAAGAAAAACAACTCGTCAACTGGCGGGAAATTCAAGCATACTTCCAGCAAATTTTTCAAACCTCCCGTCCTCTTTCGCGCGCTGAAGCGTACGACATCTCCAACATTCAAGGAGTTTCGGCAACCGGCTCCATGCCCGTCTTTATTGACGGCATTCCCTCCCGAACGCATTATCGAAAATTTAAGGTTCGCATCGCAGGGAAACCTGATGATTTTGCCATGCTCCGCGAAGTGCTCACCCGCCGCCTCGCGCATGCAGAATGGAAATACCCCGATCTCATGATTATTGACGGAGGCAAAGGCCAGCTCTCTTCCGCAATGAAAGTAATTTCTCTTTCGCCAAATCCGGAAGCCAAAAACATTCTGCTTTGCTCCATTGCCAAACGACACAACGAACTTTTTCTTCCCGGCAACCCAAATCCCCTTCTCTTACAAGATATGCCTGCTTTTGTTTCCAACTTCATCCTTCATATCCGCGACGAAGCTCACCGATTCGCCATCACCTATCACCGCAGTCTGCGCAAAAAATCTCTCTTGAAATAAATCTTGTTTTGAAGCGATTGACCACTTTCTCCTCCTAATCTATAATAAAGAATACCNATGTTTCTCTCCCGCATTCTCTTCCATATCATAGCTGGTATTGTCGGACTTTGGATCGCAATTCATTTCATTGACGGCGTGAGTTTTAGCGGCCATTTGCAGACCCTCTTGATTATGGGCGCGGTTTTAGGTATAATGAATGCGATTTTAAAGCCCATTCTCAACCTGATAACCCTTCCGATACGGCTTCTTACCTTGGGATTATCCGGACTTATTATTAACCTTGTGTTCGTTTGGGCTCTGGAAATCTTCTTTCCCGAATTTCAGATCAGTGGACTTATTCCCCTTTTCTGGACAACTCTGGTCGTATGGGCGGTGAGTATCCCCATTTCCCTCTTGATGAGAGGAAAAATATAAGTTTTCTTTTATGAATCAAATCCTTCCTTTCGCACAGGTTATAATCGCTGTTTTTTTAATGGTAGTCGTATTGCTTCAACAAAGGGGAACTGCTTTAGGTTCATCTTTCGGAAGTGAAGGCGGATTTTATGGCGCGCGCCGCGGAATGCAAAAAAATCTCTACTGGGCTACAATCGTTTTGGGCGCTATGTTTGTAGCTCTTTCTATCGTTCGTCTTGTCGCATAATATAATGTACTATTCGAGCAGTTTGTAATTTTTTTCTGTGTTTGATTTTCGCCGTTTCTTCAAAAGTGTCCCTCTCAATTTTGGTCGTGGAGGAGCAAATAGATCATGGCCTTCATTCAGCCAATGGAAAAAACTCCCACTGATGTTCAGCTTCAAAGAGCGCGTTATTTTCGCGGCGCTTGTTCTGCTTTGCCTGGGATCGGCTGGAATTCTTTTGCGGGGTTTCTATCTTAGCAATACGGAAATCGCGGCGGCGCACGGAGGCATTCTTCGAGAAGGAATAGTTGGCAAGCCCCGCTTTCTTAATCCCATATACGCCCGCGTAAACGATGCGGATCGAGATATCTCACAGCTTATCTTTTCTGGACTCTACAAACGCGGACAAGACGGAAAACTTCTCCCTGATTTGGCAACAGAGGAACCGATTGTGGAAGAAAACGGCAGAGCATATACCATCAACTTGCGCGAAAATGTCGAATGGCACAATGGACAACCTTTCAGCGCAGATGATATCGTATTCACCATTCATACCATCCAGGACGGAAGTTATAACAGTCCGATTCGAGCCGAATGGATCGGCGTTACGATTGAGAAATTAACCGAGCATCAAATCAAATTTCACCTGGCAGACCCGTATGCTCCCTTCCCCGAACAACTTACCTTAGGAATGCTTCCTTCCCATATATGGAAAGATATTCCTGCGGAAAGCTTCCCTCTTTCTTCGCATAATTTACAGGATGCAGTTGGAAGCGGAATGTACAAGCTATCCAGCATCTTAAAAAACGACTCGGGAAAAGTGCAAGAAATTCAATTGCGCGCGAACAAAGATTATTATGGAGAAATACCTCTTATCGAAACGGTATATTTCCGTTTTTTCGACACCCAAGATGATGTAATCAAAGAAGCGAATCGCGGCGGACTTGACACATTTGCAGTGCCGTCGCTTGGAGCAATCAAAGATTTGCGTAATTCAAATTTTGAAACACAGAACTTTTCTCTTCCCCGATATTTTGCTCTATTCTTCAACTTCGAAGCGCAAGGAGAGCAATCGGTGGTTTCAAAACTCCGCGTGCGGCAAGCGCTGCAACTTGCCCTCGACCGGCAAGCGCTGGTAGATACGCTCTTCGGAGAACACGCGTATGTTGCTTCTTCTCCTCTTCTTCCTCATCTCTTTGAAATTACGCCTGTCTCTGCCGTTCAAACTTCCGACCAACAAAAGGCGCTTGAATTGCTCAAGCAAGAAGGATTTGTTGCGCAGAATGGCAAAATTGGTAACGTTCCAAGCGCACCCCCAGGGATACAGCAAGATCTCACTCAAGGAGCGCAAGGAGAGCAAGTCCGTTTGCTCCAGCACTGTCTTGCTCAAGACAAAGAGATTTATCCTGAAGAAGCAGTAACAGGCGCCTTTGATCAGAATACCCTTCGAGCAGTAATCGCCTTTCAAAATAAATACGCGAAAGACACACTCGCTCCCATCGGGCTCACTGCCGGCACAGGAAAAGTAGGGCCTTTGACACGCCAGAAGCTGAATGCTTTATGCTTCTCGGTGATCGAAATTCAGCCATTGCGCATTACCATCACCACTCTTGACCAGACACCCTTACTGGATACCGCACAGGAACTCAAGCGCCAATGGGAACAATTTGGAATTGAGGTTATTGTGGACGCGCAGCCATCAGTTGCCCTCGAACGGGAAATTATTAAACAGCGCAAATATCAAACCTTGCTGTTCGGAGAATTGCTCGGCCTCATTCCCGATCCCTTTCCTTATTGGCATTCTTCCCAAACCGTAGATCCCGGATTGAATCTTTCCCTTTATGAAAACAGAAAACTTGATACATTATTGGAAAAAGCAAGGAAAGAAGCGGACCCGGCAACGCGCAAAGAGCTCTATGAGCAGATTCAAACAATTCTTACCGAAGATATTCCCGCCATTGTGCTCTATCAATTTGATTATCAGTATATGACCAGCAAAAACATTGGCGGAATAGAGGAGCATTTACTTTCCAATCCCGCCGAACGATTTGGAGGCATGGAGAAATGGTATTTGAACGTGAGAAGAACGTGGAAATAATATCGAGAATTATTTGATTTCATATTTTGCGTTGAATCGCCCAGGTGGTGAAACCGGTAAACACGCTAGCTTCAGGAGCTAGTGCTCGCAAGGGCTTGGAGGTTCGAGTCCTCTCCTGGGCACCATTCATAATAAACTTCATAATTAATCTCTATCAGTATGCCAAAAACTACTGCGTCAGCAGAAACACTGCGGGTTGTCCCGCTCGGCGGCTTAGGCGAAGTTGGCCGCAACATGATGTATCTGGAATACCACGAAAAGATACTCATCATTGACATCGGATTTCGCATGCCCGAAGAAGACATGCCGGGAATTGATTATATCATCCCGAACATTACCGCGCTTAAAAATCGAAGTAAGGATATCGTGGGCGTGCTTATTACGCACGGACACTATGACCACATAGGAGCAATCCCCTACATTGTGTCGCAATTGGGAAACCCTCCTTTATTTGCCGGAAATCTTGCCAAAGCAATTATCCTGCGAAGACAAGAAGATTTCCCCAGCAACGCAAAACTGCGGATTTCCTCGATCGTGGACGGCCAAAAATTCAAGATTGGCCCTTTTGCCATCGAGCCATTCCGCCAGAATCACAATATTACCGACAACTTCGGCTTTGTCATCGGAACTCCCGTGGGAAATATTGTCCACACATCAGACTTCAAATTTGACGACACTCCGGTAAACGATCCGCCCACAGATTATGAACGGCTCAAGAAAATAGGCCAAAAAAAGATCCTTCTGTTGATGTCAGACTCCACCAATGCCGAAGAGCCAAATCATTCTCTTTCAGAACAGACTATTATGGATAACCTGGAAGATATCTTCAAAAACGCGCAGGGACGAATTATCACCGCCACATTCGCTTCGCTTATCAACCGCATCCAGCAGATTATTACCCTTTCTGAAAAATACAACCGCAAAGTCGCGCTTGAAGGCCACTCCATGAAAATGAACGTAGAGATATGTAAGCAATTAGGATATATCAGAGCGAAGCGCGATACGATCTTAAAGACAAAAGAAGTGCTTGCATATCCCGACAACAGAATTGCCATTGCCGGCACGGGAGCTCAAGGCGAAGAACGTGCGATGCTTATGCGCATTGCAAATGGAGACCACCAGCACATCCGCATTCAAAAGGGAGACACGGTTGTTTTTTCTTCCTCTGTTATCCCCGGTAACGAACGAAGCGTGCAATTCGTAAAAGACCGCCTGTACAAACAAGGAGCTCATGTCTTCCATTACAAGATGCTCGATATTCATGCTTCCGGACACGCAAATAAAGACGAGCTCACGCAAATGCTCGACTTGATGAACCCCAAATTCCTTCTTCCTATTCATGGCCAATTCTCCATGATCATCAATCACGCGAAACTTGCTCAAGAATGGGGCATGCCGGAAAAAAATATCATCGTTGCAGAAAACGGCCAGGTTCTCTCGCTCAAGAAAGCTTCCATCGCGATTGAAAAAGAAACAGTACCTGCGAACTATATCATGGTGGACGGATTGGGCGTTGGGGACGTGGGAGAAGTAGTACTTCGAGATCGGCAAAATCTTGCCAAAGACGGAATGTTTGTCATCATCGTGGTGGTAGATCGCCAGACAGGAACGGTAAAAGGATCTCCTGACATTATCTCTCGAGGATTTATCTATCTGCGGGAATCGAAAGATTTGCTCAAACAAGTGCGCAAGCGAACAGTTGACATCGTAAACAGCTCCGCAGGCCATGGAGGACCGATCAATTGGATTTATGTGCGAGACAATATCAAGAATAAGGTTTCTGACTTCTTATTCACGAAGACAGAGCGAAGACCTATGGTATTGCCTGTGATTATTGAGGTATAATAAGAAATTCAAAAGGTAAAGGGCAAAAGGCAAAACTTCAGTTCAAAAATTAAAAGTTCTCTTCTTATTTTACATTTTGCCTTGCACTTTTGACCTTTGATTTTTGAGCTTTGACTTTTAACTTATGCGAATTTTCAGCGGTATCCAGCCCACCGGACAAATGCATATCGGAAACTACTTGGGAGCCACGCGCAACTGGGTAAATTTGCAAAACGAACACAGCTGTTTGTATACCGTTGTGGATTTACACGCGCTTACAACTCTGCAAAACCCCAAGGAATTGCACGACGCTTCCTTTGAGAAAGTAGTGGAGCTTTTAGCAATCGGACTGGATACTGAACGCTGTGCTTTGTTCATCCAATCCCATGTAAAAGAGCATACCGAGCTTGCGTGGATTTTCAACACGCTCACTCCTGTTGCGGAATTGGAACGAATGACTCAATTTAAAGATAAGTCCAAGAAGAATAAGAAGAATATCAACGCGGGACTTCTGACCTATCCCGTGCTCATGGCTGCAGATATTCTTTTATACCAGCCAGATAAAATCCCCGTAGGAAAAGATCAGGTCCAGCACTTGGAACTCACACGTATGATTGCGCGCAAATTCAACCAGCAATTTGGCCACACATTCAAGGAACCGGAAGTTCTTCTTATTGAGGAAGCGGCAAAAATCATGTCTTTGGAAGACCCAAAGAAAAAAATGTCAAAGTCAGACGGGCCTGCCGCATATATATCACTGTTTGAAGAACCAGAGGCAATCAGGAAAAAAGTTTCCCGAGCCACCACCGATACGGGAAAAGAAATCCGATTTAATCCCGCAAAAAAACCAGGCATTTCCAACCTTATTACCATCTACTCTCTTTTTGCCGAGGAAAGCGTCCACGATGTCGAAAAGAAATTCGCAGACAAGGGTTATGCCGCTTTCAAAAAAGCAACCGCAGAGCTTCTTATAGAGAAACTCGAACCTTTCCGTCAAAAGAAACAGGAACTTTTCAAGCGCGAGCTTTATATTCAGGAGATTCTCAAACAAGGAGCAAAAAGAGCCCGCTCTATTGCCGAAACCACCATGCAAGATGTGCGCTCCAAAATCGGCCTTCTGTTGCCAAATTAGAGATTCACGCTCCTTATGCAAAGTTCCTCTATACCCAGCCAAGTTTGCCAGACAAAGAAGTTACATTCTTGCGATCCAATTTGTCCCCTACTTGAGGAAATTGTTCTAACTCGTCAGCTAAAATATTTTTGATTTTTAAAACTTCCACTTCGGTTGCGCCTTCCACGCGCACCGTAAGATAGGGCGAAGTATTGGAAGAACGCACCAATCCCCAGCCGGTTTCGCTTACTTGAAAACGCACACCATCTATAAGTTTTACGCGGTACAATTTCTCCATGCGCATTTTTATTTGTTCCACCACTTCTTTTTTCTCTTCATCTTCGCAAGGAAGTTTGAGTTCGGGAGTGCGCACGCGTTTGGGAAATCCTTCTATCAAACTTGAGAATGGCCCATCTTGGCGTGAAGCCAATTCTACCGCGCGCGCGGCGGCGAACAATCCATCGTCAATTTTGAAATAATCTTCGACAAAATAGAAATGCCCCGAAACCTCTCCCGCAAAAATAATATCCTTATCCTTGCGCAACGCTTCTTTGATCGGAGCGTGTCCAGTGCGATGCATCAATGCTACCCCGCCCCATTGCGGAATCAATTCTTCGAGAAGCTGTGTGCTTTTTACATCAAACAAAATTTTCTTTCCCGGATTTCGCGACAACGCGTCTTTTGCAAATACTAAAAGCATTAAATCCGCACTGATAAAATTTCCCTGCTCGTCTATAAACCCCGCCCGATCGCCATCCGCATCAAAGCCAATCCCCAAATCCGCGTCCGCCTCTTTTACTTTCTCCATTAAATCCTTCATGTTCTGCGGGGCTTCGGGGTCTGGCGTATGATTGGGAAATAATGCGTCCGGCTTTGTGTACAGCTCCACAACCTCGCATCCAAGCTTACGGAACAAATCCGGAGCAAAAAGCCCCGCGCTTCCGTTACCCGTATCTATAACGACTTTCAACTTTCGAGCAAGTTTGACATGACTTGTTACATATTGTTCATACGATTCTTTGATATTTATTTCTTCATACTTCCCTTCTCCTGTTTCAAAATCTTCTTTCTCGATCATTTCGCGCATCCCCTGCAGTTCTTCTCCGTACAAGGGCCATACGCCTTTTTTCATCAATTTGAATCCATTGTAAAAATACACGTTATGACTTCCGGTGATGTTCACTCCTCCGTCAAAATCAAAAAAAGCCACTGCAAAATAAATAATCGGCGTCAAAGCGACTCCGGCTGACGCCACATCGCACCCGCTTTTGCGCACACCTTCGATAAACGCGTCTTTTAATTCTTCCGCAAAAGGACGCAACTCATATCCCACCACCACTTTCTTGCCTCCTTGTCTGCGAATCAATGTTCCATATGCTTGGCCAATGGCAACAGCAACTTCTTCCGTCAGGGTTACGCCAGGAAATTTCCCATACCACTGCTCGTACTTTGCAACCTCTTCGGGCGGAAATTCACGGCCCGCGATTCCTCGGATATCATATTCTCGGAATACCGTATGTGCGATTTTCATAAGCCAAGTATACACAACTTTTCACCTTTCTCCAAGATACTTTTGCGACCACTTGCTGTTTCTAAGCAAACTTGCGCGGTTATTGACCTTCAGACCCAAGAATGCTATAGTAACTCTATGAGAAATTACGACCTCACGCTTATTCTCGCTCCACAATTGCGACAAGAAGAAGCAAATGATAGCGTCCAGAAATTCGTCTCTTTTGCGCAAGATCAAGGCGCTATTTTAGGGGATCAGAAATTCCTTGGCAAGAAACCCCTTTTGGGCAAGATCGGACGAAATACGGAAGGATATGTCGCCATAAGCGAATTTTCCATTTCTCCAGAGAAAATAGAGGGAATCGCCAAGTATATAAAGGAACATGCTGATATTCTCCGCTCTCTGCTGATGATTAAACCAAAACAAAAAGTTGCGCGGCGCGTGCAATCACTTGGCAAAGGAAAGAAATCACGGCTCAAAACCGATACAAGCGAAGAAACTTCTCAAGTCGCAGAGGGCGCAGTTGAAACGAAAGAAACCGCCAGCACTGAAGAAATTGATAAAAAACTGGAGGAATTACTGGGCACCTCTGTTGAGCAAGCTCAAGAGAAACCCGTTCAATAAATCCGCGGCAAGTGAACACATTTTAGTAATATTATGAATCTCAATAAAGTCATTTTGGTTGGAAATGTCGCGGCTGATCCTGAAATGCGAACAACCCCATCAGGACAACACGTATGCACCATTCGCGTGGCAACTAATCGGATATGGACAGATTCTGCGGGGCAAAAACAGCAAAAGACCGAATTCCATACCATTATCTTATGGAGAAGATTAGCAGAAATAGCTTCCCAGTATCTCAAAAAAGGCGGCATTGTCATGATTGAAGGGCATCTGGAAACCCGCAGCTGGGATGATCAATCAGGAGCTAAACGATATCGAACGGAAATTATCGCAGAATCCATGCAACTTGGTCCTCGAACAGGAACATCCGGTACAAACCAAGAAGGTGGATTCCAGCCGCGGCAACCCCAAGCAAACAAACAAGCGCAGGAAGAACCAAAAGAAGATATCCCTATTATTGAAGAGGAAGAAGAAATCGATGTAAAAGATATACCATTTTAAGTACATTCGTATTTATTACACCTATGGAATGTTATTTCTGCAAAAAAAACATACAAGAAGTTGATTTCCGCGAAGTAGTTCTCCTTCGCCGATTTATTTCAGGACTAGGAAAAATCCGCAAACAGGAAAGAACCGGCCTGTGCGCAACCCATCAACGCAACATTTCAAAAGCCGTCAAAAGGGCACGGCACGTAGGACTTTTCTCTTCAACTTCCAAATAATATCAGCAATAACAAAAAATCTGGTTTTACCAGATTTTTTGTTTCCTCCTATTCACCAATCACCGTCTTTTTGAGAATTTCATCCCGTATCTTTTGAGCAAGATCGAGGTTTTCTTTCAGAAACGTCTTGGAAGCATCCATGCCCTGTCCTAATTTTGCAGTCTCAAACTGAAGCCAGCTTCCGGCTTTTGTAACCACCCCTGCTTTCAATCCCGCGTTTAACAAATCTACCATATAGGTAATTCCTTCGTTATAGTAAATATCAAACTCGCACGTTTTGAAAGGAGCAGCTACTTTATTCTTCACGATTTTTGCCCGTATGCGGGATCCTACGATTTCCTCCCCTTGCTTAATTTGAGCGATCCTTCTCACTTCGATGCGCACTGATGCGAAAAATTTCAATGCCATGCCTCCGGGAGTTGTTTCAGGATTTCCAAACATCACTCCTATCTTCATTCGGATTTGATTAAGGAAGATAACTGATGTTTTGCTCCGAGCCAAAATACTCGCAAGCTTCCGCAACGCAGAAGACATCAGCCGCGCTTGCAACCCGATTTGAAACTCTCCCATATCTCCCGCCACTTCATTTTTTGGCACAAGCGCGGCCACCGAATCCACCACAATCACATCTACCTGCCCGGAACGCGCCAGTGTCTCTACGATTTGCAACGCTTGTTCTCCGGAGTCTGGCTGCGAGATCAATAAGTCCTCGATATTCACGCCAAGGCGCTTGGCGTAATCAGGATCCAAAGCATGTTCGGCGTCAATATAAGCTCCTATTCCGCCCTGCTTTTGAGCTTCGGCAACAATATGCAATGCCAACGTTGTTTTTCCGGAAGATTCCGGCCCATAGATTTCCACCATTCTTCCCCGAGGAATACCGCCTACACCCAAACATACGTCAATTGAAGTAGAACCTGTCGGAATTACATCAACATCCACTGGCCGCGCCTCGCTTAATTTCATAATAGCCCCCTCTCCAAAACGCTGCTTGATCTCGTCTAACGCTTCTTTGAGATCTCCTATTTCCGCTTTTTCGTGTTTTTTCTTTGCCATAGTTTCGTTATACCAGTCTATCTTATGCGTTGTCAAAAGAATTGACAAGAACTTTACAATTTCGGAGTCTCCCAATCGCCTTCCTCTTTTATCCCCTCAACAGAGTCCGATGTCGCGTTCCCATACACTTCTCTTGGCTTTGCCCCATCGGATGGCCCCACAATTCCTTTCTCCTCTAGAATATCCAGTAATCTTGCCGCGCGCGCGTATCCTAATTTCAAACGCCGTTGCAAAAAAGAAGCCGATGCTTTACGGGTTTCCAGAACAAGACGCTTTGCTTCTTCGTAGAGAGGATCGTCTTCTCCGTCCAAATCAGCGCGGCTCTCCAAGCTTTCCATGGCAGACTGCCCGGTATTGTTCTCTTCGATCTGCTTGCGATCAAATGATTCATTTTCCTGGGCGATTGTTTCCACAATCTTCTTCACTTCCTTGTCTGATATATACGCTCCCTGAATACGGCGGGGTTTTTGGAATTCGGACGACACGAATAACATATCCCCTCTCCCCAAAAGTTT
>C687J35174_10008598_pt1 | contig 12935 bp, 10 predicted proteins | sample RifCSPhighO2_01_FD_35174 | JGI IMG/M metagenome (IMG submission 35174) | reverse complement strand
TTAAACCCGTTTTTAACTGCCAAAATGTTGATATCCTTAAAATTTCCCAGTATTCCCAAAAAGTTTTTACTTAACCCTTTGTTTGCAATTCTTTTCGTTGCTCTAAAAAGAGAACTTTCATTGTAGTCAATTCCCAGCACTCTCCCGCCATTTTTCAGTATTTCAATAGTATGTCCACCATCCCCCAATGTGCAGTCTATATATTTACCGTCTTGAACTACTTTGATGTTACTAAGTGTTTCACTTAACAAAACAGGCTCGTGATAATTCATTTCACTAAAATCTTGGGCAGAAAGACTATCAGTTGGTTTTGCTTTCTTGGGCAAAATCCAACGAAATTTTTTCTAAATGTGCATTCCACGAATCGGAATCCCAAATCTCAATATGGTCCCCGGCGCCTATAACTGTAGTTTTTCTATTTATACCAGCATATTCTTTCAAAGAAGCGGGAATTACTATCCTTCCCTGCGTATCAATGGACATTTCTGCGGCGTTCGCATAAAGATATCTCTTCAAGTTTCGGGATTTCGGATCCGTTATTGGATTTTCAACTTGCTTGTTGGCTTCATTTACCCAATCTTCTTTGTCATACAAAAAAATGCACTTTTCAAACCCTCTAAGTAAAATAACTTCTTCACCTCTAATTTGATCTCGCAGTTTCTTGGGCAGTGCTATCCGAGATCCTTCGGTAATATTCGGTTGATATTCCCCAAGAAACATTCTCATTATCTTATTTTTTAGCTTGGTATTATAAATTTATTTTGATGTTTTCACCATATTTCACCAAACTATATCCAGTTTGCACCATTTAATATCCGGTGTCAATACAAAGAGAACCCGAAAATAGTAAAATAAATATATTCAAAAGAAAGGTGAAAGGAATGAGCAAAGAAGTCAGGCATAGAATTGCAGTGTGGACGTTGATTCTGGCCATAGCCTTCATGGTTGCTGCTGTTGTGGCAACCATGCAAAAGATCCCTGCGACATGGTGGATAGTCGGAATGATTATAACCTTCCTAGTCGCGTGGGCTACGGGTTTTGATGTAGGAAAAGGAGAAGACACAAATTAAATAGAGACAGATAACTTACAATAACAGTCAACAGCCAAGTGGCGATCAATCCAATTGGCTGTTTTCAATTAATTATTGTTATTCTGAAGTCAATCAATGATTAATTCCTTGCTTATGTCAGTAATTTTTATCCTTTTTTGCTCTGTTGTATCCCTATCCCTAATAGTTACCGTATCGTCTTCCAAAGTCTGATAATCAATTGTTATACAACTTGGCGTCCCGATCTCATCCTGTGACAAATATCTTTTTCCAATATTTCCTCTGTCGTCATAATCAACATTTAAACCTTCCCCCAAAAGCATTTTGTATACATTTTCCGCTTTATTAACTAAGTTCTCTTTGTTTCTTACCAAAGGAAAAACTGCCGTTTTAAATGGCGCAACTTTAGGATCGAGTTTTAATACGACTCTATCCCCATCTTCGGAATAGGCGTCAAATAACAATACCAACATTAATCTATTCAAACCAATAGAATATTCAACTATATGAGGTATAAAAACCTCGCCGCTCTTTTCATCCTTATAACTGAAGTCAAATCCAGAAAACTGCCCATGCCTTTTTAAATCCCAGTCACCTCTATAATGGATACCCTGAAATTCCTTCCATCCGAAGGGATACTCATACTCAACGTCTGTAGCTATCTTGTTGTAATGAGCTCTTTCTTTGAATTCCTGATCCCTTAGCCTTAGTTTTTTCTCGTTAATACCTAAGCTTTTTAACCAGTCAACACTCCACTTTTTAAAATGTTCAAAGTACTTATCTGCGTCTTTCGGGTGAATAAACATCTCCAATTCCATCTGTTCAAATTCGCGTGTTCGATGGAAAAAAGGACCCACTTTTATTTCATTTCTGAAGGCTTTTCCAATTTGGGCAATACCAAACGGCAATTTCTTCCTCATAGAATCTTTTACTAAAGCAAAGTTATAAAATATAGGCTGACAGGTCTCTCCTCGCAAATACGCCTTAGTTTTTTCTCTCTCCAAAGTTCCGACCTCTACCTCCACCAGGTTATTAAAACGCCTGGCTTTTGAGAGTTTATTTCTATCAGGACTTAAAATATTATTTCCTTCAATAAGTCTATCGTACTCCTCCAAAGTAGAACCATCGCTATTTACATTAATAGCTTCCTCTATAATGTGATCGGCTCTATATCTTTTATGCGTAATCAAATCTTCTACCATTGCATCAGCAAAAGATTCAACGTGACCGCTCGCCTCCCACACCTTCGGATGCGAAATTATTGCACCATCTATACCGACAATATCTGTTTGTTTGTGCACAAATTCCTTCCACCAAAGATTACGCAGATTCCTTAGAATTTCCGCACCAAGAGGACCAAAGTCATAAGTAGCCTCCCACCCCCCATAGATTTCAGATGAAGGATATACAAAACCTCTTCTTTTACAGAGCGAAGTTATTTTATTTAAATCTGGTGACTCCATTTAGAATTACCCTTTCCTGGGATTATTGCCCCAAAACCAAGTACCATAATTATATATGGTCGGGATTTAGGGACGAAGGTTTAAGTGTAAAATCGCCGGAATATTCACCGGCAGAAGCCCGCGTGGTTCCACCCTACTTGATGCCAATATCAATCAGCATCCACTCTTATAAACATAATAAACTCCAGCTTGCCAAAGACCATCAACGTTATTTTTTGTTTATTTTCTATTCTTAGATTTTTAAGAGGAATTTGTCAAGTTTTATTTATAATTTTCGATTCGCCTGAATAACGGATTTTAAAGAGATCTTTCAAAGTTTTTTCAACAACTCCAGACTTTTTACCTTCTGTCCAAGAGTAAAAAGAGTAAATGTTTTAATAATATTAGATATTTCCGACAAACTATTTTCTTTTTGATATTTTCTTCGTTTATTCGAAGAAAGTAAAAAAAGCAATTCAGCAGAATCACTGCTTAATTCCATTCCAAAAATATTACATCTGTCGCAGCATAAACCGCCCAAATCAAAACTAAATCTGTGACTTGTCCAGCTATAATCAAACTTTCTTCCACATGAAGCACATTTATCAAGCGAAATTCCATAACCTAATAATTTCATAAGTCTTATTTCAAATGCGCTTACTACAAAATTTATAGGTACCAAATTATTTTTCAGCGTAGTGAGCGATTGCTGTAATAAATCGAAAAGTTCCATATTTTCATGCTCTTCTTCATTAAACTTATTTATTAGCTCGCATAAGTAATAAGCAGCTCCCGAAGAATCCAGGTCATTTTTAATTTCTTTAAACGTATCTAAAGATTTGACCTCCTCTATAGTTTTATACCTGGATCTGCCTTCCCTTACTGAAAATTTTATAAGATTAAGTGTATCTAAATGCGGGTTTCTTCTGGAGCTTATTTTTCTAACTCCTTTTGCCACTGCATTTATTTTACCAGCTTCTCTGGTATATATTGTATACAGTCTATCCGAATCTCCGGAAATATTTTTTCTTAATACAATACCCGTAAGTGTATAGAGTTTCATTGCTTTACAAAGGTAGTCTAAGTCGTTTATCCGTTTTTAACGTTACCGTTTCTGTTTTATCATTTAAAGTAACTCTATGTGTTTCTTCTCTAACGCCAGCCTGCTTCTGCAGATATAAATTGTATGAATTTCCATTTATTACCTCATTTGGCAAAACATATTTAAAAGTCATTTCTTTAGTTTCTCCCGGACCTAACTCTACATACCCCCAAAAATATGTTTTATTTCGCTCAATTTCAGTCCCGCTTCCATCTTCGCTTCCTTCCACACTAATTAACTCCGAACCCATGGGGGCATAAACCCGTAACCAATCTTTAAATCTTTTTACGAATGCCCCATACTCAACCGACGGCTCCGGATAAGTGTATTTTACTTTTACCGTTCGAACCCATTTTCCGTTTTCTTTTGATAATGTGTGATCAATTTCCTTTGAAACAAACCAGTTTGTTTTATCTCCGCCCAAATTTGTTGAAACAAGATAGGTATAATCTCCTTCTACCGGTTCGATTATTCTACCGGCAAAATTATATTTTTCTAATAATGCCTGTGCTTCTGCGTCAAAACTAAAAGCGGTTATATGCTTCCTATTAGCCAAGTCAACACCTCTTTCTAATAATTGACTCCATAACCCTTTTTCAGATTCAAATACATTTACAAGCATTCTTTCCATCAAATCTCCTAAAACTCTTTTTCGACCCTGTTGCTCTTTTAAGGCCAGACTGGCGATTGTTTCGAGCTCCAAAACAACGTTATCGGATGTATATGTAATACCGTTCACAGTAGCAGGGCCGGTTACTTCAAGAAGTTCTTTAATTACCTGAGTATCGATAGTAACAATTCCTTTAATAGGTTTAATTTCAATCGGGTCGATTCTCATGGCCAGATTGTACGATTTCATGAAATTATCTACCGAAGTAGGTAAGTCCGGAGAAGTATTTGCATCTCTCGCATACCATCTTTCAACCTTTAAATATTTTCCGTATGGAAACGGCGGAGCCCCAAATGTGTAATAAGCGTCAATGGCGTCCAGAGTCAAATCAACGCTATACATATCTTTTGAAGAAAAATCGGAGCTCAACAAAGCGTTACTTACTTTAAATGTGGCATAGTTAGTCCAAAAACCCCCTGTCGGACGTAATTCTTTATCGTTTTGCATTATTATCATGTATCGTTGCTCTCCGGTTGAAACTCCCAAAAGTCCGGGAATTATTGTCAGAGCCTTTTTGATATCAGGACCATAATCTGAAAGCTTAGAAAGCAAATTCTGCGAGTTTTCAATAGTAGACCTGACAGTCGTTCCTCGGATTTTTTCGGGATATTTTGAAGCGTCAACTTGTGCCAGTTCTTTTCCTACATCTTCCAATTTAACTAAAACTTTATCCATATCGTAAGCTATTTGAGGCATAACAGCTATCCAGGAGGCAAACGCATCCGCCAAACCAGTAGTTTGTATTTCCTGCTCTTCGGATACTTTCAGTCCTGCTGCATCTGCAAATGGTTTCATAAGCTCAACTGTCTCTCTAACCGCCTCAATTGAAAAATTCCCGGCATTTATAAAATGGTCAGAATCTTGATAATAGCTTTTTGTTAGGTTGAAGTTTTTAGCCCACCCAAAATTTTCATCTCTGGCTCTCTTGAGCTCTTTCAAATCGTTCTCAGTACTTTTTAAGTTCTTTTCCAAAGAAACTAAATCTCTATTTTTAATAGATTCCTGAATTTTATTTATATCTGCCTGTAAAACAGATATCTTCGATTTAATAACCAAACCGGGTCTGATAAGATATATGTAAGAAATCAATCCAACAATAAGAAAAACTACACCTACTATTATTCCTACTCGTCCCAAAATTATTTTGGCTCTGGGATTGTTTTTCATAAAACCAAACCTTCCTTTATCAATTTTAACAAGCTCGCGCTGTCCGTTACCATTTGATTTGGGAGTTATGTTTGTACCGCTATTTGAAAGATTCCAGTATCTAGTATCATTCATATTTTTTCACCCATTTTAAGAAGACAACGGCTTAGACCGAATCTTCACAATGCTCCTTTTTTAGTTAACACCACATAAGGTGTTTTAAGAATTATTAATAAATCATACACTAACGATCTCTTACTTGCATAGTCTGCATCCATTTTTACTCGTTCCAAAAACCCTATTTTTGAACGACCGCCTACTTGCCACACTCCGGTTATACCCGGTTTAACTTTTATTAATTCATTAATGTAGGGTATTGATTCAGGAAACCTTTGCTTCTGTTCATCTATTTCAAAAGGATAATAGGCTCTGGGTCCAACCATACTCATATCGCCTTTTAGTATATTTAAAAACTGGGGAATCTCGTCGATGCTGAACTTTCTAATAAACTCACCTCCCTTTATTATCCTTGGATCTTCATTTGCATTCAATTTATAATTATTGGCAACATATTTAGCATAAAGATCGGGATTTTCTCTTAAAAACTGCGCAGCATTTGGAATCATAGATCTGAATTTATACATTTTAAACTTTTTACCGTTACGACCAATTCTTTCGGGAATATCGGCAAAGACCGGGCCATCGGGAGAAACAAGTTTAATCCAAACTGCTGTTAAAAACATGGGAATAGAAAAAAGTATAATTCCGACAAATCCCCCAGAAATATCTATGAGCCTCTTTCCAAGGTTGTAAAAGTCATTTCCAGCTGTTCTTTGCATAAATCAAATATAGTATACAATACAGTCAATCTTGTGAGGAAGAAGATAAAGATGTGGAAACTATACTCAAAATGTTCTGCTTAAATGTGTTTTTATTGAATTTTCGGGCTCTTATTTTACATTCCAGAGGTGAATATTTGTCCGGATTAAACGTTTTTAACACATTCATCAGCGATTCAGTGCTTTGTTCCGAATAAAACTCTCCGGTTATTCCTGGCAGTACTGTTTCGGTTACCCCTCCGCTTCCGTAGGCAATTACAGGTTTACCCGAAGCCATTGCTTCTAAAGGTACAATTCCGAAATCCTCATATTGGGTTTGAATCAGAGCAATACATCTGGATAAAAACTGGGCTTTTTCCTTTTCAGAAACGAATCCCAAAAATTCAATATTTTCATCCGACATATGTTTTAACCTGGATATATCAGTCCCCTCCCCTATAATTTTCAGCTTCAAACCTAGATTTTTACAGGTAGTTATAGCTATATCCACTCTCTTCCAGGGGACAAGTCTCGTCAGTACTAAATAGTAACCGCCGTTTTTGGTCCCCTGTACGTCAAAAGATTCCGTATCAACAAATGGATATATAACTTGGCAGTTTCTTCTATAGTATTTCTCTATCCTTTTTGCGGGAATTTTTGAGTTAGCTATAAGTAAATCTACCTTCTGTGCTGAAACAAAATCTATAGCTTTCATAAAACTTAATGGAAAACTTAAAAATAAATCTGATAATTTTTTAAATCTGCTGATTTTCTCATTTTCAAAATAGCCGGACATTTCCCAAAACATTCTCCCAGGTGAATTAATATAAGCAATATGCATCGTTCCGGGTTTAGTAACTATCATATGCGCATACCTTGATGATACTGACAAAACAACGTCATACCCGCTGAAATCAAAATTTTGGAATGCCAATACATGCATAAAAAATACCGAGTAAAATCTGTTCATTTTTTCTATTAATGGTAAATACTGCATGAATGAAAGTTTTAATTCTATACTTTCTTTTTTGCACAAGTCCATCCATCTGGGCGAAACAACTGATGTATATAAAGGGGCCTCAGGAAAGATTTCATGCAGGAAAAGAACTAATTTTTCCTGTCCTCCGTATTGAATCAAATCGTCGCAAACTAAAGCCATTTTCATAATTCTGTATAAGTATTATACAATCTAACTGTGCTTAATAAGTCTTTGCTGAAAATTTCTTATGTAAGTTTTGGAAATATTTTAAATGCGGGTCTGGGGTTTCTGTTCATAGCAGCTGTAGCAAAAACACTTGAACTCAACGATTTTGGGAAGTACGCATTACTGACAAGCCTTTTAGTAATAATTGCTAAAATTATAGATTTCGGCACCAATTCAATATATGTTGCAAATACAATAGCTAAAAAAGAGGATTTAAACGAAATATTTTTCGGAGTGAAATTATTCCTTTTTGCTATTACCATCCCAATATCTTATATAGTACTTTTTCTGTTCGGACTGCTTGACTTAAAAACTATTACACTTTTTATATTTGGTTTAATAGCTTATGGATTCAACTTTACGTTTTTCGCTATTTTTCAGAAAAACGAAAAATATACAAAAATAATATTAATTAATACTATCCCGGCACTGATTAAAGGCGCATTTTCATTATTAATATTCTTAAAATTATTAACACTAAGTTTTACGCAGGCATTCGGAATATTTTCAATCTCAATATTTGCCTGTTTGATATTTTATAAAGATTTAATAAAAGAAGTTAAAAAAATAAATATAAAAAGTAAAGATGCTCTCAATTTAATTAAAAAAAGCATACCCGCCGGAATCTCTCTATTAATAAATGACGGGTGGTCCGCAATATCTAATAGCATCGCCAAAATAACCGGAAGCTTTTCGGATGTTGGGATATATTCTCTCGCAGATAAAATTTCAAATGTTTTTTCACTTATCTCTCTTTCAATCTTCACAGTCCTCCTCCCGAAAAATGCCGCCAGAAAGCGCGATAACTTAAAATATGATTTCAATGAAACATTAATAATTTCACTAATAATCTTTATGCTAGCCGTATTTACAACGGTATTTTTTCAGATATTTATAAATGTATTTTTTGAAGGAAAATTTGATCAGTCGATTAAAATACTTGATCTGCTAATATTTTCTAGTGCGATAACAGCTATATATTCATTTATGAGAGATTACTTCTTTATAGAAAACAGAACTCCTGAACTATTAATTATTACTCTCGCAAAATTGGGAGGATTCATGTTAATAGTCTTCTTCACAGCACCACATTTAAAGTTAACCGGTATTGCCTTATCTAATTTAATTGCATCAGTAGTTTCTTTGGTAATTACTGTCCATTTGATCTTTAGAAAAAAGCTGGTTTAGTTTTAGTTATTTTTCTTAACTTGAATATAACCCAAAGCCCAATCCCCATCTTTCATCTCTAATTTAATATTTGGAAACTGCTCTGCTAATGAATTGAATCTACTCTCCTTAGTAATGAATATAAAACTGGAAATTCCATCGTGCCACAAAATCTTAAACTTTAAATTACTGTATTCTAGCAACTCAAAAGGCCCTTCAGTATAAAACAAAGCTAATGGTTGTTCGATTTTATCCATATAAAATATTTCATCTGTTCCGAATTTTTCATCTTTAAGTTGAATTAATCGTGCTTGTGATCCGGTTAAATCACCGGTATAAACCAATCCTTTATTGTACAGTAAATATAAAAGGCCAAAACTAACAAGTAAATACATTGACAAAACTCTAAAAGCAAATAAATCTATAAATCTTATTCTCGAGCCAATCCATGCAATAGCTTTTGAGATAAAACTTCCGACAATTAAAGAAGCTACCGGATATAACGGTACAATATACCAAACAAGCTTAGACGTGGAAACCGAGAAAAACATAAATATAAATGCCAACCAAATTAACAAAAACACTTCTTTTTTAATACCGGCCATTTTCTCTTTGATGGGAAAACTTTTAATAACTGTAATAAAAGAAGCAGGAAGTGCCGCGAGTAATGCCAAAAACCACACGCGCATACTAACTTTGATCACAATTATATACCACCAAAACGGTCTGCCTTTATCTTCAATAGCCGAAGTAGCTCTATCTAATACATGGTAAACAATATATTTGTTTATGAATAAGCCACCAAACAATCCATACATCTTCACATGCCACGGTACAAAAACTATGGCTGAAGAAATAAATGTCAGCACAATATTACGCAACGACTTAAACAATGAAATTGAATCTCCGATTATAAATAAATAAAGTTCATAAAGAGCTATTACACCAAATGGAAGTAATCCGACAACTCCTTTCGTCATGACTGCAAACCCAATAAGAATACCGTTAATTATCGGCCAAAATACTTTTCTGTTCTGTTTTGAAATCCAATAGCTAAATAGCGCAGCAGTGATAAAAAATGTGGCAGTAACATCTAACATTGCGGATCTTGAATAATATAGAAATTGAGTTGTAGTCAACAACACAAAAGCCGAGACTAAACCGGCCGTTTTACCGTACATATACTTACCTATTTTATATACCAGCAAAACCGCAGCAAATCCAAATAAAGCTGAAGGAAGTCGGGCAGCTAAACTTCCGAATCCTAATACATTCATAAATGCCGCAGTAAACCACATATAAAGAGGGGGTTTCTCATACCAGACCTCATTCGGCACCCACCTCTGAACTATATAGTCACCCGAAATTACCATGTTTTTTGAAATTTTCGCGTATATAGCTTCATCCCACGGAATTAGATGATTATTTCCCAAAGAAACAAAAATCAATATCGCACTAATAAAACACAAAAACAATACAATAAACTTATTGGACGAAACAAAAAATACTATTATGTCTTTTATCGATTTATCTTTTGGCAAAGCCGAATATCCAAATGAAAAATACAAAAAAGTTAATATCCAAAAGAACTCTGAATTGTAAGAATAAAATATTCCGGCTACCAACCAACCGATTAAGGCTGAAAACATAGCGCCAGAAATTAAATAATTTTCTTTTTCCTGACTTTTTAAAGAAACATACAACAATGGCAATAAACCTAAACTAAAAAATAAAACAAGGGCGGATAAACCGGCGTATCCGGTTTCCGCTAAAGCCTCACCCCATATAGTATGAGCCGGAACTCTAGTATTGAGAGCTGCTGGATCTCTTCCAAAATATACAGGTGCTATTTTAGTTTTACTGAAATGCTCAAAAAAACTTCCGTACCCACCTCCTAAAACCGGGTAATTTTCAAAAATCTGGAATGTCCCCTGAAGTAATAACAAATGGGAATCAAAAGAATCCATTCTGTAATGAAAATACTGCTTAACTCTGGCTCTGAAAGGGCTGGCTTTATTACTATATTCAATTAATAACGGGATTAAAATAAGAATCAAGGCGGCAAAAACAGTTAAAACACCTTTAACCCCGAATTTCCTAATAAATAAGATAGAAATAAATGTTATGAAAGACACAAAAGCTAAAATCCAGGCTGATCTGGAATTGGTTAATATCAAAATTATCAGCGCCGGAGATGCAATCATTAGGTAAACAGATTTTTGTTTCAACGTCTTGGATACTAAAAATAATACTCCAGCAACAGGAATTAGAGCTGCCAGCAAAGCTCCAAAATGGTTTACATCCCAAAATATTGACCCGATCCTGGGAAGATTATCAGGTACATTCCACAAAGCCCCGATAATTATTTTATGCTGAGTATATAAATAAAACTGAACGAAACCAAACAGACACAGAACAAATACTACCCACAAATAGGCTCTAATCAGTCGTAATATTTTATCTTTATTACCATTTAAATATTTAATAAACAAAACTCCAAAAACAGTAACTGCCGTAAAAAATAAATAAAGCATTAAACTGGATCTAAGGTTTTTAGTAAAAATAATTGATACTCCGCGAATAAGCCATAGAATCAAAAGTGAAACAATCAACGGGTGTTTTAATTCCTTAAATATTTCTCTTAATCTGCCATCTTTTATTAATCTAACTAACAGAGCAAAAAGTTTATATAAAGCCAAAACAACATAAGAAATCATCAAAAATCTGATCGGAAGTAAATCCCATTGATAAATACTGAATAATTCCTTATGGAGTAAAACTGACAATATAATGAGTAAATAGAGTGAAAACTCAAAATTTATAAATACTAGAACTAAACATAAAGAAATTATTAATATCAGAACTATTAACTCTAAAGACATAATTTCTAAACCAAACCTTTATATACTTCTAATGTTTTAATAGCTGCATTCTTCCAAGTATATGTGTTAATGATATCAGAGGGGAGTTTAGGACGTCCTGCAAAATACTCATTTATTAAAGCTTCGTAAATTGAATCAACATTATCCGGCCGACAATATGATGCATACCTTCCTAAATACTCTTTTGCTCTTTCTCCGCAAGCTACAGCGTTTGTTCCAACTAATAATGCTTCCAAAGAGGTTAAACCTGTTGTCTCAAACCAGCTGGCGGAAATTCCAACTTTAGCAAAGTGATAATAAGAAGGAATCTGTTCGTAAGGCACTTGTTCAATATATATTATCCAAGGATTTTTCTGTAACTCTATATTAAATCTATGAACATATTCAAAATGCTTTTTTGTACTTTTTTTCCCTATGAAAACTAATCTCACGTCAATATTTTTATGGTCCCTAAATTTTTTCACAGCTTCAATTATTTTTAACTGGTTCTTCCTCGCTTCAATACGCCCTACACAAATTACATAATCTTTAAAGTCAAACGGATTTTTAAAACCAACGTTTCCTAAAAACACATTTCCTACTCCATTGGGAATTTTTACCCACTTGAAATTTATTTTATATGTTTCCATTAAGTCCTTAGCTTCTAATTCGGTTTGAACTAATATAATATCGCTCATCCTAAGCATTTCCCTATGCATGTTTTTAAACCCTTTCACTACACTATATAAAAAGGGTTTTACCAATTTCGAATCAAATAGTGTCCTATACAGATTTTTAAATGTATCGCGTTTGAATTGATCCTTAAACAAGTACTTGCTAACCCTTCTAAGATCAAATACATATTCATCGTCAAATTTTTTTACTTCTTTTACAGAATGATGAATTGGGGAAAATACTACAGGTTTCCCGACTCTCTTGGCGTTATTTATATGAAAATATGTATCTAATACCCAGTCCAATTGAAATACATGAACAATATCGTATTTACTAAAGTCTGTCTTTGCTGATGAAACATCAATATCAACATCAATTCCCAGCTTCCGCAGTTCATCGGCTGTATTATCTATTTGAACTTTATCCCCACCCCCGGAACTAAATAAATCTGATCTTCCTAGCATCAAAACTTTCATGTATTGAAATTATAACAATTATCTGTTTGAAGAATACAGAATTTGATTAAATATTCCGAAAGTCTCCCTGGCTGTAAAATCCCATGAGTATTTTTTCAAAACATTATCCGAACGTTTTTTCAAATATTCACGTAGTTCCTGATCTTTAAGTAGTTTATTCATTTCTGCAGCAATTTCCGTCATATTGTAAGGATCAAAATAAGCAACATGACTGCTGTATATTTCTCTATGAGTAGGTATATCGGATACTAAACATACAGTACCCATTTTGATAGCTTCTAATGGTGTAAGACTAAATCCTTCTTTTAACGACGGAAATACATAA
>C687J35174_10008570_pt1 | contig 12968 bp, 11 predicted proteins | sample RifCSPhighO2_01_FD_35174 | JGI IMG/M metagenome (IMG submission 35174) | reverse complement strand
CGCTCGCTATCGTTGTTGCGGGCGCGCTCATCGCGGGAGCCTTGTACTTCAGCGGCAGGGGCGGCGCGCAAAATGTCGGAGGAGCCCAGCCAACGCCGGCCAACGTCAATGTCAAAGATGTGAAAGTAGGGCCGGGTGATCCCTTCATCGGCAAGGCCGACGCACCGGTGACACTCGCCTACTGGTCCGACTACCAGTGCCCGTTCTGCAAAGCGGTCGAGGTCGGCGGTGTCGAAGGCATCAACATCGACCCCTCGATACCGAACCTCGTCAGAGAGTATGTTGACACCGGCAAGCTCCGCATCGTCTTCAAGGACTTCGCGTTCCTGGGCAATGACTCCGTTACCGCTGCCCTCTATGAGCATGCGGTCTGGGATACCTACCCCGACAAGTTCTTCGCGTGGCGCACGGCGATGTTCGAAGCGCAGGACGACGAGGGCGACCAGGGCTTCGGCGATGAGGCGTCGATACTGGCGCTCATCAAGAAAATCCCCGGCATGAATGCGGATACGCTGAAGGCGCTCGTCGCACAGAAAAAGGGTGCCTACATGGCCGACCAGCAGGCCGACCGGGAGGAGGGCGCACGTTTCGGTATTTCCGGTACCCCGGGCTTCATCACCGGCACGCAGCTCATCGCCGGCGCCGAGAGTCTTTCGGTCTTCAAGAAGGCAATAGACGACCAGCTCAAATAGCAGTTTGTCACGTTCCCAAGACTCTCCTTGGATTCCCCAACCGATGTTTTTCGTCATGTTCCCTTTCTTATCAAACTATTACGACCGTGAACTTTTGATAAGAAATCTTTTACTCCTCTAAAAGGCCGAGGCGGTAGATGTCAAAGGAGTTTTCGCCCTCGAACATATCCGACGGATTCGGTAGGTACTTGCGCGGGCGGGAGATTTCCGCCGTCGCGTCGTTGAGGAGCCGGTGGAAGAGCGCGAATTCTTCTTTGCGCTCGCGGAAGTCCAGCACGTATTTCCGCATCTGCGCCGAGCCGTCGGCATTCTTGCGCTTGCGGCATTCATAGACGATGAACCGCCGCACCTCCTTCCCGTACTTTTCTCGCACGGTGTAGTAGTTGAAGAGCGCCTGCATGACGAAGAGCGCTTTGTTGGCGCGGCCCTTGCTGAATGAATCCACGAACTTGTGGTCAACGACGTCCACCGCATTCTTATCGACCTTCGAGACGACCACGAGGTCGGAAATCGCCTTGATGGGGAGTGCCAAGCCTTCCACCTGCGCCATCGCGATGACCTCGACGCCAAGCACATCGTGCTTGGGCGGTCGTGCCAGGTAGAACGAGACCGCCTGCAGGTAATCATGCTCCATGTCGAGGCGTTTTTTCTTTTGGGCGAGGCGAGACTTCGCTTTGCCGAATTTAATTTCAAAATCTGCGACACTGCGAAGGTGTTCGAGACCCAATTCAACGGCACCCTCTTTCCCTATCCCCCCATAATAATGTTGCAACGCCACGTGCGCCGCGCGGCCGACCAAGGCCGAAGGGTTGGACGGCGTGTCGTAGACCTTCTCGACGTACCGCTTGTACCACGCGAGCGGATTGCGCAAAAAGGACATCAAGGACGAGTGGCTCCAGTATTTAATGGGGGGCTTCGTTTTCCGCATGCCGTGAGTATATCAACAGGCGTAATTTGGCAAACTTCTAGAGTATGATACCTTGCCGATTTCCCTCTCATCAACAAGAGCCTCAACCTCTCCTACGCCGGCAACAACCTGTAGAGAACGGCTTGGACAAGGGGCGGAAAATCCGTACGATTGGGGTATGGGTGGACACGGAGAAACTCCGCAAGGGCTTCAACGGGCTAGGACCGAAATAGATGACATTGTATTGCCGGAACCAAAGAAACACGAGGTCCGCGTGATGGTAGCGGACAGCCTGGCAAATACGATTGACCAAATCATTCCGGAAACTCAAGATGCCGAGCGGGCAAGAAAACTCAACTCGATAGTGAACGACCTCGGGAAAGCGGCGATACCGGAAGAGGACGCGGAGGTGGACGAAGCATTCGCCAGCGCGACCGCTGCCCTGGTACAACTCGGCGTCATGACGCGGGACGAACTGAATGCATTAGTCGAGCGGACCCGAAAGGTATTGAAGGGCGAGAAAGTTGAGTTTTAGACTTTAATCAATTTTGGACAAACCTGGGACAGAGGTATAGCATTGCCCGCAGCAGGCAACCCATGGAGGGAGGTATCGCCATGAAGATGAAGCTTACTGGTGCGCTTTTGCTCACTGCCACCACAGCATTCGTGTTTTGGAATATCGATGAATCAGTGTTCGAGACGTACACCGATTCAAGAGATGTCGCCAGCGCGATGCTGCTTGTTCTGATGTTGCTTTTCATCGTACCTACTGGCCCTTCCTGGGCCCGGGTATTCCACAAGTTTGGGAGAAAAGCATGAAAACGACCGCGACCTTGGAGGACTCGCGGCCGTTCGTTTTTGAGGACTTAGACAATCGTTATTTGCTTATTCGCGCGAATTAGAACATATCAAAGAGCGCCGAAAGTATCGATGGGGCGTCCGGAGCGAGCCGATAGAAAACGCTCACGCTCCGCTGCTCCTTCTCGATAAACCCGGCCCGTTCGAGCATCGTCAGGTGTTTGGATGTCGAGGTGAAAGACAGTCGTATCGCGTCCGCGATATTGCCCACATTCGCTTCTTTCTTCTTCCGCAACAGGTTCAGAATGGCGAGCCGCCGACGGTTGGCGAGCACCTTCAATCCCCTCTCAAGTTCCACCTCCTTCATGCCCGCATTATATATGCTTACGACGACTAGCGAGGATTCAAAATGAAAATTTATTTTTATTTTGTCCGAGTGACGTCGTCGTATGGTACTCCATATTTGCGCGAATTAGAATATATCTAATGGGGGGCCTATGGACACTTTGGACAAACTGGCGACGGGAGTGTAACATTCGCAAATGATACGGGGTGAACCGCCAGTTTTACGGAATTCACCTAAGAACCGGAGGAGCGAGCTGGAAAAACGAAGGGAGGAAAATCTCAAAGCTGCGCGTGAGGCTGTCTCCGCGGCAATGGCAAATATACTGATCTCGGACGTTGACGGAAATGACTTCAGCAGCACGGTTACCAACAGAGGCCTGTTTACGCCTGTACATAGCCAAGGAAGAATACGAGAACCTATAGCGCCCCGACTGTTCGGAATTAACCTGGACAAGAGCCTCAAAGGGCTGCACAAATTCATAGACAACAAAAAAATACTGCTTGTCGGCGGGGGCGCATCAGTGCAGGATCTCACCTCCTCTCCTAAATTTACTCCTGCTGTCCTCTTAAACGTAGACCCTTACACGCCCGATGTCGCGAGAGAGCGAAAGTCCTATTATCGGCGCCTCCCGCTCGACCCGACGTCAGAAAATTTCCTAAATGAGCTTCGGGCTGCCGGACATGGGAAATTCAATGAGATTTGGGCGAGCTATAGCCTCCCCCCGCATTGCAAGGGTGCCGAAGAGATAGAGCAACTTTTCGGGAATCTGTATGACGCACTTGAACCAAATGGAAATATAAGAGATTATCCATTGGCATTTTTTGTACAAGGCCTGGAGGGTTTGGATTATCAACCACCTGAAAAACGTCAGGAACGTCTCGCGCCGCTTCGGACCGGACTTTCCGCAGCGCTCAATACTCTGGCGAGCAAAGATGATATAGCGATGTCCATCTTGCGCACGAACCCCCCGGACATGTCTATTAAAAATCCAGCAACGCTGCTCATACACAAACTGGAGAACAAGGAAAAATAGGACTTGGACAAACTAGGGACACGGGTATAGCATGGCTCGCAGCCTGGCTTGGGATGGACCCATATGCCAGCGAAAGGAAGCGCTATGAATAAGCCGAAACCCCTGGAAATCCAGGCCGAAACTGAACGTCGGCGGAAAATCCTGGCGGATTACTTCAAGGCGCACTTCCATGATCTGCAACCATCGGAATGTGCCGACGAGACCATCCGTGCCTATCTGAGCCCCGTGCGTGCGCATCGCGGGCGCATCATGGACATCAGGCAGCAACTCGAAGTGGGAATTCCGGAACTGCTCGCCAAGCATGACTACGGTGACGCCCGCGACGCCCTCTCCGAGACCTGCGGCGTCATACGCGGAGCCAAGCTGCTCACGAGGGGCCAAATCGAGGCGCTCTTCGCCGAGCAACAGGCGGCAGCAGCGTGAGCCACATGCGATTGGCACCAACTTTAAAACGGCCCGCGACCCTGGAGGTAGTTGCGCGGCCGTTCGTTTTTAAATGATTTGGACAAACCCGAGGCGGGGGTATTTCTAGACAAATATTCATGGAGGGGTAGTATCGTCCACATGGGTGTTGGAATAAAAGCAACAAATTCTAAAAATCTCCGTGTCGAAAATTGCTCCTTCGTTGGATTTGACACTGCAATCGAGCTGGAGAATGTGGACGGGTTCGTTTCGAAAAATAACCAATTCTCAGATGGAAAAAATCCGAGAAAATTACTTCGAGATCTTTCCGAGGCTATTGCTAAATCAAGATACGATAAATCTTCTAAAGAGAGGATTGGGCGTGAGATTATTTCAGCCCTTAAATCAAAGAACGTAGCGGAAAGTACCAAGAACAAAATTGTGAGCAGTCTAAAGTACGTCGGCGATAAAGCGGTTGATGCTTTTGTCCAACTCGCAGCCGCTGTCGCAGCGGGAATGATTATCCGCTAGTAACTTGTGGGGTTGCTTCGCGCGTTCGTGGAAACGGATGCGTTCGAGGGCTTTGGCTTCTATCTGGTGGACATTACACGTGCGACAACACCAGGGTTTCAAAAACCTGACTGGGGATGTAGTATTTCGTAATGGCGAAAAGTGAGTTTGAAAGGTTGAATCTAGGGCCTCAAAAGGTTCCCTCGCTCCAAGATAGGAGGAAGCAGAATCTTAAAGTGGCAGCTCGGTCCTGCTCTATCGCAAAACAAACTATTCGTCCTCTGAGGGAAGAGGCTTCCAAGAACGGCGTGGTGGATTTCAAGAAAGTTATTCGGGACAGGATGTTTTTTGCTCCACATTCGATTTCTTTTGTGAGACCGTTGGCAACGTCTCTTTTCGGCACCCGCGTTGGGGAGAACCTGGACAAACTGCAGAAGATGATAAACGGCAAAGAAATACTTGTTATGGGAGGAGGCAAATCTTTGAGCGATATCACGTCTTCATCGGATTTTTCTCCCAAACGCTTAGTAAATGTTGACCCGTTCCTGAACTTAGAAGACCTGGACAAAAGAACCTTGGGGAAAGATTACTATAAATCGTTGCCGTTCAATCCGACGAAGAAAAATTTCCAAGCTGATTTGAAAACTGATGGATACGACACATTCGATGAGATTTGGGCAACATTTAGTGTTCCCTATTATTCTAGGACGAGAGTGGAGGTGGAAACGCTCTTTGAAAACGGCTATCGATTACTGAGTCCCGATGGTACGTTCCGAGTGTTCCCGCTCGGCTTCATCGTGGAAAAGATGGATAGGGAAAAAATCAAGGAACGGCTGGCCGGACTTCAGGCTGGACTAGCTTCCGCTCTCGATGTGCTTGCCGTGAAAAACGATGTAAAACTCTCCACCATGCGAGATTATGCCTATTCGGATGTAGGGAATTTTTCCGCACTAATCATACATAAAACAGCAAAAACGCCAGGATTTGAGTAAATCCTGGAAAGGATTCGCGGATTAGTAACTTCTCAATTGCTTGGCTCTTTCATGGAACCTTATTCTTTCAAGAGCCTTCGCCTCAATCTGACGAATTCTTTCGCGGGTCACGCCGAATTCTCGGCCGACTTCTTCGAGTGTGAAGCAGATGCCCGCGTCGGTAAGACCGTTGCGCATTTCCAAAATCTTCCTCTCCTTCGGCGAAAGCTCGTCGAGGATTTCCGTCATTTGCTCCGCAAGAATTCTCCGTGAAGCATCCTGGTCCGGCGAAGAGATGGTGTCGTCCGCGATGAAGCTGCCCAGGGTCGAGCGCTCGTCGTCGTCCTCGCCCACGGGAGATTCGAGCGAGACGGTGTCCTGATTTATTTTCTGGATGGTGTAGATTTTCTCCACTTCGATACCCATTTCCGCGGCGATTTCTTCCGGCAAGGGGTCGCGGCCCAAGTGCTGGGAGAGTTCGCGCACCTTCTGCTTGTACTTGGCGATGGTTTCCACCATGTGCACGGGGATGCGGATAGTGCGCGACTGGTCGGCCAAAGCGCGCGTGATGGCCTGGCGTATCCACCAGGTCGCGTAGGTCGAAAATTTGTAGCCTTTGGTGTAGTCGAACTTGTCGACGGCCTTGAAAAGGCCCAAATTGCCCTCCTGAATGAGGTCGAGCAGCGTCAAATCGGGGCTTCTGTTGACGTATTTTTTGGCGATTGAGACCACGAGGCGGAGGTTGGAGCGGGCGAGGATGTTGCGCGCCTCGTCATCCTTCTGAAGAATGCGCTTCGCGAGCTCCTTTTCCTGCTCACCGTTCAAGAGCGGGTACTGACCTATCTCGCGCAAGTACATCTGCACCGAATCGTAGCCCGCGTCCGAACGGCGGTTCTGGAGCTTCTTGCTCGCCAAGACGCCGTCGGCTGAACTATCCTCGAGCATGCCGCCGCCTTCGAGGACGTCGATGCCCGCGGTCGAGAAGCGGTCGTATATTTCTTCGAGCAGGGAGACGTTGTCTTCAATGGTGGGGAACTCGCGCAATATCTCATCGTAGGTAATGTAGCCGCGCTCGCGACCGAGCGTGATGAGTGCCTCTACCTTTCCCTGCTGTTTGCCGCGCGAGGAGGCACCCCGTGCCGGAGCCGATGCGCTCTTCTTTTTCTTCCTCTCTGCCGACCGCTTGCCGCCCGCGCGCGACTTTCTTGGACCCCGCTTGGTGCGCGCGCTCCACGCCGCACGTTTGTGGACGCGAGCGCGGCGCACGAGCTTCTTCGCGCGCTTCACAGCTTTCTTTTTCTTTATCTTCTTTTTTGCCATATGCATGAAAAACCGCCCAAAAAACCCGTCCTCCCGTGCCGGGAGGAGGAATTCTCTTATTACATCTTACCGTTCTGTCCCCGCCATTCTTACAAAAGCAAGGCCGGACAAGACCAGACGGCGCATTCTACACTTCATCGTGCAATTTGGCAATCCGAGCTGTTAATAACTTTGTGGATTTCGTGAGGATATCTATTTCGGCCTCATTAGCCGTTTTTTCGGCTTTTTTGAGGGCCAAGGTGGCGCGGGCAAGCTCTTGGGCAAGTTCTTCCCGGGCCATGGTGCGTAAAAGGACCTTCGCCTCTCGTTCCAGATTCCCGCTTTTGCCGTAGACGCGCTCGGCGGCGAATCGCAATGATTCTTGTTCTTTCTCCGCCAGCGCCTCAAGCACGGTGAGGGCCTCCTGTCCTATCGTCGCGACCACCTCGCGCGCATATGCGTCGACATCCATCGTGGGCTTGGGGAGCGAGCGCTGCCACAAGAGGAGCGCGAACGCGGAGCGCGCCCGGTCGGCTTTCGCTAGAACGGTTGGCGGGGCGGCGCTTCTTCCGCGCGGAGGTTCAGTCGCCGGAACCCTCGGAACTTTTGCGAACGCTTCCGCAACCGCGGCTTCGGACACGTTGAGCCGCCGCGCGATCTCGTGGAGATACTGTTCACGCGCGATGGGACTTTGCACGTCGGTAAGGAACGGCAAAACGGCCGCTTCGACGAGACGGCGATAGCGGTCGGGCTGCGGGGTGTGTTCTTCGAGCACGTCGAGGAGGAAGGTGATGATGTCTTTCGAATCGCGTATCGCCCTCTTCCACGCATCCGCACCCTCTTTGAGAATGAAGTCGGCCGGGTCGAGGCCGTTGGGGAGTTGGGCGACCTTCACGTTGAGGCCTCCCGCGAGCGCGGCTCGCGCGGCGCGTCCTGCGGCTTTGATACCCGCCTCGTCGGCGTCGAGCGCAATGACGAGATTGTCGGTCATGCGGCGGATGAGAGCCGCGTGCTCGGGGGTAAATGCCGTTCCCGAGACGGCTACGGTATTCCCCCATCCGGCCTGATGTGAAGCCACCAAATCGACCTGCCCCTCCACGAGGACGGCGCAATTGAGCTTGCGGATCGACTGCTTGGCGCGGTCGAAGCCGTAGAGAACGCTGGATTTGTGGAAGAGCGGCGTTTCGGGGCTGTTGAGATACTTGGGCGCTTCCGGCGAAGCTTTTTCTCCAAAAATGCGGCCGGAAAAGCCGACGACACGCCCTGCCGAATCGGCGATGGGAAACATGATGCGGTTGCGGAATTTGTCGGTGAGACTCCCCCGTTCATTTTTCTTTGCCATTCCCGATTCGACTATCTCCCGGTCGGAATACTTTTTGCTCTTGAGGAAATCGGAAAGCTCGCTCCATGCGTCGCCCGCAAGACCGAGACGGAATTCTTTTACGGTCGCATCTTTGAGGCCGCGCTCCTTGAGATACTTCTTGGCCGCATCCGAAAGGCGCGAACTATAAAAAATAGTTGCCGTTTCGAGAAGTTCGAAAAGCCGGTCGCGCTCGTCTTTCTTCTCCTTGCCGCCGCGCTCAAAGACGAGCTCCACGCCCGCCTTCTCCGCGAGCACTTTCAAGGCACCCTTGAAGTCGAGTCCTTCAATCGCCTCGACGAACGAAAAGATATCGCCGCCCACATTGCACCCGAAGCAATGGTACGTGCCACGCTCCGGCGACACATGAAAAGAAGGGGTCCGCTCCGCATGGAACGGGCACCGCGCGCGTAAGGAAGACCCCGCCCGCTCAAGCTTCACGTACTGCGACACCACATCGACAATACTAAGCCTATCTTTGATTTGCTGCACCGTATCGGCCATGAGCACTCATTATGCGCTCTCACTCTAAAAAGTGGAAACGCCGGGCTCCGTTGGGAGGCCGGCGTTCACATGTGGGGAGAATCGTGTTCACGTTCCCAGCGCTCTTTAGCCACTTGGTGTCCGACTTCGAAACAGAAACGTCCACGGCCCCAGAGACGGAAATATCCGAGCCCTAGAACACCGCCTCGTTTCTCGAAGGCCTGATATGCTCTTTCACATCCCGCCAGAGTCTCAAGTCCCCCAACTGTTATCGCAAGGAGAAATAGACCCGGTGTCATCAGAAGGAAAGAGACTGCGCTATAAGTGTCGGTTAGGTAGCAGGTACCACCTCCACCAAGTGCAACCAGAACATAACCAACGAACGCGAACTTATTCGCCCACACGCATCTGAGAAATGTGCGCATGACTTTCACCTCCTGCGAAGGTTTATAACATGCAAACGCTTACCGCTCAATCGTCTCCTTTTGCTTCTTTCAATCCTTGTTTATCTCGTCCGGTCGGATAAATTAAACAATAGGAATAATTCCGGCACTTAATCGAGCGGGAGGGCGAACTCTTTCCGGAGAGGAAGGTCGTACTCTATCGCATCGGCAATGATATAGAGCAAATCCTTCCCGATATGTAGCTCGGACTTGAGAAGCGCAATCGCCTCTTCGCAATCGTAGGGGTATGCCCAGACGCTGTCTTGCAGGCGCACGAATCCGAAACCCGCGACAATCCCCCGCGCCCGCGCGCGAAGAGAATGTCGCTTTTCCGGAATATCGAATATCACGAGTCGCCACTTCCCATCCCATCGCAGGGGTCTTGGAAGCGGCCCGCGAACAACGAGGGACTGCAAGCGCGTTTTACCCCTTGTAGTTATACGTAAGAAAACCCGATTGTGCTTGTGTTCGAACGCAACGAGTCCTTTTTTCTGCAGACGATATGCGGCTTCGCGGATGCGCTGTTTTGGACTGCGCTTGACAATCCAATCCGGATCTACTTTCTTCAAAAGTTGCAGAGTATTCGGAGCGGCCATCGCAACAAGACCGACACCTGCAATCGCAAGCGCCGATAGAATTGCCCGCTCTATCTGTCCTCGCCGCACTTGTTTCTTCGACGCTCGCTCTATCTTTCCCATATTGTTTATCTTATCCGGTCGGACAAATTAAACAAGAGTGTGTTTGGATCTGACTTGTATGTTGACTCCCTGTCATACACTGGCGCTGACGATAAACAAAGAAGGGCAGTCGCCTGCCCTTCTTCTCCTGTTTACCGTGCTGGACGATTAGCGCTCTATCGTCTCTTTCTGCTTCTGGGATTCGGGCAGTACGATAGGTTCCTGCGCCTGAAGTTCCGCTTCCATTTGCGCTATCATCTCGTGCTTCCTCGAGCCCTTGAATCCGGTACCGGCAGGGATAAGGCGGCCGATGATGACGTTCTCCTTGAGACCGATGAGCCGGTCGACGGCGCCGCCGACTGCCGCTTCCGCGAGCTTGCGCGGCGTGTTCTGGAAGGAAATAGCGGAGAGGAAGGAGGCGCGCGTGAGCGAGACTTCGGTGATGCCGAGCAAAAGCTGCTTGGCCTTCGCGGGCTCGCCTTCCACTTCTTTCTGGACTTTGTTGATCCGTTCGAATTCGAAGTCCGCGATTATCTCGCCAGCCGAAACGCCCGTGTCGCCCGGGTGCGCGATAGAAACGCGACTGAACATTTGCTTCACGATGACCTCGAGGTGCTTGCGCGCGGTCGACACACCCTGCAGCTCGTAGATGCGCGTAATCTCGTCAATGATGTATTGTTGCGCGCGCTCTTTGCCCGCCAAGAGGAAGAGCTCCTCGAGCTCGGCCGAACCGTCGGTGAGGAAGTCGCCCTTCTCGACCGTGTCACCCGCCTTGACTAGGATGGTGCGCAGCGGGTGGATGCGGTATTCGGTCTCTTTCTTCGCGGCTTTCGCGGTCTTGGTCGTCGAGGCGGTCGCAGGAACGATGGTGATGACGGTCTCCTGTCCGTCTTTGACGAGGTCGGAAACGACGCCGGAAACGCGCGCTATCGAGGCCGGGGCTTTGGGCATGCGGCACTCGAAGACCTCTTCGACGCGCGGCAGACCCATCGTGATGTCGCCGCCCGCGGTCGCGACACCTCCCGTGTGGAAGGTGCGCATCGTGAGCTGCGTGCCCGGTTCGCCGATGGCCTGTGCGGCGATGACGCCGATGGCCTCGCCCACGTCGACGAGCTCGCCGGTCGTGAGGTCGACGCCGTAGCATTTCTTGCAGACGCCGCGCGCGACTTTGCACATCATCGGGCTGCGCACGGCAACTTCTTTCACAGTCTTGTTGTCTTCGATTGCCTTCGCGTCGTCGCGATTGAGGAGGTGGCCGCGCTTGAAGCCGCCCGCTTCCTCCGCAAGACAACGACCAACTACCCGATCGGCGAACGAGCCGCCGATATTTTCCTTACCCGGACGGCGTATGACGACTCCCTCTTTGGTGCCGCAATCGTCTTCCAAGACGACGACGTCGTGCGCCACGTCGAAGAGGCGGCGCGTGAGGTAGCCCGCGCGCGCGGTGTTGAGTGCCGTGTCGGCCAAGCCTTTGCGCGCACCGTGCGTCGAGATGAAATATTCGATAGGCGTGAGGCCTTCTTTCAAGGATGCGGTGATGGGGAACTCGATGATCTCTCCGCGCGGGTTCGTGATGAGTCCCTTCATACCGGCCATCTGGTGGAGTTGCACCGCGCTTCCGCGGGCACCGGAGGTGATCATGTCGTGGACGGGGCCGTTGCGGTCGAGCGAGCCGACGACATGCTTGCGCAATTCGCCCGAGATCTTGCCCCAGATCTCGATGGTCATGCGGCGGCGCTCGTCCTCGGTGAGGAGCCCCTGCATGAAGTTCTCCTGTTCTTTGGCGACCTGCTCAAGACCTTCTGCGACCAGTTTGCTCTTTATCTCCGGAACGACGACGTCTGAAATAGACCACGTGATGCCGGCGTGGGTCGCGTAGCGGAAGCCGAACGCCTTTATCTTGTCCAATATCTTCGGAATGCCGTCGAGGCTGTAGTGCGTCACGAGATTTTGCACGAGCGATTGCATGCGCTTGTTGGTTATCTCTTCGTTGACGTACGCATAGTCGTTTGGCAGAACGGAGTTGAAGAGGAGGCGGCCGACGGTTGTCTCGAACAGTTTGCCCTGGAACTGCGCGTATTTCTTGCTGTCGCCCGGCAGCACTTGTATCTTCGCGCGGAGGTCGACTGCCTTGAAATCATGCGCCGTAATCGCGGCATTGGTGGAAGGGAACGCGGTTCCCTCACCCTTCAGACCGTCGACGGATTTCGTCATCCAATAGCAGCCCAGCACGATGTCGAGGAGTTTCGATGCAACGACGACGTCGCCGGACCCGGGCTTGAGGATGTTCTTGTTTGCGGACATCATCATCTTCGCTTCCATCTGAGCGGCTTCGGAGAGCGGCACGTGGACGGCCATGGCGTCGCCGTCGAAGTCGGCGTTGTATGCGGGGCATACAAGCGGGTGCACCTGGATAGCGTTGCCTTCGATCAAGACCGGACGGAACGCCTGAATGGACTGACGGTGCAAGGTCGGCGCGCGGTTGAGGAGCACGTATTTGTCTTTGATAGCCTCTTCGAGGATAGGCCACACTTCGGGCGCTTCATCTTCGATGAGACGGCCTGCGCCGCGGATGTTGTAGGCGAGCTCGCGCGCGAGAAGTCCCTGAATGACGAACGGGCGGAAAAGTTCCAGGACCATGTGCTTGGGCAGTCCGCATTCATCGAGTGCGAGGTCCGGACCGACGACGATGACGGAGCGTCCGGAGTAGTCGACGCGTTTGCCGAGGAGGTTCTGGCGCAGATAACCGTGTTTGCCCTTGAGGTAATCCGCGAGCGATTTGAGCGCGCGGCGGCGGCCGCCGAGGATGCCGAGGACGCCTGCGCCGCGGCGCATGGAGTTGTCCAAGAGCGCGTCGACGGCTTCCTGCAAAATGCGCTTTTCGTTGCGGAGGATGACCTCGGGCGCATGTATTGCCTGGAGGCGCTTCAAGCGGTTGTTGCGGTTGATGACGCGGCGGTAGAGGTCGTTGAGATCAGAACTCGCGTGGCGGCCGCCTTCGAGCGCAACCATGGGGCGCAACGCGGGCGGGACGACGGGGAGCCGCG
>C687J35174_10008560_pt1 | contig 12981 bp, 15 predicted proteins | sample RifCSPhighO2_01_FD_35174 | JGI IMG/M metagenome (IMG submission 35174) | reverse complement strand
TTCTTTTCAGAAATCAGCCGAAGGGCGTGATTGGTCTTGTTCTTAAAATCCCCCGAAGCAAGGCCAGCGTTTTTGCGAAACCCATGTGCCATCAAGGGTGAAGTATATCACAAAATCTCGAGAGGGTCGAAAATTGATTTGTTGCCGCACAAAGAGAAAATTGCCCAGCAAGTCTTTGCTGGAATTACAAATATGTCTCGCTCAAACTACGCCCAAACACAACAACAATTCCTTATAAAATCATTCGTTATGGNTTAGTTCCATATACAAGTATTAGAACTTAAGCATGGATCATTAATCGGATAGGTCCTGCATGTAAACGGCCCGTCGTTGCCTGATCGGCTTGTGCCGTTGCATGTCCGATACTGCGACACGCATCCTCCACCNGTGCAACCATCATCACTATAAGATTTGCACGTTATGGCCGTGGTAAGAATGCTATTACAGCCAGGCGCCCCAACTCGAGTTTGCACAGCACCGCCAAACGATGGCGCCTGCCAACTCGCCAACCCCTGCCCATCAGAGGTGAGCACCTTCCCATTGCCAGGAACGCCTCCCGTAATCTTTATCTGGCCATTAATTTGTAGCTGGCTCGGAGTGATCGTCACCGTCTCCGTTCCTCTCGCCGTATTATTATTTCCTGCAGTGAAAAACTTAATGACCGTGGCGGCATTCAAACTCGCGGTGCCTCCGCCGATATCAATCTCGTTTACTCCGGTAAAATTCGAACCTCCCATAACAGCAACAAGACTCTGCCCCATATCGTAGGGGGGCGCCGAAATCCAGAATGCTTTGCTCCGACCCGTTGTCCGCGTATTGGGGGTGCTTGGGTTTAGGTCAGCGCCAAGAACAAGAGTGGAAGGAAATACTGCGGTGCCGCCCCATACGATATCAAGGCCACCGCCGCATTCATAAAAAGCTTGCCTGCAACCAACAGGCCCCATACTCTTGATATAAACCGAAGGGTCAGCAGAGCCAATGCCAACGGCAGTGTCGGCCACAAGGCTCGCTCGAGGGCCACCAGCGCCTAATTCAATACCTCCCGCTTTGCTTTGAGCCAAAAAGCCGACGTTCAAAGGCGCGGCAATATTGCCCCCCGGAGGGGCTTGTGTCGGTTCAGACCAAGCGGCATGAACAGCGCCGATCGTGAAACCAAGGAGGGTGGAAGCGATAGCGACTCCCGTATAAGTTGAAAGTTTAGAGAAAACGGATTTCATTGGTTTGCTTAAAGTTTAGTATAGCATACTACAAAAAAAATTCTGTGGATAACGGTTGATTTTACTACTATACTACTAAAAGTCTCACGGTGTCGAGGCAACGCCGCCGCCCGTATTCACAGCGCCGCCAAGAGCGTCCCCATGCGCTGAAGGCAAAAGAGATTTTACCCGATCAACTATGAGTTCAAGATCGTCAGTCTTCCGCAAATAGTCAGCTCCGAAGTCGCTAGAAAACTTAACATCGGCGGCCTGATGCTCTTGCAACCCAGCCCGCGGGTCGCTCAAACTCGTAAGAAACACTACCTTGGTATTTTTTAGCGCCTCGTCCTCTTGTATCTTGAGTAACGTCTCCGCTCCGCTCATTCCCGGCATTTTCACATCCAAAAGTATCAAATCGGGCTTCATCGTCCTTGCTTTTTCTATCCCCTCCGCCCCACTCAACGCTGCCTCAACTTTAAAACCAGCGGCAGAAAGCTTCGAACTAAAAATATCGATGAATTGCCGCTCATCGTCTATGATCAAGATANGTGGTTGATCGGCCATGTATTTTCAAGTAGTATACCATATATACAAAAAGTAAATTATTACCTTTTCCACAAAAAGTTCGGGCTTGAACCATAGATAGCTAAACACTATACGCATCAATGACAGATAAGGTTATACTTGAAATACGAGCGGGAGCAGGCCGCCCCCTTGGCGAGCCTCGCCCCCATCATTAACTTTATGGACAAGGTAATTTTAGAAATTCGCGCTGGGGCGGGCGGAGACGAAGCCGCTATTTTTGCGGGAGATTTGATGCGTATGTACCAACGATATGCCATGGCGCGCGGATGGCGTTTTGGGATACTGGATCACAATCAAACATCTCTAAACGGATACAAATCGATTGTCGCGGAAATAAACTCCCCCCAGGCAAGCTCCGCTCAAACCCGCTCCCTCGACACAACTCCTTCGACAACGCTCAAGACAAGTCAGGACAAGTCGGAACAAACAAAGCAAAATGTGTATGACACACTAAAACAAGAATCGGGTGTGCACCGCGTTCAGCGAGTCCCAAAAACAGAAAAAGCGGGACGGGTACACACCTCGACGGCGACTGTAGCAATATTGCCCGTCGTAGACCCAAAAGAGGTAAATATTAACCCGAACGACATCGAAGTAAGTTTTTCCCGCGCGGGCGGCCCGGGCGGGCAGAATGTAAATAAAGTTGAAACGGCGGTGCGCGTAACGCACAAACCAACAGGCATCGTTATTTCCTGCAGGGAAGAACGCTCGCAACACGCGAACCGCGAAAAAGCAATGGAAGTTTTGCGGGCAAAACTATATGAGATGCAAAGTCATGAGTCAAGCGTCAAGAGTCAAGAGTCACGGAGGGAGCAGGTTGGAACCGGAGACCGGTCGGAAAAGATACGAACGTATAATTTCCCCGATGACCGGATCACCGATCACCGCATCAATAAGAAATGGCACAACATAGAACGCATCCTGGATGGCAACATGGACCCAATAATTAAAGCATTTAGTGAAATTTCCACGTCGCGGGATTAATTCGAAAAAATTCCTGCCTGCCGGCAGGCAGGATGGATGGATGGATGGAGATCTTGATCCTATTATAAAAGCTTTCGAGAAAGAACGACACACCGCCTCGACATAAAGACACACAGCATGCTTTTTTCTAGTCTTCCGAAAACTAGAACGTGCTCAAAACCCTCATATCGTCATCCCCGCGCCCGCTTCGCCGGAGCTTCAGCGAGGCGAGCAGGCGGGGATCCAGAAAAAATAAAGAAAACCTAGATTCCTGCTTTCGCAGGAATGACAAAAAGACGGGTTTTGGGGGCTTCCAGACGAGCTCTAATTTAACGGCGGCGGATTCTTCAGACACGCTTGGAGCTCCGGAGATGGCGACCATCCGCACACTCCGCTCGGCTGCCGCTCGCAACGAGCGTTTTTATAACACGCATATTTCGCCGTGTATTCGCAAGTCGTTATAACCCCCGGCTTATCAGAACANATCTGACTGCTGCAACCGCCAACATAACAAAGTCCCTTCGTCGTNGTGCCNCCGGTTGCGGATCTCGAAAATACTACAGGAACACGTAATTCGTCGTCATATTCGGGGAGGCCGGAAGGATTATCTTTTGCCAAAACTAGCGTACCAGCTGAAAACCGTGGGGTGTAAAACTCAATTGTCGCCTCAAACGGGACGAAATCCTCCGTCATCCAATCAGCTTTGGCCTCTGCGATACCAAGTCCAATAATATTTCCGTCGCCGTCCAACACCCGTATCGGAAACGACGCCTCGAAAAACCAATTTCCTCGAGCTTCGCCTTCGATACGAAGCGGAGACTGTATCATATCCCCCTCCTTGAGCGAAAATACCCGGATTAGATCTGGTTTCTCGGCACCGATTGACGGCGTTGAACTTGCCATAGGAGAAACAGCCTCGCTAGGCGCGCGAGTTTCCTCATACCACGCAAACGTCCCGGCAAGACCAAGGAGAAGCACAATACCGCAAACAATTAAAACTCCTTTTTTTGAAAATTTCATAGTATTTTTTCTTTCTTTAGCATAAGAACTTTTTTTCTTGCCCCGCGGTTATACCCGCCCGGTTTCCCGTCCGACCGCACCACCCTGTGGCACGGTATATCAAAATTATAATTCGAATTCAAAATATTTCCAACCGCTCGGTATGCCCGCGGCCGCCCCGCCCGGCAGGCAACTTCTTTGTATGTTAAAACGCCTCCGCGCGGTATACGCCGCACAACCGCATACACGCTTCTAGAAAATGCAGTCATAAGTCTTATAAAAAATTATACATAAGTCTAACCTAAAACAAAACGCCGCCGAGATAATACCCGGACGGCGTCGTTAAATGGCCAAGGCATCTACGCACCGCACAGAAAACCGCGGACGCAATCCATCGCCATCAGTAAAATCACCCTTCTTCCTTTAATTCTGGGATATGAGCGATGCTGATAGTTCCTGACGCTGAAAAGTTCGCAGAGAACTTTTGTGCATGAGAACGATAACGGTAAAAACCAATNCCGCAGCACTTCCCACGCATGCAATGGCTAACCACGAAGAAAGAATGTTCTCGCGGAAANCCACGTCCCAATCGGCCATATAAAATACGTGGAGAACAGCGCCAATACCGAATGCGCCGAAACCAAGGAACATTCTTCCCCAAGCCTTGAGTCGCCCCCGCTGTGAACTCCCTCCGCCAGCGATAAGCCATATCCCGAAAAGACAAAGAATACCCAATGGCACAACGAGGAGACCCGCTCGTTCGTATTTCCACGCGTTGATTTCCAACGCAAGGGCCATAAAAACCACCGCGACAATCTGAACAATCGTTTTCATACAGGCATTCTAATTAAGTTAATTTTCTTCAAGGAAATTTCCGAGCCGCACTCACGACCCATTTCCCTGATGCTGCAAAAGTTATACCTCCACGGNCGTCTATCTGTCAAACACAACGCGACCTCGCTCTGCGCAAACCTCTTTTTTAGAACCNTAAGNGAGAGGCGAGGCAGAAATTAACGAGCGAGCAGAAAACATACCGGGCGCCCGGAGTCCACGAGAGGGCGGTATGTTTTCGTCACGAGCGAGTTATATTTCTCGAGCCGAAGCGGGTTCTAAAAAAGAGGTTAAGCTAATAATCCCCTCCCATTCCGCCCATGCCGGGCATACCGCCTCCCATACCATCCTTTTCTTTCTTTTCCGGAATATTCGTCACTGCAACTCCAATCATAAGATAGTTCGAGGCGACGGAAATCGCATTCCGCAAAGCAGTTTTTACCACTTTGAGCGGATCGATAATTCCGGCCTCTTTAAGATCGCCGACTTTATTCGTGACCGCGTTGAAACCCAACCACGAGTTCTTTGATTGAATTTTTTGCGATACCAATGTCTTTTTGATATTCGCGGACGATTCACCGCTATTTTCCACAATTGCAGTTAACGGCGCCTCAAGTGCTCGCCGCAAAATTAAGTGCGCCGCGCCAACAATCGAAAGATTGTCGCCCGGAACATTCGAAACGCTCGGAACAACATTGAAAAGCGCGATGCCTCCGCCCGGAACAATGCCCTCCTCCATTGCAGCCCGCGTGGCGGCAACGGCGTCCTCGACGCGTTGTTTCAGTTCTTTTTGAGCTGACTCCGTCGGCGCGCCAACTTTGATAACAGCAACCCCGCCAGACAATTTCCCAAGTCGCTCTTGGAGTTTTTCCTTGTCGAAATCGGAATCTGTTTTCTTAATCTGCGCCCTAATTTGAGCAACCCGCTCATCGATGGATTTTTTATTTCCTTTCCCGCCAACAATGGTCGTGTTGTCTTTGGTCGCAATCACCCGGTGCGCGTGGCCAAGATCGGACACATCCACATTTTCCAATTTCTTTCCGAGATCTTCTGAAACGAAGGTCGCGCCAGTCACGATTGAAATGTCCTGAAGCATTTCCTTCTTTCTGTCGCCAAAGCCCGGAGCTTTCACGGCGAGCACGTTGAACACGCCGCGAAGTTTGTTTACGACAAGTGTTGCAAGCGCCTCGCCCTCCACTTCATCCGCGATAATCACAAGCTCTTTCTTTCCGCTTTGCACGATTTTCTCCAAAAGCGCGAGAATATCATTTATCGCGGAAATTTTTTTGTCGGTCACGAGCACATACGGATCTTCAAGCGTCGCCTCCATCCGTTCCTGATTCGAAACCATATACTGGGACACAAACCCCTTGTCGAACTGCATTCCCTCAACGATTTCGTGCGAGTTTCCGATGGTATTCGAATCTTCGATCGTCACAACCCCCTCCTTTCCGATTTTATTCATCACCTCCGCGATCAATTCGCCCACGTGAACGTCTTTCGCGGAAAGCGTCGCAACTTCTTTTATCTTTTTGTTATCGTTAATAAGCTCTCTCTGCGATTCAAGCCCCTTAATCGCGGCTTCGCTCGCCTTCCTAAGCTCCTCCGCGAGCTGGATGACATTAATCCCTTTGTCGCGGATAACTTTCTCGCCCTCATCAATCATCGCGTGCGCCAAAACAACGGACGTCGTTGTCCCGTCCCCGACATTATCGTTTGTTTTATCCGCCGCTTGTTTCACGAACTCCGCCCCCAAATTTTCCCACTTGTCTTCGAGCTCGATTTCTTTCGCGACGGTTACGCCGTCGAACGTTACCTGCGGAGCTCCGTAGCCCTTCTCGATAACCACCGCCCTCCCGCGAGGGCCGAGCGTCATCCGAACCGCGTCGGACAATTTATCAATTCCCTTTTTCATCGCAGCTCTCGCCGCTTCGTTAAATAATAGTTGTTTTGCCATTTGAATTGCCACTAGCGACTAGGGTATAGGGTATAGAGTTTTAAAAACTTGCTTTACCCTAACGGCTAAACCCTATTGGCTATTGGCTATTGGCTAGTTAATAATTGCTAGAATATCATCTTCATCCCCCACGAGATACTTTTTCCCTTCGATCTCTATCTCATCGGGGCCATATTTTTTAAAGAGAACCATGTCTCCGACCTTGACCGACATTGGAACTCGCTCGCCCTTCTCGCTTACCTTTCCGGGGCCCGTGGCAATCACTTTTCCCTTAATCGGCTTTTCCTTCTCCGCGCTGTCCGGCAATACTATACCGGATTTCGTGGTTTTCTCTTCCTCGAGTGGCTCGAGAAAAACACGATTCGATAATGGTTTAAAATTCATTTTAATTAGCTAGCAACTAGCGACTAGGGTTTAGGGTATAGAGTTTTGAAAACTTGTTTTACCCTAACGGCTAAACCCTATTGGCTATTGGCTAAATTTCCGCTCCGACATGAGCGTTTAGGTGATAAGTTTAGCAAAGTTGGCAATCATGTCAAGCGATTGCCAGTAAGCTAGTAATTAAGTTTAGGGCATAGAATTTTAACCCTAACGGCTAAACCCTATTAGCTAGTGACTGACTAGTGTTTCATTACTCGTTCGTAAATATTCAAAACCGCCTTCACCGCGTCGCCCGCTGAAATATTGTTTTGTTTGTAGAGCACATCAGTTACATCTCCTACCGCCCAAATGCCCGGAACAGACGTTTCCTGCGTCTTATGATTAACTATTACTTGCCCAAACTGATCAAGTTCCACTAAACCTTTTACGATGTCGGAATTCGGAACGGCGCCAATCTCAATAAACACTCCATCAAGTTTGAGTTCTTTTTTATCGCCGGTTTTCGAATCGGCATATATAAGACCGGTTACAAATTTATCGCCTGTAATCTCTTGCACAAGCGCCTTATAAATAATCTCAACCTTCGGATTCGCCTTGATTTTCTCCTGCGTTATCGGATCACCCTTCATCGAATCGGAGCGAATGATTAAATAAATTTTTGATGCGTATGGAAATAAATCGTGAACAGCTTCGAGGCCGGCATTGCCCCCGCCCACGACCGCGACAACCTTGTCTTTAAAAATCGGCGCGTCGCACGTGGAGCAATACACCACGCCTCGGCCATCGAGTTCCTTCTCGCCGGGAACACCAAGCTTCCGGTGCCTGCTTCCCGACGCAATAAGCACATACCTGGTTTCAAAACTCTTTCCCTCCTTTGTCCCGACGCGAAATCCCTTTTCAAATTTTTTAACTCCGATAACTATGTCGTCGGTTATAATTTCTATGTCTTCCTGATCCCGAAGATGCTCTTCGAGCATTTTCCCCAAATCAAAACCGGACACGGCTTTTGTTCCGATCCAGTTTTTTATTTCGGCGGAAACCAGCGATTGGCCGCCGAAACTTTCCGTGATAAGAAGCGTTTTTATTTTTTTTCTCGCCGAATAAACACCGGCNGCCACGCCGCCGGGGCCTCCGCCGATAATGATTAAATCATACATAAAAATCAGTGATCAGTAATTAGGGTTTAGGGTATAGAGTTTTGAAAACTTGCTTTACCCTATGTTTTACCCTAATTGGCTAAACCTTATTGGCTAGTGGCTATTTCACTCCAAGCAAATCCACGAGCGTCTTCTTGTCGAAGCCGACGATAATCTGCCCATTCACGTCAATAACTGGCACACCCAGCTGGTGAGACGCATTGACCATCTCTTCTCTCGCCTTTGCGTCTTCAGCGACGTTAAATTCGGTATATTGAATATTGTTTTTTGTGAAAAATTCTTTTGCCATCTTGCAGTAAACACAACTTGGCGTTGAATATATTTTTACGTTGGCCATATTTTGAACTTTTGACTTTTAACTTCTAACTTTTGACTTTCGATTCGATCCGACCTTTCTTCGGCTCAACACCGTCAGTCTCCGCATCGGCTGACCCAAAAATTACCCAGACGTTTGAAAGCATTACGATCAGGCCAATAATTAAACTGTCCCACTTCGCAACCGAAATACTTGAAAATCCCAATACCCAAGGAGATATCATCGCCCAGATTCCTACGACAACCATAACCCAATTCTCAAGCATACCTTAATTTTATCTACTCACAATGACTAGGTCAAATACGCGCTTTGCAGAAACAGGTGCATTTGGGAGCCGCCCGGAGCGCGTCGGCTCGCCTCGCTGAAGCTCCGGCGAAGCGGGCGCGAGAAAGAGGAATTTTCTAGCAAGAAAATATCCGTGCTCGCAAATGCACCTGTTTCTGCAGGCTGTACATAAAAAAACAAGTTAATACCCTGCCGATCGCTTCCTCTCCTTATAGCAATTGAGGCACACAAGCTGATTCAATCTCCCCGGATCAGGTTTAAAGGGAAGCCTGTCTATCGGGGAAGAACACTTCGAGCAAACCCAGCCTCCAGTACATCCATCTGCGTCTCCGGCAGTATGAGTTACGCGCTCCTTTTGAAATTGATTGTTTTCCATGAATAGATTTAATTTATACGACCTTAACTCGATTATATTTTCGCCTTCAGAGCATTATCAATAACTGATTTAAACCCCGAACTGCCTTCGTAAGGCAACGCACCTCTCATTATTTGCCCGTTGATAGAGAACCAAGGAGTAGAATCAACGCCCGCGCTCTTTCCGTCAGCTACTTCCGCCTGAACAACACTCGCGTATTTTTTGCTGTCAATGCAACTCTTGAAGGATTCAACATTCAAACCGATATCCTTGGCAATTGCCAAAAACAGATCTCGGTTCAAGTTTCCGTTATTTTCCCTGCCATCCATTCTTTCTTTTTTGTATATCTCGTCATGAAACGCCCAAAACTTTTTTTGATCTTTTGCGCATTCGGACGCCTCCGCCGCATTAATTGATTCTGGACCAAGAAAAGCAAAATTTCTGTATATCATCCGTACAGTGCCAGCATTCACATATTTTTCCCGTATCAACGGCTCGGTTTCGGAAAAAAACCTCTCACAAAATGGACACTGAAAATCGCCGTATTCAATTATGGTGACGGGCGCATTGGGATCGCCCAAAATCACATCTCGATCGGTCACTGCCGCAATCTGCACAGGGGGATTCACGCCCACAGCAGCGAGATTTTGCTCAGAAGAACCGCTTGTCGGACCCCTATGAACAAGATATACAATCGAACCAGAAATCATCACTCCAGCAATAAGAATGCTGACCGGCAAAAAATAATCGCTCTTTTTTTCTTGCTGCTGAACCATATCCCGAACTTCTTCATTTATATTTTTTTCTTCCATGCTCAAGAGTCTATCAAGATCGGCGCTTCCGTGTCAAACGCCAAACTCAAATTCATCAACCCATAATATTACAGTGAGGTTTCTCGCGCGTTGACCAGCAAAAGATAATCGCTCCGAAAAATTTCCACGGCGATTCTAAAAATTCCGTACGCGATAAACGGCGCGGCGAATACATCGATCGAATAGTGAACGTGCGCGAGAAGAACGCTCGCCCCAAAAAGCACCGTTGCCACAAGGAAAAATCTGCGCCACAGTTCATCGCTCCAAAAAATCAGCGCTAAAAGAAACGGCGCGCCCGTGTGGCCGGAAAAGAAAAACTCGCCCCCGGAAATGAGCCGGCTATATACATGATTGAGCAAGCCATTGCCGTCAAAAACCGCGCGGTCAGGATAAATACCCATGTGCGTAAGACTAATGAAAAATGCTCTGCATATTATGAAAAGCGCTATTGCTTTAAGAGCGAAAAGGAGATATCGGGGCCGCGCGACGAGAAGCATCATAGAAAATAACCAGAAATAAATCGCTCCCTGGACGACAACGAAATCAAGATCGAAAGTCGGAAGGTTATCGAGAAATATGTCGCCGGTAAAACCAGAAAGCGCCGCTTTTTTAACGGAGTAGTGTCCGGCGCCAACTTGAACCGTGAAACTCAACGCCAAAAGAAACACACCGAGATAAAGCGAACTTCTGTGTTGGGAATTCCAAAAATCTTTATGCCGCGCGAGCAATTTCTTCATCCCGTTAGAAGCAGATCGCGATCTCGGCGATTCTGTGGATTTATTTTATTGCAACGATTATACATTTGGTTGAGTATTGTATTATTTACAAAGCGATCGCGCCTGCCTGCCCTGTCTGCCGACAGGCAGGCGGCAGGCAGGGCTTCTAACAGGATTCACGCGCCATAATTATACACTCTAAAAAATTTGAGCGAAACACACCCTTGAAAATAAAAATTCCTTGCGTCTTTTTGTTTCTACTGTCAATAATGTAGAATAAAACGTATGGATATCGCCTCAATTTCCCAACCATCATCATGGACAAACAGCCCTGGGGGCTATTTTTTGATGTTTATCGCGATGGTTTTGGGCGGTCCGGCTGTCACATCAGCAGGAGCCTTCGCCGCGGCATTTGGAGTCTTCAACATATGGATTGTGTTTATTGTTTCGATTATCAGCAATTTGGTTCCTGACGCGCTATGGTACGCAATCGGTTTTTTGGGGAGAGAACAAGTCATAGAAAGGTTGGTAAAAAAGTATGGCCGCTACTTTAGAGTCAGTACTCGCAGAATAGGAGAGCTCGAAAAAATGTACGAAAACCATGTCGGGAAAACGCTAGCTTTCGTAAAACTCGTGCCCTTCCTTGCAACCCCGGGTCTCATAGCGGCAGGCATGGCGCGAATTTCTCTCCGAAAGTATGCACTATGGAGTATCGTTGTTGCATTTCCCACATCCCTTATCTTTCTTCTCATAGGATATTATTTTGGCGCCACATATGAACGAATACTTCATTACTACACGGCATACGGGGGACTTTTCGGCATCATTATTGTTATCAGCTTCTTCATAATATACTACGCGTACCGGAAATTTACGAAAAAACTCAGGACGAAAATTGACAACATACAGTAGCTGACCCCTCATGCGTATCGCAATATTTTCAGACAATTTTTATCCGGAGCTCTCGGGCATCAGCGACTCAATTATTTCTCTCGCCAAAGAATTGGCGGTTCGAGGACATGTCATCAATTTCTATGTCCCGCGCTATGGAGCGGCGAATTACAAAAAAGTCGGCTTGCCCGTGGAAGAAATTGCGCTGGGCGAAAATATAAAAATTACTAGATTTTTCTCGCTCCCCTACGGCACGGGAACAGGACAAGGAAGAGTGGTGATTCCAACCGGGCTTCGCTGGTTATGCGTGATGCGCTTCAAGCCCGACATTATTCATACCCAGCTTTTTTTCACCATCGGACTTGAAGCGCTCATCGCGTCGAGAATACTTGGCGTACCTATTGTAGGTACGAATCACACTGCCGTAAAAGAATTTGCCCGCTACGCGCCGATACATACTCATGCTGTCGAGAACCTGCTTATTCGATACGTAAATTGGTTTTATGAAAAGTGCGGCCGTGTAACCATGCCTTCGAAATCCGTCGCGGATGAAATGAAACAATTCGGATTTTCCGGGGAATGCAGGGTTATTTCGAATCCGATTGATACGAAAACATTTTCCCCGTCTTCTCGGAAGGCAGAATTAAAAAACGAATTGAGGTTTTCAAAATTCACCGTTATCCACGCCGGACGCCTCGCGGGAGAACGAAATGTCGATGTTATCATCAAAGCCATCGCCGTGGCGAAGCAAACTATTCCGGAAATAGAACTGGCAATCGCTGGCGGAGGATCATACGAAGGAGAACTTCGCTCCTTGGCGCGCGACCGCGGCATAGAAAACTCGATAAAATTTCTTGGAGTTCTTTCAAAGCCGGACCTCGCCAAGGCATATAACGCGAGCGAAATATTCGCAATCACAAGCACCGCGGACACTCAAAGTTTGGTCATGATGCAAGCGATGGCATGCGGCATCCCAATAATCGGNGTCAAAGCCCGAGCGCTCCCCGAATATATAAATCCGAAAAATGGCATTCTGATTGAACCAGGAGATGAAAAAGCTCTTGCTGAAAAAATAGTCTTTTTATACAAAAACGAAAATATCCGAAAAAAGCTCGGTGATGGCGCGCGAAAATATTCAATCCAATTTTCCGCTCCTGAAATCGCGAGCCAATGGGAAAAAATGTACGAGGAAATTGTAACGAGATATAATCTGAAGTAATGAATCCCGTTAGAGATTACCCATCTATGTTTTACGCGCAAGTTTCAAAAAGCAAAAATAAGCGTGGCTTGCGAAGCATAGAAAATAACACACGGAAACGCTTGCGTTTCTCATCGAGTCNGAAGACTCCTCTGAGTCTGAACGACCTANCTCTAATGGNATGAAAATAAGCTTCGTTATACCAGCGCACAATGAAGAAATGTATATCGGCGACTGTCTCGATTCCATCGAACGGGAGATTCAAAACGCGCCCTGCCCCGTGGAAATTATTGTTGTTGATAACGCCTCAAGCGATAAAACCGGCGAGGTCGCGCGATC
>C687J35174_10008553_pt1 | contig 12989 bp, 17 predicted proteins | sample RifCSPhighO2_01_FD_35174 | JGI IMG/M metagenome (IMG submission 35174) | reverse complement strand
TCTCAATTATTCACTGGAATTAGAAATACTAAGAGACAGAGAGTCGGGCGAGGTATTGCCGGGAGTGGCGGAAAAACGGCCGGACGAGGCACGAAAGGCCAGAACTCTCGGAGTGGTTCGGGACGCAAGATTCAAGAGTGGTTCGAAGGTGGGCAAACACCCCTTTATCGTACTCAAGCCAAAAAGCGCGGTTTTAATCATCAAGTAACATCTGACATTGCGATTACAACTAAGACTATTAACCACCACTTCAAAAGTGGTGAAACTGTGTCGCCTCAATCTTTGATTGAGAGCGGCATTGTCCGTCGGTTCAAGATTGGGCAACAGGTGAAGATTATTAAGAGAGGGTCATTAAAAACAGGTGTGAAATTTGAGGGCGTTAAATTATCAAAGTCGTTACTGACCGATGTATAGGAACTCATTACAAAACTCCAATTCTGGTCTTTTGGCCGATTTTTTGGCTACGAACCACTCAGCGCTCGTCATCGTACAATCTTGTATGCTTCCTCACGATTCCTGTCTCTCGCTCAAAAAATCATTCCAAAATACTCAAAAGCGAGTTTTGCAATGAGTTCTAACTATCTTCGTCATATCTGGAAGAGCCGAGACTTACGGACGAAAATTCTTTTAACCCTAGGCCTATTAGCATTTGTCCGGGTAATTGCCCATATTCCGTTGCCCGGGATCGATCGAACCCTGCTTGATAACTTCTTGAACCAAAGCCAAAATCAAGTTTTTAGCGTTTTGAGTATTTTTACGGGTGGCTCAATCGCTAATATCTCGATCGATTTAATGGGTGTTGGTCCGTATATTACCGCTTCGATTGTCGTACAGCTTTTAACAAAAGTCATCCCTTCGTGGGAAGAAATTCAGAAGGAGGGGACGAGCGGTCGGGAGAAACTTAACCAATACACTCGTTATTTAAGCGTGCCAATGGCGCTAATTCAAGGTTACGGTATGATTATCTTGCTCAAGAGCCAGAATATTATCGGCACTCTGACAACCACCCAAATCCTGCTAATGCTTTTGGTAATTGTCACCACCAGTGTACTAGTGATGTGGATCGGTGAACTGATCTCTGAGCGTGGTTTGGGTAATGGCATATCCCTGATAATTGCCCTAGGGATTATCGCTGGCCTACCCCAACAACTGGCAAATACCGCCAATCTTGTCTCATCCGGCAATGTTTCAACTCTGATCATTATTGCATTAATGGCTCTAGTAGCCATTGCGGTGATTGTGTTGATGAACGACGCCGAGCGGAAAATCCCCATCACCTATCCTCGCCGAGTCGTCGCCCCGACGACTGGTTCAAGTATTGATTCGTATCTCCCACTGAAAGTTAATACCGCCGGAGTCATCCCAATAATTTTTGCCTTAAGTTTTTTAACTTTCCCAACGATAATTGCTCGTTTTCTGTCGACGGCACGGTCGGAATTTCTGCAAAAATCTTCTTCCCTCCTGACCAACTTCGTTAGTAACGAACTTTATTACACCATCACATACTTTATTCTCGTTTTCGTCTTTACCTTCTTTTATACTTATGTCGTCTTTCAGCCTAAAGAAATATCGGAAAATCTCCAAAAGCAGGGTGGATTTATACCCGGCATTCGACCTGGCAGTGAGACGGCTGGATTCTTGAGCTATACAATTGGTCGCTTAACATTTATTGGCGCCATCTTTTTGGCGGTTATTGCCATTCTGCCCAATATCTTAAAGACAACGACCGGTATCAGTACGTTGGTAATCGGCGGTACCAGTATCTTAATTGTCGTATCGGTGGTCATTGAAACAAGCCGGCAGCTATCAGGACAATTATCAATGCGTCGATATGATACGATAACTTAATGGGTAGCTTAAAGCCAAAAACTCAAAGGTTAGAACTACAATTAAAAATTCAAAACTGTTTTGTTTCTAGCTACTGTTTTGACCCTTGCCACCTGCCCGTAAAGTTAACTAGATGATTTTACCCCGTTCAGTATTACTAGTGCTGGTACTAGGAATTGGCTTTTTAGTTAGCTCGAATATATATTTTTATCAAAAATTAAGGCAGTCAAGTGTAACGAGGGTAGATGCGACGAACAAGTTCTCGGCCGAAATTCCTCAATTGACAGCGAGTCAATCTACCCAGAAAATAGATGAATTAACTAAACCGGCCTCGCCAAAAGGTCGAGTCAGCTATCCTAAAAATGTCTACACAGTTGGTAGTAACGAAACTTTATTTGGAATTGGGACGAAATTTAGTCTTGATTGGAAATTAATCAAACTGGCTAATGCCACTTCGAATGAAGATCTTATTCAAGCTGGTTTTACCCTCGTCATACCAAGAATTGATAGTTCAACCGACTATTATCGAATTAATTTTATAATTGATGAGGAAAAAGTAACCGAACTCAATCGCGAACTAAGAGACCGAGATAGTGATCCGAATTTTAACCCAATTGAGGTAGCTAAAAAAGATGTCGCCCCTTATTTCGGCTTAACGGCGGGAGATGAATATTCACTCCTAGAAGTTGATGAAAGTGGTGGCACAGCTTTAGTGGGGGCAAAAAATAGCGATACCTCGGTCGTAGTTGGACTGTATCAACCGAAAGTTAAGGGTAATAAGGGTTTCTGGGCGACTTTGTATATAGAATTGAGGGATAGATGAAAGACGGTGGTTTAGCACTGGTCGTATTCGGACCCCAGGGATCCGGGAAAAGCACCCAAGTTGAAAGACTGGCTCAGTCTCAAAGATTGGTGATCTTTGAAGCTGGCGAAGAATTGAGGCAGCGAGCGAGAGATGATATCAAGATTCGGGACCAAATCACCAAAGGAGTGTTGGTAGAGGATGAAGTAATGAGGACTATAATTGAAGAGTTTATTAAAATTCATCCTAGTCAGACAGGCTATATATTTGATGGCTACCCGCGTGACTTAATTCAATTTCAGGGCTTCCAAACATTAGTCCGAAAGTATGGTTGGCACGCAATCGGGATTTTTATAAATTTATCCGATGAAAGTGCCAAAAAACGCCTTTCCGAACGCTATCAAATCATTGACGGTAGAAAAATTAAGCGTCCAGACGATAATCCAGACACTGTTCAGAAGCGCTTAAACACTTTTAGAATCGAAACGTTGCCTCTGAAAGATAATTTCAGTAACGATTTTGAGTTGCTAGAAATTAATGGTGAGCCCTCCGTCGACGAAGTCACTGACCAAATCCGTCTAGCTGTCGACCAAATCTTTAATGACGAAAATTAATCAAAACTTAATTGAGGCCGGTCAACTGGCCGCTAAAATCCATCATGAGGTAGCTGAAATGACTAATCCGGGAGTTAATTTACTCCAAATCGAACAATTAATTGCCCGATTGATAACATCGTCTGGTTTTAATGCAGCATTTTTGGGATATAAAAACTACCCAGCCGCCAGTTGTTTATCGGTTAATTCGGACGTGGTTCATGCCATTCCGCAAGATTACGTTTTGAAAATTGGCGATGTGTTGGCAGTTGATTTTGGAGTTGCCAAGAACGGTTCAATTGTTGATACCGCTCGAACCTACTCAATCGGTAAGGTTTCATCCGAAGCTGCCAAGCTCATTAAAGTCACGGAGAGGGCCTTAAAAGAAGCAATAAGATTAGCCCGAGCAGGGGGACGAGTCGGTGATATTGGACACTGCATTCAAAAAATAGTTGAGACAAATGGGTTTTTTATCATCAAGGACCTAACTGGCCACGGCGTTGGCCGTGAGCTCCAAGTTCCACCCAGTATTCCCAACTTTGGTCGCTCTGGTAAGGGTGCTGAAATTAAAGAAGGGATGGTGTTAGCCATCGAACCGATCACTGCTTTAAAGCCGGTTGATATTCGTCTAGAAAAAGATCGTTGGACGGTGAGGGCTCACCCAGATGTAATCTGTGCTCATTTTGAAGACACAATTTTTGTGACCGATGGTGACCCGATCATCCTCACCTAAAACAGTTGACTGACATGGTTAATTTCGGGTAAAATAGGGACAGATGTCGGAAAAAGAAGGAGTGATTGCGCTAGATGGCCTAGTTGATGAGGCTCTGCCAAACACCCAGTATCGAATCGTCCTTGATAACGGACAGATAGTTCTGGGGTATATATCTGGACGAATGCGAAAGCATCGGATTCGGGTTCTGCCCGGAGATCGAGTAACGGTCGAATTATCGCCTTACGATCTAACCAAGGGCCGAGTTACTAAAAGACTGACATAAAAAGAAAATTCTAAATTACAGAATTACTGAATTACTAAATTAAATGAAAGTACATGTTGGGGTTAAGAAACGATGTCAGAAATGCAAAATTATCCGCCGCGAGGGGGTCGTTCGAGTGATCTGTGAAATTCGTCGCCACAACCAGAGACAGGGATAATGATAAAAATTACTGAATTAAGTAATTACGAAATTACTAAATTAAAAAATACCGACAAGCAAAAATTCTACAATTCTGTAATTCAGAAATTCAGTAATTCTCGGGTTGCTAATTGGAGCATCAGCGACTAAAATGCCTCGTATCGCTGGCGTTAATATTCCAGACGCAAAGAGAGTTGAGATTGGTTTAAGCTATATTTATGGGCTTGGGCTACCAAAAGCCCAAGCGATTCTCCAGCATTTAAAGATCGTAAATAACCCCAAGTTCAACCAATTGACCGATCTTCAGATTGACAAGATGAGAAGTTATATCGAAAATGATCAAACTGTTGAAGGTGACTTAAAGCAAGTCGTCCAACAGAACATTCGCCGCCTTAAGGAAATATCTAGCTATCGTGGTCAACGTCATGCTCGAAATCTTCCAGTTCATGGCCAGCGAACCAAGACTAACGCTCGGACCAAAAGAGGTAAAAAAGTAACTGTCGGATCTGGTCGCAAGAAATCTTCAGAGAAAACCTAATTTACACACAGAATAATGAATATAGAATTTAGAATCAAGACCATAAAATCAATTTTGTCGCTTTGCGACAAGCCCTTCTTAATTCCTGATTCTAAAATCTTAATTCTTACCTAATATGGCAATTAAAACCACTAAAAAGAAAGTCTTACCAGTAATTGACGAAGTACTAGTTAGTATTCATTCGACTTTTAATAACACAATTATCACCGCTAGTAGTGTTGAGTCTGGAAACGTCATTGGTTGGACTTCATCTGGTCAAGTTGGCTTTAAGGGAGCAAAAAAGGGGACTCCGTACGCCGCCACCATGGCCATGAAAACTCTACTTGATAAAATCGCCGACTATCAACCAAAATCAATGCAAATTCGGGTTGTTGGAGCTGGCAACGGGCGTGACGCCGCCCTGCGGGCCATTGCTGGATCAGGCTACCGAGTCAGCTTAATCACCGATGTCACACCCCTTCCTCATAATGGTACCCGCCCAAAGAAAGCTAGGAGAGTTTGATGATTCAAAAACAACAGCAACAGCGCCGTCGGAAAGTAACTGAATACGGCTTACAACTCCAAGAGAAACAGAAAACAAAACTGGCCTATGGTTTGCGCGAGAAACAGTTTCACCTGTATTTTATCAGTGCCGCTAAGGATCAGTCTGAAACTGGCCAAACTTTTCTCCAAACGCTCGAGTCCAGGATTGATAATGTCGTCTTTCGAGCCGGCCTAGCTATCAGTCGAGCCCATGCCAGACAACTTATCAGCCACCGTCATTTCTTACTTAACGGCAAACGGGTTAGTATTGCCTCAATTCTGACAAAGCCTGGCGATAAAATTGTGCCATATAATGTCAAAACGATTAATTTTGAGCCAGAACGCGGCACCGCCCCTTGGCTAGATTTGCATAAGAAGTCTTTGGCCATTACTGTCGAACATCTACCGAATCCTGAAGAATTACCGCTTGAATTTGATACTCAAAAAATTATTCAATTCTACTCTAGATAGATACCATTAAGTCTGAAGTAGAGGAAGGGGTCAGAAGTAAACATCATCAAAATCGTTGATTTTTATCTACAAGACTGTTAAAATAAAAGAACAACTGGAGGAAAAAAATAATGTCTCATAAATTAGCTGAAGTAGCGCTATTACAAATTAAGGAAGATCACTCTAAGGGTGATCTGGCTCGTTTTATAGTTGAACCGCTTAGTCCTGGTTTCGGTTTGACGATCGGTAATGCCATCCGTCGCGTTTTGCTTTCGTCCCTACCAGGTGCCACTATTACCTCGATCAGAATCGATGGGGTGGCCCATGAATTTTCTACCATCAAGGGAGTTAGCGAAGATGTGGTCGATCTTATTCTCAATCTCAAACAAATCCGATTCAAAATAGACGGCTCTGAACCTCAGGTTGTGGTCTTAGATGTTAAGGGTCCGCACAAAGCTACGGCTGAGGATTTTAAGTGCCCAACGGGAATAAGGGTAATCAATAAAAATGCGCCGGTGGCGGAACTAGTCGAGGGCGGGAAATTATTACTTGAAGCGACCGTCGAAAAAGGTCGAGGTTATTTGCCGACCGAAATGCGAAAAGAAGAGAAGCTACCGATCGGGGTTATTGCCATCGATGCCGCATTCGCTCCCATTAAACGGGTCAATTTTGAAGTTGAGAATACTCGAGTTGGTAAAATGACCAACTTTGATCGTTTAATTCTGGAGATTGAAACGGATGGGTCAATATCTCCTCAAAATGCCCTGCAACAATCGGCCGACATTCTGGTTGATCACTTCTCTGTCTTATCGGGATCATCTTCCTCAATTCCAACGCTCGGGCCAGAAATCAGTGATGAGACCGAATTAGAACTAGATGGTAGCGAACCGAATACTGATGAAGTGGCGGTTGAACCCAAGACAGGCAAGGCTAAATCATCTCATAAAAGCTAATAATGCAGCGAGTCTTGCGCGCTCAGTCGGATTTTTCAAACACCACCCTGCGCAATCAGTTGACTTCTCTGGTTCTTTACGAGGCCATTACTACTAGTCGCTTGAACGGCAAACTTTTAGTATCGTTTGCTGATCGATTCTTTAATACCATTAAAACAAAAGACCTATCGGCCTACAAGACGGCCCACTCAACCCTACTTAATAAGAATGCTATTAAAAAAGTTTTTGAAGATATCTTGCCTCGTTATGAATCTGAGGCCACTAACTATGTTAAGTCACTAAACTCAACACCGAGGCGAGGAGATAACGCTAAACAGCTTGCCGTCATGCTTATCAGGGAGGCTAAAATTGAAGCTATCACTAAAACTTCTACTAAAAAGAAACTTAATCAATGAATACTATCACTCGAAATATTCATCGGCTTGATGCCTCTGGACAAATTTTGGGTCGTTTAGCAACAGAGGTTGCTAATTTACTCCGGGGTAAATACAAGGTTGGCTTTACTAATTATCAAGATCATGGCGATTCAGTTGTTATTAGCAATGCCAAAAATATTGTCGTTACTGGCAATAAGTTGGATGGCAAAATATACTACCGCCATTCCGCCTACCCGGGTGCTCTCAAGAGCAAGCCACTTCGTGAAATGCTCGCCACCAAACCAGACCGAGTCATTATGTTGGCAGTTATGCGGATGCTTCCAGATAATCGTTTACGTTCACAGTGGTTAAGGCGTCTATCATTCAAAAACGATGGTTAAACTTGCCACTCCCGCTTGGAATAAAGGTGTTGGCCGACGAAAGAGTGCAGTCGCGCAGGTCCGTATATTAACAGGAGCTGGTAAGTTGATTATCAACGATCGAGAGGTTGATCTGCCGCTGAAATTGAAACACGTTTTCGAATTAGTTGATCGTCTCGGTCAGTTCGATGTCTCGGTCATTGCGCGGGGTGGTGGGATGCAGGGTCAAGTTGATGCGGTGGTACTGGGAGTAGCTCGGGCATTAATTGAAGTTAATCCTGACTGGCGCTCGACTTTGAGAAAGGGTGGCTACCTAACTCGTGATGCTCGAATCAAAGAACGAAAAAAACCGGGTCTCAAAAAAGCCCGAAAGGCGCCACAATGGGCCAAGCGTTAACTTTGATTTCAGTTAACGGTCTGTTAACCTAACATCATGGCGGTCTTAGTTATTGATATCGAAACAGTCGGGGAGAATTGGAGTGAGATTGATGAGGAGACCCAAAAACTATTAGTTGATCGAGTCAAACGCCAGCCAAACTATTCCGAGGAAACCGACCCTACCAGTATTGCCGAAGAGTCATTGGGTTTGCAGCCATTTACCGGACGAATTGTGGTGATTGGTGCGTATGATTTAGCTAGTGGTAAGTCGGTAGTTTGGTTTGATAATGAAGGGGAAAATTCTGAAGCTATTGAAGAAGGTGATTGTAAATATATTCCCGCCAGTGAGAAGGCAATGCTCACTAATTTTTGGGCCCTGGCGACCCGCTATCAGCAATTTGTCACTTATAGTGGTCGGTCGCTTGATATGCCGTTTCTCCTGCTTCGCTCGGCAATTAACGGCATTAGGCCGAGTAAAGATCTAATGAGATCTCGCTATCTTTATCAAATGTCCTCTGACGCTCAACACATTGATCTTTATGAACAATTATCTTATTACGGTGCCGTCAATCGATTAGGAGGACTACATTTAGCTTGTCGAGCCTTTGGGATTAGTACGCCAAAAAATGGCGAAATTGATGGCTCGAAGGTCGGTCAATTCTTTAGAGACAAGAAATATATGGACATTGCCCGATACAACGCTCGCGATTTGTCTTCAACCGCCAAGCTCTACTTGCAATGGAAACAGTGGTTAAGTCCTTAAGCATTACAAGGGTCAAACCTTGGTAAGGGTCAGACCCCAAGACCTAGACTATGATCAATCGATTAGAACAGTTGAGTATTGCCTATAAAAAAGCTCTGGGGACTATTCTCTTGAAAGAATTTCCCCATCTACAGTCATTATCGGTTGTGGATGTTCTAATAGATCCGTCCGGTAAGTCGGGTAGAGTCTGGTTGGCAACTAATCCCGCAACATTAAAGCAAGTCGAAGGCCGTCGGGGCGATATTCAACACCTCTTAACAAAACAAGTTGTGACTCGATATACACCGAAGTTAAGCTTTGTGATTGACGACAAATATTTAGACCGGATTGAGGAACTCTTTGAAGATTTAGCGACATGAATCCAAGGGTACTAATGTTTATCGTTTTTACGATCTCGATCTTTGCGTCGGGTGTATTAATTACAACCCTATTTAATTCTGCTCCGACCGACAAAACAGTTGTTGTAATGTTTTACTCCTCGCTTTTTTTAACCCTTTATGGCCTGATCTTCTGGTTATTTTGGTTCATTAATCGAATTAAAACCGGCCTTGCGCCAAATATATCACTCTTAAAAACTATCCTTAGACTAACCTTAATCGCTGACTTGTTGCTCATTACTCTGTTATTCTTGGGCTCGAATAAAATTTTGAATTGGCCAATTGCAATTATTTTAATCGTAGTTGCGATGATATTGGGATTGTTTTCCAAGCGGTTTGGTCGCAAAGTGGGTTAATTAACCCTACCGGATACTCGCCTTGAATTCAGAGATTGTCTTTTTTTCTAGTTGATGATGTAACTTATCAACCTCTTCATTAGTCAGCGTCCTGTCAAGGTGACGATAAACGATCCGATAAGTGTAACTGACTTGGCCAGAGCCGAATTTTGCCACATCTTCATAGCGATCAAGTTGCTTAATCTCTTCGATGAATTGACTGTCAATCACGTCCCGTACCAGTTCATAGTAATTATTAGGTTCAAAATCTTTCGATACGACAAACGAGATATCGCGAGTCACGGGCGGATATTTACTCACCTCGACATATTTCTGCCCAAGAACCAACTGATTCTTTATTCGTTTGTCAGTCGACCAGAGTAGACGGATATCGGGCAGTGACATACTAATGATGGCAAGACGTTCAATACCGAAGCCAAACGCCCAACCGTTGTATCCCTCGACACCCATTTTTTTTAAGACTGACTTTTTCGGTAGTCCTCCACCAACGACTTCAATCCAATCACCGTTACTAGTCTTAATTTCCATCTCTAGTGATGGATCGGTGTAGGGGAAGATATCGGTATTAAAACGAAATTCAATTGTTGGACCGAAGACGGCCTTGACAAGTTCGGCTAATACTTCTTTTAAGTCCGTAATTGACATTACCTTTTGACCATCAGGAATTAAAAACCAACTTCCCATCTGATGAAAGATATTGCTGTGTAGCCGATCAATCTCATCTTTACGATAGACTTTGCCGTAACAGACTGTTCCAAGCGGCTGTTTCTGGGTAATTCTTTTTTTGATTTCTGGCAGTTTGAGGTAATAATGCCAAAAGACCGTATCATGAGTCCGCAGTATGTTCGTGTCATCGACGTAGTAAGTGTCTGAATGGCTTCGGGCGGGATGATCAGAGGCAAAATCAAATAGATCAAAGGAGATGCTCGCCGGCACAATTTCCGGAATGTTGATGACGTCAAAGTTTGAGAATGTTGGGAGTTTCTTGATCCGTTCCACAATCTCGTGTAACGGGCTATCGGTGGAGCTAGATAGGTCGGGTAAGGCTATGTGTCGAAGCAATCTTTGACTCTCGGCGTCGTGGCGATTTTTCAAATCATCAATGAGCTTTTCCTGCAATTCGGTCGCCACTTTATACTCGTGACGTTTTAGGTCCGGAATATTGTATATGTCAGCCATTAAGGAGATTTTACCGCAATCTTCCATTAACCGAAAGAGAGGGCTACAATAATATCGATGAACATTCGGGTCTTGGCAAGTGAAGTTAATCAACTAGTTGATCAGGTGGTCACTATGTCCGGTTGGGCGCAAACTGTCCGGGCTCATGCTAAAGTTGTTTTTATCGACCTCCGCGATCGAACTGGTTTGACACAGTGTGTATTTACTGGGGACTTAGTTGAGGCAGCTAAGAGTATCACGACCGAATCAGTCCTAGTCATCACTGGGACCGTCACCAAACGACCCGAATCTCTTATTAACACAGCAATAATCTCCGGGGCGATTGAGGTTCAAGTGACTAGCCTAATCATCGAAACAATCGCCGAACCCCTACCTTTTCCTTTGAGTGAGGAAAATGTTTCTGAAGAAGTTAGACTGAAGTATCGATATCTAGATATCAGAAGACCAAGAGTTGCCAGAAACCTTCACTTTCGTTCGAACGCCAATCAATTCATACGAACTTTTTTAATTGAAAACGACTTTGTTGAAGTCGAAACGCCATACATCTCTAAGTCAACTCCCGAGGGGGCACGAGATTACCTTGTCCCAAGTCGGATTGAGCCGGGAAAGTTTTTTGCCTTGCCGCAATCGCCCCAGCAATACAAACAACTATTGATGGTGGCGGGACTGGAGAGATACTTCCAATTAGCACGCTGTTTTCGGGATGAAGATTCTCGTGGCGACCGCCAACCGGAGTTTACGCAATTAGATTTAGAGCTATCATTCACCAACAGGGAAGAAATAATGGAATTAGTGGAGAAATTATTCACTTCTCTCGTTAGGAAACATTTTCCGGAGAAGGTGTTTACATTTGATAAATTTCCTCGATTGAAGTACGCCGACGCAATAAAGGAGCATAACTCCGACAAACCCGATCTACGCAAAGATAGGGGTAATGACGATGAATTAGCATTTGCTTTCATAGTTGATTTCCCGCTCTTCGAGTGGAGGGAATCAGAGGGCCGCTGGGACGCAACTCATCACCCATTCACTAGTCCTTCACCAGAATTCGAGGCGGACTTTGAAAGCAAACCGAAAGAGGCGACCTCACTGCAATATGATCTAGTGTTGAACGGTTCAGAAATTGCCGGAGGCAGTATTCGAATCAACAAGCCGGAAGTATTGGAGAGGGTCTTTGAGTTTATGGGACACTCAAAAGAGGGGATACATGCTAAATTTGGCCACCTAATCGAGGCATTTCGCTATGGAGTTCCTCCTCACGGCGGGATTGCACCGGGATTAGATCGACTCTATACCATTTTACTGAATGAAGACTCGATTCGAGATGTGATTGCCTTCCCAAAAACTGGCGATGGACATGATCTGATGATGAATGCTCCAAGCGTTGTTGATGATCAGCAACTGCGAGAATTGGGCATCCAACTTCGACCCAAGAAGTGAAATGCAGCAATATTCGGCCAACGATATTCCTAAAACTAACTACAGTAAGTATTTGGGCATCATCTTAATACTAATTTTAGTGTTCATGATCGNGCCGAGATCTAACGAATCCGCTCTTGTTGCGGGCGCCAATGCAGAAAAAAATACTAGCGATAGCCTTCCGAAAGAATTAGATCNAGTTGAAAACTTTATCGAACTATTGCCTGGATCCAAACCACCATTAATCTATTCTAAACAATACTTACTGCTTGACGGTAAAACAGCCGAGGTAATTGTTGCCAAGGACCCCGACTTGCCGATCCCGATTGCTTCGACAACTAAAATGACGACGGCCTTAATCGCGATCAATAAATTGCCAGTAAGTAAGATTGTCACCATCTCCCAAAAACCGCCCAATATACAGGGGTCTAAAATTGGCTTACGGGCCGGTGAAAAAACAACCGTTGAAAATCTCTTGCGAGGATTACTAATCTATTCGGGTAACGACGCCGCCTTCGCCTTGGCCGAGGCATATGCTGATTCATCGGGGGAATATCGTCAATTTGTTCAGGCGATGAACGATTTTGCATTGGAAAATCATCTCGTCAATACTCGTTACGGCGATCCAGCTGGGCTAGATGACGAAACAGGGCGATCTACCTCAAGAGAGCTAGCTAATGTCGCCAGACTATTATTGCAAAACCCTCTGTTGGCTGAAATCGTCGCTACCCCAGAAACAACCATCTCATCAGTTGATGGACAAATTGTTCACCGGCTGATCAATACCAATCGACTCATCCAGACTGACAGTACTTATTATTTGCCTAATGCCATCGGGATAAAAACCGGTTTCACCCTAGATGCCGGCCATTCTCTTGTCGCCGCTTATCGATGGCAGAATCGTATATTGATTGGGGTGGTGATGAATACGATCGAATCAACCAACACCGCTTCAGCCGT
>C687J35174_10008537_pt1 | contig 13004 bp, 9 predicted proteins | sample RifCSPhighO2_01_FD_35174 | JGI IMG/M metagenome (IMG submission 35174) | reverse complement strand
AACTTTTAACCGAACGAGCTCAATTTGTTCAGAACTTTTCTCCGTAGAAAAATCCTTACTTCGCATCATATCTCGGCTATACTCAGAAATATTTATACTTTTTGCTTTCAGTTCGGTTTCGAGCTGTTTAGAAGATTTGCCTCCAATTTCAAGACTTAGACGGCGGATTTTGCCTTCAGGGAATGAGGTNTAGNCNTGNTCTATNCTNTNCNGCTGTAAAAGATNAAAAATAGCGGGTTCAAGCTCACCAANATANNCNTTGGNATTATCATCCACATCNCCCGTTGAATAAGCAATTTCTTCGGATTTACAGTCCAGTACTACGGGGGCATCCGCTTTTGGATCTCTTCGGTCACGAAGTTCTTTAATTCTTGGATCCTTTTTATAACCGAAGCCTTGTATTGGAGAATCTATCTCATAAAGGAACATCAGATCGTCTTTGGCCAGCTCCTGGCCATTTTTGGTTTTTCTTTCTACGCCAGTCAGACGCTTCATATCAGCCGATGCTTTGCGATATCTTTCCGATCCTGGAAGGTCCTTCATCTTGTCTGCGGCAATTTGAGCCATGTTCCCTTCAAGATTCTGATCGCTATCAGCCACTCCACGAACCTCGCCGATACTGTCGCTCTGCATTCTAATGGCAATGCGGGGAATCGTGGGTTTGCCCTGTTTGTCACCGGTGTAGTAGACATAGAAGTCCCCGCCCTTTAGTTGAGTTTCAGCGGTGGCAAAACCTTTAGTACACCAGGCTGTGCCTTTGTTCTGCAGAGAAGCCCAGAGAGCTGTAGCGTCAGTCCCCTTCTGATATTTAACCCACTTGCCTTTTGTTTCTTCCCGCATTTCCGGAGTTATCTCTCCGGATTCCTTTATGCCTTCGGCGTATTGTTTGGCGAAAGAGAGTCTGGCAAAGTTTGTTGCTTTATCTTTCGTAATAAGCTGGTCTTCGGGAGTACCTGTTGATTTTTGGGCGCTTCGCAGGCGTTCAAGCATCTCGGGATCTTTGGAGGCTTCGATCATCTGTTGTACATAGGCTAGAGCGCCCCGGTCTATCTCCGGGAAAAGGCGGAAGCTTCCCTGGGAACGCTTGGTAAACTCTTCTTTGTCTTTATCATAATCACTAAGATCGAGAATGCTTCGGAAAGCATAATACCTGAACCAAGTCGGATAGGGTTCGTTGGCATCGGAAAGGCACGAAATCCAGTTATCCAGAGATTTTTCCAGATCCTCAACGGCAATTTCTCCCCGTTGTTCAAGCTCTTGTTCTCCGTATCGGGCCTCCATGCCTAACTCTCTAGCCGCCCGCTCTTCGACTCTTGCCGCTCCCTCGGCCATTTTTTCTTTATTGGGACGAACGTATTTTTTCATTATCATCTCCCGTAAACGCGACAGAACCCGGGGACGCATTTCATCTCCGAACATTTCTCTTTTCTGTTTTTTCTCCGGATCAAGGACAAGACGCTCCAAGCGGTCGAGATAGTTCTGAATCCGGGCTTCAGGATTTTGAGGCACTTTTTCTTGAGTTCTTTTCTCAGTGCGTTTGGCTGCCGATTCAACTTCGGGAGTATTGTGTAAATTGTACTTTTCTTTGAGGAATCTGGGGTTTTCCATAGGCATATTATAGCAAAATAAACACATCGAATCAAGTTTTTCGGTTTTTTTATTTAATTGACGCTCTTTTGTCTTTTTGTTAATTTACTTCCGTACATTAAAAATTCGGGAGAAGATTTTGAAAACAGCCTGGATATTTGCAGGAGGTGCCGCAAGATCGGTTTATACAGCAGGTGTCCTGTATGCTCTGTGCGAGATGGACATACCGAGGCCGGACATTATAATCGGTTGTTCGGGAATGGCCCCAACCAGTATTTGCTACGTAACCGGCCAAAAAGAAATAATAAAGAATGTCTGGTGTCGTTCTCTGTCCACGACAAAATTCGTCAGTTTCTGGCGATTATGGAAAATCGTAGACATTAATTACCTGATAGACACGGTCCTAAAGGAAAATAACCCCCTCGATATGAAGAAACTAAAGGAATCTCCTATTACTGTTTATTGGCCGGTAACAAATTCTGAGACGGGAGAAATCAATTATATCTCTAACGAGACAGGGCTAGATATTTGGGAGGTTCTCAGGGCAGCTGTCTCCGTTCCAATCTGCACAAACTTATTCTCAGTAATGGGAAATCCGGTTAATGGACAGTACTACTCTGATTCACCGCCAGCCTCAAGGTTCCAACTACACATTAAAAAAGCTGCGGAAGAAGGCGCCGAGAGAATAATTGTTTTTGATAGTTGGCACACCGACGAAAATCCTACAGGATATTTTATAAGCAAGGTCTATGCCTGCCTGCGCAATGGAGAATTCAGAAGAAATCAACTGAGTTATTTCAGAGAAATGGAAAATTTTTCTCCGCCCAGCGGTATTCATTTTCTATACCTGAGCCCCGCCTCAAAACTGGCAATGAGCAGATACAAAATTGACAATAAAAACGCAAGAAAGATATTTGAGCAAGGCTATAGAGAAACTCTGAGCAGAAAAGAGCTCAGAGATTTGACCCCGTAATTAATTAGTAAAAAGCCCAGTAACACATACGAATGTACGTTACTGGGCTTTTATTATGGCCATTGGCCATTTCTAGGAGCTTCGCTCCTAGAAATTTATTTTAACACTGATTCCGTATAATTATTCCCTGCATTCCAGAGAGTAAATCCGTTGTAGCGATTGCCGAGAGCGTCTTGAGCGGCTTTAATTTCGGCCTGAACCATCTCCGGAGTGTAAGCGGCGCCTAATTTAAAATCTTGAATCCATGGCCGGATATTAGATTTTTTACCTGTTTTTTCTTCAAAGGCGATCAGTCGCTCTCTGGCTGATTTTAGCGCATGGAGAACAACTTCATAGGGATGTTCGGCCGGATTTTCAAATCCCAGAAAATTAGACGGATAGTGCGAGGGGTAAACCATCGGCGAGACATAATCAAAATATTCAAAAGCATCCTCCATCACCTGTCCTACGCCGAAATCTTCAGTTCGTGTGGTAACAAACCCAAATAAATCTGCTGACATTTTTGCATTACCAAGTTCACTGCGCATAAATTTATAGAATTGGCTCAAAATTCGCGGCCGGGATATCGTCGTATTCCAAGAAGGAAAAACCAGAGCTTCCATGTTGCCGTCGCTCGGAAAACGGATATAGTCAAAGTTTATTTCATCAAATCCTCGGCTAAGCGTATCCTTGGCAATGGCTGAATAATATATCCAGGCCTCGTGATTAGCCGGGTCAATCCAACTCAAACCCTTATTATCAGTCCACGGCCTGCCGGTATATTTATTCTTAACCGCCCAATCGGGACGAGCTCGCACCAGTGCCGGATCTTGAAAAACAGTCATTCTTGCAATCACATAAATACCGCTCTCATGAAGTTTCTCCACCAAAGCATCGATATCTTCAATGTCTATTCTCTCGGTTTTATATTGCTCCGCTTCCGGTACCTCTGAGTCATAAGCCACATAACCGGAAAAGTCCTTTATATCCACGACGACTGCGTTTAATTCAGAAGAGCTTTTCAGGTTGATTAGCCAATTTATTTTTTTCTCGCTGCCGGCTGAAGAACTGGTAAGATAGACGCCTTTAACTATATCGGGCGTCACAATATGCTTGTTCAATTCTTTCTTCTCGGTAATAGGGGCCTGATCAGGATTCAGAATCGGAATATTGCCAAGTCCGAAAACGAAAAATATCCCCAATCCAAAAACAAGAACGGCTATTGTCGGCAATAGGGTGCGCTGCCTACTTGTCGCCATAGATTTTTTGAAAAAGTAATTTACCTAATTCAACCGCCAAGATGTTAAAAATACCAACAACGCCGACAGCTGCCGCCCAAGATAAAGGCAATGGTACGGTGCCTAATATCCTCTGTAAAAACGGCAGATAAACTCCGGCAAAAGTCAAACCTATCCCCACAGAAACGCCTCCTACCAGATAAAGGTTCGAAAAGGGATTATACCGAAAAATACTTTTGCTCAAACTGCGCAAAGAAAAAGATGCCAATAAAGTATAAGTCGCGAAAGATGCAAAGATAAAAGTTCTTACTAATTCTTGGGGAAACTCCAGCCCGAGAAGAACGTAGTACAGAACGAACAGAAGAGCGCTTGTCGTGACGCCTATTGCCAGAAGTAAAAATTTCATTTGAGGATCAAGCAGATTTTTAGATAATTTACGCGGCTTATGGCCTAATTCATCCGCGCCCTTATCAAACGCAAAGGCTATCGCCGGAAAACTATCCGAGAAGAAATTAACAAATAATATTTGAGTGGCTGTGATTGGCAAAGCAATCCCCGTAAATATTGCTCCCCCTATCAGGAATATCTCATCAAGCGAATTTGATAGAAGATAAACGATCACTTTTCTTATATTGTCCAGGATGCGCCTGCCTTGCTCAATGGCCGTGACTATAATTTCATAATTATTATCGAGAATAACGAGATCAGCCGCACTTTTTGTTATATCGGCGCCAAAACCAAGAGCAACGCCAATATCAGCCGTATTCAAAGCTGGCGCGTCATTTATGCCATCACCGGTCATGGCCACAACATATCCTTTTTCCTTATACATGCCGGCTATCATAACTTTTTGTTCCGGAGTCACCCTGGCATAGACATTGACTTCATCAGCTCGTGAATATAATTCCTCTTTACTTAGATGGTTAAGATCTTCGCCGGTTAATACCACTCCTTTGCCGTCAATTAAGCCAAGATCTCGGGCAACCGCTTCGGCCGTGCCCTTGTGATCTCCAGTTACAATTATCGTCTTCACGCCGGCATCGCTTATTCTTTGCATCGACTCAAATACGCCTGGACGAAGAGGATCCCTGAAAGTAATCAGGCCGTCAAAATCAAAATTACTGACATCATATTCCTGAAGGCTCTGATAATCGGGGCATGGAATTTTAGAAATAACTCCGAGAACTCTTTCCCCCGAGAAAGCCCTTTCGTCAATCTCCTTTATTATTTCGGCTCTTTCCTCTTCCGACATATTGGTTTTTTGGAGCAATATTTCGGGGGCTCCCAGGAGCATCATCCGGCGACCTCCGTTATGGGCATGAACGGAAGCCGCAAATTTTCTCGCCGAATTAAACATCATTCGATCAAAAACCGTATTCTCTTGAAGAACTTTATTTATCAAGATACCCCTCTTAACCGCGCCCTCAACAAGGGCCACTTCCATAATATTACCGAACATCCTCCAGCCGGCAGGATCATCATTAGGATTTTCAATAACAACATCGACGGTAGTTAATGCCTCTATCAATAAGCCATTGAGGTCTGCCGGTGAAGATCCTCGACGAGGAATGATGGCGGTCAGTTCCATTTTAGCTTCAGTCAGGGTTCCTGTTTTGTCAGTCAAAATTAAATTTGTTGACCCGAGTGTTTCAGCGGCCAGTAATCTTCTGACGACTCCCCTTTTTTTAGCCAGCTGTTCTACGCCCACAGCCATAATAACCGTTAAGGCTATGGGTAAGCCCTCTGGAACGGCTGATACGGCGATGGCTACGGCAATAAGAAACATATCTAGTGGATTGTAATCTAGATAAAGTCCGAAGCCGAATAAACCTATCGTCATTATGAGCAATATTAATCCCGCCCAAAAAGAGAACCTGGCAATCGCTGTCTGAAGCGGAGTTTTAGTTTCTTCTTTGTTGGTCAATAAGGAGGCTATCCGGCCGAATTCAGTAGCCCCGCCGATAGACGTAACCACCACATCGGCAAACCCGCTCACTGCTAAAGTACTGCCAAAAACCATAGAAGCCCGATCAGCGACAGAAGTAGATACCTCCACCACATCTGGATTCTTATCAACCGGCGTTGATTCTCCAGTCAGGATCGACTCATCAACCTCGAAATTATTAGCAAAAATAACTCTGCCGTCAGATGGAATTTTATCGCCCTGACTAATTCTTATAATATCTCCCGGGACAAGCTGGGAAGCATCAATAATTATTTCTCCTCCGTTGCGCCTTGCCCTGGTTCTGGTTTTAACATATGACCTTAGAAGCTCGAGGATATTTTCGGCCTTGGCCTCCTGATAAAAACCAAGAAGCACGTTCACCAGGACGGCAGCAAATATAACTCCGGTATCCACCCAATCTTTTAGAAAAAATGTGGTGATGCCGGCAACTATCAAAATGAGTATGAGCGGACTTTTGAATTGATCGAGAAAAAGCTTCAGGCCGGAAAAATGCCTCCCGTCTTTTATTTCATTGGGACCGAAAGTGAGAAATCTTTTCTTCGCCTCCTCTTCGGATAAGCCCTCAACCTTAGTTTCGAGGTTACGCAAAACCTCTTCAACATTCATTGACCAGAAAGGCTGTTTTATAGAGTTCCTGTCCATCCTTTGAATTCTAACATTTTTGATTAATTTAAAAAATCAAAATGCCGATGAGATACATCGGCATTGAACAGTCGGTCTAAGTATGGATAACGGTATGATACTTAAGAAAAGTATCATCGAACTCGACTTCGAGGCTCAAAGAACCATTGGCATTTCTTTTGATTATGGCCTTAATCGGTTTATGCCCCTTGGTTTCCGTTCGCTGTGCTAATTCTGAAAGCTTTAGTTTTACTTCNGTCAGCTCGGCCTTAGTTGTTTTGGCCTTATCAACAACCTCACAATCAGCCANATTGGCAATGTCCGGAAATCGGGCCAATCGGCCCATCCTCCCCATCTGCGGTTTTCTTAGCTTGCCAGAAACATCAGGAAATCTGGTAATTTTGGCCACGCCGCTTGCCTCCGCTAAAAAAGTACTGACTATATTATACACAAAAAACAAAAAGTGTAAAGTAAAAGCCGTCCTTGAGACGGCTTTTGAATGGCTTTAATGAAGCCTGAAACTCATTTCAATCTTAATAATTACCGCGACTTTCTGACCTAAACGCGTTCCGGGCTGGAATAACCACTGCTTGGTAGCCTTGATGGCTTCTTCGTCTAGTCCGTATTTAGTATCGAGGGATTTGATGACTCTAATTTTACCGACCGTACCATCGGGCATAACTATGGCTTCCAGTAAAACATCGCCCGTTATTTTAGACCGCATCGCCTCAGGCGTATAGGCGGGTTTGACTTGCTTAATGACGACGGGATCGGTTACGCCATTACCGGAAGCATAGGCCCCATCACCAAAACCTCCTCCGATACCTTCGCCAACTCCATCGCCTTTGCCTTTACCAATACCTCCGCCACTGCCGCCCCCGACAACAGTTCCGAGAGAAATAGAATTAGCTCCGCTCATTTGAAGAACCTGAGCCGCGCTAGTCTCAATCGTCACATTCAAGACTGGAATGAGTAGAGGAGGTTTAATAACTGGTGGCGCTAAAACTGGAACAGGATCGGGAGTTTTGTGCTTCGGAATCTCCATCGGTTTAGGCGGAGCAGGAGCCGGACTTCCTCCGCCTCCACCGCCAGGACCAGGATCCTTAAGAAAAATAATATTAGCTTTAATCTCTTCCTTCGGAACTGGGGCAGTTTCTACTTGAGGCATACTCCTTAAAATCAAAACCGTAGCTAGAACCAAGCCGTGAATGAACAATGAAACCGCCATCGCCCGGCCAATCCTCCGCTTATTCGGAGGATCTGAAGTTGATTCCGGCCCGAGCCACCCCGAAGATACGACCCCTCTGGTCTTTTCTTCCAAGAATCACCTCGTAGATGTCAAAAGACTATTAGAAAATTAACCGATTAATAGGAATTAGTCAAGCAAATCTTGACATTTTGATTGAGAGGGTGTATAATACGGGTAGTTAAAGTTCCCTACAGCCAGTGATATACGAACCTTCAGGAGGAGTCCTTTGTACTCACAGTTCTTTAGCACGAAAGTGCAAAATCAATTCTCACTCACTAGCGTTGCAATGCAAACCTAGTGGTGAGTAGTAAAATGAATGTTAAAAAATTAGTTTTCATTTAACTACTCATACAAANAAAACTCTCGATTGAAAGATCGAGAGTTTTGTTTTCAACTTCGTATTGTCTATTTAAAGATCCCCGCCTCGTCATAAACAAAAACTCCGACAAAAATGTCGGAGTGGTTTTAAAATCTATCGGGTGAGTTCTTTAACTAACCTATCGGCCTTGTAAACCTTATTAAGAAGCTCAATGATTCCCGCCGAATGGACAGAAATAGATCTGGCCTTCAGATCATACTTGAAGTCATAATCACTGACCAGTCCCTGAATGTTGCTGTCAAAGACTATTCCGACAATTTCCAGATCCTTGTTGAACACTGGGCTTCCCGAGTTCCCTCCGGTGATATCAAGATTAGAAACAAAATTAAGCGGGGTAGCCGAATTCAAACGTTTTCTGTTCTTCAACCAACTGTCCGGAAGCTGATGGTCTCCACTATTTCCAAATTCAGCCGCATGGCTGAAAGCCTCGCCAAGAGTTGTAAAGGGCTTAACCGGTGAACCGTTCTCGTCGTATCCGGAAACAGTTCCGAAAGATAATCTCAGAGTAAACGTAGCATCAGGATAGACGCTCGTTCCATAGATAGCAAATAATGCCTCCGAAATTTTAGCATAACCTTGACGTTCCTTAGCAACGGCAGCGCTCCATTCTTTTCTATAGCTTTGGCTTTCGATGTCGACAAATAACGCAAATTTAATCATTTCATCATCGCTCCGTTGAATATCAGCTCCACTCCATTGCATCATCTTTCTATGCTCGCTAATATCAGAAATTTTAGTTTCATTTACCAACTTACGGGCTATTTCGGCTGGACCATTGTTGAAAATAATAGGCTTAACTGCAGGCTGATCAAGACCGAATACTTCGAAGAAATGAGTAAGCGAATCTCTCAGCTTCGCCTCTTCATACTCCAGATTCAATGGCGGCTCATCGCCTCTTGCCCCAAGAACGGCCTTAGCCATATCTTTATTCCCCGAGGTAATACTCTGAGCATATCCGAATAATCTGCTATCAAATCCCTGACCAGATGAAAAAAGTACAATCGCCGGATACAAATCTCTTATAGTCTTTTGGGCATCCGCCACAAGATCTCGGCCTTCGCTGAATTTCTGTCGAACGCCGGGATCGATTGAGTTATTCCTTAGAATCTTCTCCTCTAGGCTACGCCTTGCCTCCATCAGCTTCGGATCCTGCAATCCTCTTATTTTACCGACATAGAGCTTGCGAGCATTCTGCCAGCTGAACAAATCGGACTTGGCGATTCTTTCGTTCTCTCGGCTCCGAAGCATGAACTGCTGGGTCGTAATCTCCCGGCGCCGGAACAGATCAAGCAGGAACGGAGCTTTTACGTCTCGTTCGGTAACCAAAGCTTCCGAGGTCAGCAATCTCTTGGTACTCCCCGGATGACCGGAAACAAAAATCAATTCCCCTTCTTGAGCTCCCGACTTTGACCATCGGAAGTGGTTCGGGGTATCGGCCGGCTTGTCGTTCTCGTAAGCTCGAAGAAAAGCGACATCAAGAGTATAGCGTGGAAATTCAAAATTATCGGCATCGCCCCCGAAGAACCAGGCGTTCTTCTCTGTCGCAAAAACTAGACGGACATCATTGTAAACTTTATAACAATAATTGTTATAAAGGCCACCCTGATACAAAACGACCTCTTCGCAAACCAGGCCGGGCTTTTGAATGCCTCGAGCTTCAACGCTCACCAAGACCTTAAGATCCAGACCGGTTTTTCTTTCATCGGCCAAAGTCGTAGCATAAAAACCTTTTTCGTAAAAATTATTATGCGGAGTACTCAGGGCTTGAACGGCCTCTTCGGCGCAATGGCCATTAGTCATTACCAAGCCATCGGAAGAAACAAATGAAGATGAGCAGTTGGGCAAGCGGGCTGAGCTTAACTGGACAGTCTCGACCCATTTGGCCGTTGGGGTAAAGTTGTACTTGCTCTGGAGCTCTTTAACTGGAAGGTTGCTAAGAAGCCACATCCCCTCATCGGCATTGACCAGAATACCCAAATTGACGGCAAGCGCCATAATTGCAACGAACAACCCAGTCTTTCTCACTTTTTTCTCCTTGTTTTGTCAAAAAACTAATGCGCTGGAAATATAACAACTTATTTTTAAAAATGCAATCGGCAATACAAGAGGTAATAATTTACATTTGGGAAAAATAAAACCGGTCATAAATGACCGGGAATTTAAAATAATACAAGCCACGGCTCATGCCCCAGCACAACCTGCCAAACCAAACATGTGGTAAACAAGCCGAGGGGGATAACATAATCCGTAAAAAAGCAGACTCTCTTCAGGCTGACACGGAAGCCCAGCCTGTTCAGATAATACCAGTTGAAATTGGTGGACCCATCTTTCCCGAATTCCCAAATCGTACATAAACATCCGCCGAAATAACGCCAATGGAGAACAAGGAGTCCCCCGAGAATAACAACCAGTCTCCAGTCGATTAAAAATGGAGAGAGATAGAAAATAACAATAGAAGCGAGGTGGGCCCAGAAAACAGGCCCGAAATCACGGTGCTCCTTCCGTCCGCTCATTTTCAACGTCCTCTCTGAAACCAACCATACAGATATATTAAGGTTTTAATATTAAAAATCAAACTGAGGACATTATTCATACCGAAGAGCCTCGATCGGACTTTTAAGCGATGCTTGTCTGGCCGGATATATTCCAAATATAAGACCGACTAGGGCCGAGACGCTAAATCCAAGCAGTGCTCCGGTAATAGGAAAAGCAAACCCCCAATTAACTCCCAGAAATTTAGTAAGAACCAATGACATTATAAACGCCAGGAGCGCCCCCAAGCTTATTCCTATCAGCCCCCCGGTCGAAGTAAGGATAACCGACTCGAGAAGAAATTGTTTTAATATATCGGCATTAGTCGCCCCGACCGCTTTCCGAAGACCGATCTCCCTGGTTCTTTCCGTAACCGAGACCATCATTATATTCATAATCCCGATTCCACCCACGATCAAGGAAATCGCCGCCACCGAGATCAGCAAGGCTGCTAGAATTCCGGTGATCGTCCCCACCCTTGCGGCCAAATCAGCCTGGGTCGCAACAAAAAAATCGTCTTTATTCGGATCGGTGATGCCATGAAGCTCCCGAAGCGTTAGCCGGATATCCTCAGCCGTTCGATCAACGGTTTTCTCAGATTCTGCTCTGACCATTATGACTGTNTAGTGATTCGCTCCAAGAAGATATTGATTAGCCGTTGTAACCGGAATCAGAATATTCGAGTCAACGTCAAAGGCGCCGATCTGGCCGATTTTATCGAACACTCCCACCACCTTGAAATTCCGATCATAAAATTTAATGGTTTCGCCTACTGCGTCTGATTCTCCGAATAAATCTTTTTTGACTTGATAACCGAGAATAGCCACGCTGGTTCTTCCGGCAATATCACTTTGAGTAAAAAATGACCCGTAACGCGGATATATTTCGAGAGCCTGTAAAATTTCAGGCGTTGTTCCGAGCAAACTGGCATTTTTTGTTTCTCCTCCGTAAAGCGCCGTTCCCGATCCGATGACGTTAGGAGCAACGGAAACAACTCCGCGGACAAGGGATGGATTTCTTATGGCTTGAACTTCTCTGTCTTTCAGCGATGTGGTGAATATACTGGCAAAGTCCGACGGCCCTTCCGGTTCCCGGCCGGCTCGAACTATTACCGTCTGGGAACCAAGACCCTGGATCTGAGACAATATTAAATCGGTCGCTCCTTGGCTAAGAGCCATAACCAGCATTATCGCCGTAATGCCGATAACAATGCCTAAAATCGTCAGCACTGAACGTGACTTATGAGTCGATAACCCGACGATGGCAGTTTTTATAGCGCCGTGTATTCTCATTTAATCAAACCGTCTTTATGTCTTTGGCTAACTTTCTCATCGCTATCTACCCTTCCGTCTTTCAGGCGGATAATTCTTTGGGCATATTCTGCAGTATAAGTTTCGTGGGTTATCAATATAATAGTGTGGCCCTGCTCGTGAAGCTTGTCTACAAATTCCATAACCTGGCTCCCCGACTTTGAATCAAGATTGCCGGTCGGCTCATCGGCAAAAATAACTGCCGGATTATTAACCAAAGCTCGGGCGATCGCCACTCTCTGTCTTTCTCCGCCAGAGAGCTGAGAAGATTCGTACCGTAAGCGATGAGTCATATCAACCGCCTCAATCGAATCTCCGGCCAGCTGATCCTGTTTCGCTTCGGGCAAATCGCCGTACTGCAAAGGAAGCTTAACGTTATCCAGAACCGATGTTCGAGCCAATAAATTGAAGGATTGAAAGATAAATCCGAACTTCTGGTTCCGCAATTTAGCCAGTTCTTCATCGCTGTATTTCTCCATGCTGATTCCTTCGAATTTATAACTCCCGCCGGAAGGACGGTCTAAGAATCCAAGAATGTGAAGAAGGGTTGATTTGCCTGATCCCGACGGTCCCATAATCGCCACAAACTCCCCCTCTTTAATATCAAAAGACACCCCGCTCAGGGCGGGAGTTCTAACTTCACCATCATCATAGATCTTCTCCAGATTTTTAATGCTTATAATTGAATCGCCATTCATGCTATTCTCGTAGCTTTCAGGCTTGTGCTAAGTTCAAGGCAAATTCGAGTATTGGGCTGAGACATAGTTGGGCTATGGCGAAGACCAAACGGAGAATTTAACGCAGAAATTAGCCAAGGCCTTGCCGCCAGGCCCTATGGCTTTTGGGCCTCGGCAAAGCGAACATGAAAGCTACGCTAGTCATTTATGAAAGTTACGACTTGATCTCCTTCATTGATACCATTAACAATTTCTATAAATCCGTCTTTACCGGATAATCCGGTTGAGACTTCGACTTCCTGTACGATCTCGCCATTTTTAATTCTGACAAACTTGTCGCCGTTTTTGGTTATAACCGCCCGCTGAGGAACGGATATGACGTTATCTTTTTTATTCGTCTGAATGTCGACATTTGCCGTCATATTGGATCTGAGTCTGTTATCGCCGTTAACAAAATTCAGAACGGTCTTGTAAGTCGTCACGCCCTCGATAA
>C687J35174_10008529_pt1 | contig 13008 bp, 16 predicted proteins | sample RifCSPhighO2_01_FD_35174 | JGI IMG/M metagenome (IMG submission 35174) | reverse complement strand
TATATTTCCCGTCAATAGGCTGCACTTTGCCGCCGGCGATTCGGTATTTTCTGAGGAATTTTGGCTCAATAATTTCTTCCACGACAAAATCTTCAGGGCTTTCCACCTGCCCGCCGGTGCCCGGGGATTCACCCAAGTAATGCCAGCTTTCCCGTGATTTCGTCAATCTTATCCTCTCTTTCCGGGCCTATGCCAAGCGCAGTCACGGTGCCGGGCTCAAGCTGGGTCCTGCCGGCATCGACTATCAGGGCGCACGGAATGCCGGCTTTCTTGCATTTGCGTTCCAATTCAAGGAGCTCGGCTTCACTCGCAACTTTAAGCACAATTTTTTTCTGGCATTCCTGCTCCCATGCGTCAAGCGTCTTTTTCGCGGCTTTTTTGGCAGAGGAGTAGGAAGCATGGGAAGATTGTGCAGCCAGCTTGCCCTTGCCCATCTTGAGGTCCGCCCTCACCACTATTACCTGCTTATACATTCTTCAGCCCTGCCATTATCCTCTGCACGGCAGTGACGTTGGCCAGCACTGCCAGAATGATAATAATATACATGAGGTATTCCGGATTAATAGCTGCCAGAAACGTCCCTGCTGCCAAAGCAACAAGCCGCTCCGGCCTCTCCACAAGGCCGCCCCCGATGCTCCTGCCGGTCTTTTCCGCGAATGCCGCCTTGGCGTAAGTTGTCATGGAAGCGCCGAAGAAGTAGATGAAAATCCACTGATATGCCGGAAGGGATATCAAAGGCAGCCCCGAAAGCAAAAGGCCGAAAGCTATTATCCCTTCTGCATACCTGTCAACCACGGTATCAAGATACGCGCCCTTTGGCCCGGCTTTTTTCGTGGCCCTTGCCACTGCGCCGTCAACCATGTCAAGAACGCCCGTGATGAAGAGAGCCGTTCCGGCGTAGAGGAACTGTTGCATAACGAGAAAATATGCCGTGCCTATGGAGAAGATTATGGAAATCAGCGTCCATACGTTTGCCGGCAGGAACGAAAATGCAGGCCCTATGGCCTTTTCAAGAAAAGCAAATTTTTCCCTCTTGCCTGCCAGCATAAGCCTAAATATCGCAGAACCTTTTTAAGTTCGCGGGCGAATTAACCCAATGGAAGAGCTGGCGTTATCGTTGCTTCATCAATTCGGGTACATAGGGCTCTTTGTCATCTCGGCCGTGTCCAGCGCCACGATTTTCCTGCCGCTTCCCGGCTATCTGATCATTCCTGTTGCCGCAACCACGCTTAACCCGTTTCTGGTCGGCATCGTGGCAGGCGCCGGCTCGGCGGCAGGGGAAATGACAAGCTATCTCCTTGGNCTTGGCGGCAGGAAGCTGTCAGGCAAGGCAAAAAAAGATGCGGATGCGTGGTTTGAAAGGCTAAAGGAATTGTTCTCCAAGTACAATGGCTTTGCGATCATATTCGCATTCTCGGCGCTGCCCCTGCCCTTTGACGCCATGGGGCTGTTCTGCGGCGCGATAAAATACGACGCAAAGAAATTCTTCCTTGCCACGCTTTCCGGGAAAATCATCCGCTATCTGGCACTGGCTTACGCGGTAGTCTTTGGCATAGACGCCATAACCGGACTTCTGCATTAATTGGTCCCCCGCCCATTGATGCATCAAACAGATGATTCTGCTATTATCCGCTTCGGCAAATTAAAACTTAAATAATTTGTTCTTACATGGTTATGTTTATCAATGAACCCCATCGTTCTTCATATGAAGGACAGTCGGAATTAATTCTTTCGCTTCCCCGTTAACTGACTGACGGCAAATAGACGTTTTTACAAATCCGTTGAACTTCCTGCCGGTTGAAATTTTCCTGTTGTTGTATTTGAATTTGTAAAGGGAAACGAATAAATTGCAGCCTGTTATTACCACGGCACTTCCTTGAGCTTCAGGTAATGGCCGATCTTGTTCGCGGACAGATGAACTATCGGCGTCATTATTATCAGGGCGGCGTACACGGAAACATCCAGCGCCTGCAACGGCGCGCTGAGGAGCAGGGCCATTGTGAGGAAGTCAAGCTGGTCAAGCAACGGAGCCGAGCCGCCGCGCGGTATTCCAAGACGCCTCTTGATAAACGCGCCTACTATGTCGCCGAATATCGCGCCAAAGCTCAATACGAACGCAAGGCCTGTGGTCATGACCACGAAATTGCTTGGCATGTACGGCTGGGCAAATACCTGAAGCGTGCCGGCAAGCGTGCCGAAGGCTATGCCTGTGACCGAGCCTTCAAGAGTCTTGCCATCGCCAAGGAGGCGGTTGCCCATGAAATTGCGCCCGAAATCCAGAGGATGCTTGCCTTTTGCGATGACAGGGAACGCATTTGCCGAGTAAGCCGGAAGAATGAACCACAGGGACTGCACTAAAAGGGGTAAGACCATCGTTTTTTTTATCCTGCAAAGCTTTAATTGTTGCGGCGGGAAATAATGTTACCCTCAACCTTGAGCATAGCGCGATGTTCAAGAACAGAAAATTAATGGTATCAAAATAATTGCTGCGAGGAACGTATGGAAGAGGTAATGGGGCCGGATATCGTCATAAAAGTCGTGGTCATAATAGGGGTTCTTGCGTTTTTGCTTGTGGTGGCCAACATGCTTATTGAAGCTATATGAGTGGTGCATATGAAAGGGCAGACGTTCAATATTATATCAACGATGGTTCTCATGCTTGTAGTTGCAGGACTCGCATTCATGTTATTTAGCATATACGTGGCTAAAGGCTCCACACCTCTTGTCGGAATCCTNACGCGTACTATAGTGTCCGTATAGAGTGTAACTATGCCGATGGACATATCTAATANCGTCCTGATGGGAGTCATAATAGGCATGATATTGGTCGTCGTCACCATGATGTTCCCGGAGAGCGCNCAGGCCGCCTTCGGGAAGAGCGCAGGGCAGGGCGACGTGGTTGTGACGCTTTTTTCCTCGCCTGACATCGCTTCGCAATTTCTCGGATCCGCTTACCAGTATGCCGCGTCCGTCGCAGTCAACGGAAAATACGTGGGCAGTTTCCACGGCAATACCGTAAGTAGCGTGGATATCGTGCCTGTCATGCTGTATAAAGGCGAAGGCGTGAAAGCGAAAACGAAAACCGGCACGTATTTCACGGTGGACAGCAAAAAACCCGAGTTCTCCGACGCATTTTCCGCCACCATAATCTCTACTCAGACTCCGGCCTGCTATCTTGACGCGAAATCCTACGAAGGCACGATGAAGGCCGGAGAGGAGATGGTGCTGCACGACCTTGGCGAGTTTAGGATCCGCCTCGACTCGGTCAGCAGAAATTTCATTGACGCTGCGATAAGCAAGCTGCCGTTTGTGGACAAGGGAGCGTGCAGCGCGCTATTCATTGCAAGCTGTGACAAGGATCTCAGGCGCAAGAGCCTTGAAAAATGCGAGCCGGGCGGCACCGCCGAAAAGTGCACGTCCGATCTTTCCCTGTGCGGCGGCACGCTCACGATAAGCGTGGACGACGTTGATTGCTCCGGCGAAGCCGCTGTAAAAATAACAACAGAAGGCGGCACTGCGCATGACCTTAAGGACACTATGTATCTCTCCTTCTGGGAAAAGAAGCTTGCCCCGTCCTGCGTGGACGAGTCAAAAAACTATAACGAGCTCAAGCAGTGCGCCGGCAGCTTTCTTGGGGAAAGCGAAATTAAGATAGATTTGCCAAGGTGCTCCAATGCCTGATACCGATATAATAAAGGAGGCCGTCATGGTAATCTTCCTGTTGATAGTCATGCTGTCGGTCGTAAACCAGATAACCACCAAAGCATANGCAAACACCGACGCGGGCATAAAATCCTTTGAGCCCGGGCTGCTCCAGATAAACNCGCAGCATCCGCAGNTTGAATGCCGGATAAGCGCCGAGGGATATGGCTATAAAATAACGCTTCCTGGCATGACGTTCTATTCGCCAAAAGGCGAAGACCTGACATTCATGATTGCGGCTGATATTGAAGGCAGCCTCACTATACTTGGCCAGAACCCGGATTGGAACACCAACCGCATCATAGAATATCTGCACGATTCCCCGGAGACCGGCCACGCCGTCCTTTATGCGGAAACGGGCTTTGCCCAAATAGGGCCGACTGGCCCGCATCCAAACGAGTACGTCAAACTTTCCGTCTGGGCAGCCTCGAGATGCGTCAAGAATGAAATAAAAGCCGGCAATACAGTGCCAATCGGATACGACGGGCTGCTGGCCAAATGCCCAGGAAGCTATATCGCTGCCANCACAACTACCGGAACGATCGGCGNCTGCACNCCGGCAGTGATGACAACCGGCAGGATATTGCTCGTCAAGACCGATCCTGGAGACAGGCCGATAGAACTGTACGAATACAGGCTGACGAATCAAGGCGCAGACGAGTTCAATCAGCCAAAGTGCGTGGTAAAAGCCACGAACGAAGAAGGTGCGCTACAACCCGATCGAACCGGCACATGGTATGTGGAACCGGGAGGCATGGTAAAAAAATCAATAGGGCAGGACATGTGCTCNGGCATCATGGCATCCTGCGGAGCAGGCGAGGATTACGCGACTTATGCATCAAACTTCTTNGGCAAGACCGTCATCATGCCGCTACTCAAGACGCCTACTGACGCGGATTCGCCCTTGCAAAAATATACGACCGATCCGAAGGCGAGCGCCGACAGGCTTCNAGGCGAAGAGACGATAGGCGGCGCTGCGTTCGTTGNCGAGGGCAACGACAAATGCGACAACGGAAGCTGCGAGCTGCTTTCCGAGGCAGGCGGAAAGCATATATGGCAGCCGGCGTATGAATTACTGTGCGATTCCGGCGGATACTGGAATGCCTGCATCCGTGACGGGGATAAGATAATTATAGGAGGCACCGGCTACACCTGCAAAGAGGGTTCGTGGGATCATGTCGTTTAATCTGGCGGATATCGGATTTGAGCCTCTGAAAATGCTCATATACATTGCCATAGCTCTGGCCATTTTCATGCTGGCATCGTCAAACTCGCAGCATATACTTGGAAGCCTCTTTGCATGGCTGAGATGACATGAATGAAGCCCATAGACGTCAGCGTTGAGATGATACTCATGGTCGTGATAATAGCCGCCCTGATGCTTTTCATCGCGACAAACGTCACGGGAATATCAAACGCGCTGCAGGTGTATCTTGGATGAAGGGGTTAAGCACGTTCATGTCCATAGGCATGGTGCTTGTTATAGCCTTGGTCATGCTCATAGCCGGTGTTTTTTTCGTGATGACCGTGTTCGCCGATGCCAAGCCGGTTGACCAGATAGCGTTCGGCAACGTGGAGAAGCTCAGGGCCGCTATAGACCAGGCCTGCTTTGAATACAGAGGCGCGCCAAAGGAATACACGGTAAAGGGGTTCTCTCTTCCCGATTCAAGGCCTAAGTTCCTTTTCCAGGCCGCGGCCAATATAGCGATCAACGCAGACCCGCAATATCTCCTGTATTACGAAAACTTCCCGCCCGGGGAAGCGATAAGCTGGGAAACATATCACAACGACAAAATCACAAATCCGAGGGCGTTCGGATTCATGGGAAGAAAGGAAGACGGCAGCTGGTACGACAGCATGACGCAGGCGGACATTGAAAGTTTTGTTGAAAAAACGAGGGCTGACGTGCAAACCAATACCGGCAAAAAGGACTTCACACTTGTCATAAGCAACGTCGTGCTGTCTCCGAACCTTGACATGCTGAACATGGAACCTCTGAGCCCGGGCGGCTCCCTGAAGCCGGTTTCCGGCACTGTAAAAAGCAAGACCGACAATACTAACGGCGGCAATACTTTCGTGCTCTACGACACGCTGGATATCCCCAACAAGACCAGTGTGAAATATTTCTCTTGCGGGGAAGGCAACCTCTGCGTAAAAACACAGTTTGGAGTGCAAAGCTTTCCCATTGACCACTGCAGTGCCGCTAATGGCATAGGTATAGGCATAGATAGCATAGAAATGATTCCTATCCGCTCCAACCAAGGCACTGGCGGGCTTGGCGTAGGCGGGGCTGCAGCCGACTTGGCAACAGATCTCTTGGGTGAAGACAATCATGACAGAGCGCAAAGCAACCTTTACCTCTTCAGCCCGTGCCAACCGAAGGAGATAAAGGTAAAAATAGATACTTGTAGCTGCCAGCACGTCATGGAATACCCACTGTATCAATATAATCCGGATTCAAAAACGTTCAATAAGATTTCAGGTAATCGGCAGCTCTGCGTGGATGCGATAGACAATTCACTTCTCAAGAGCGCTTCGGCAAAGCCGGAAAAATGCGTGAAAATAGAGCTCATTGACAGGCAGGACGGAGGATGCTATTCCCAAAGCAAGGTGCAGGAAAACGCAAAGGTCGTGGCGCAGGATGCGATACTCGTCACAACTGAACCTGGCGACCACCTTTCGCTGTGGAGATTTTCGCCGGTGCATCTGCCGATAAACGCATGGCAATGGCCGTGGACAACCAGGATATGANAAACTATGAAAGGCCAGATGATGCTTGTTATGATAGCGCTCGTTCTTACGGCGATTCTTGTGGTGGCGGCATTCGCCCCGCTGAACAAGAACGCAGAGGACGTCGCCAGATCCACAGCGCGCAGCTATGCCACGGAGATCGCCGGCGCAATGAATATACTGCAATCGTCGCCTGACGGCGCGGAATACACTTTCACGAACATGCCTGACAAGAAGTGCGAGATAACGGTAAGCGGCCGGGTCACGGTAATTCTCAGCCCGGGCAGGGGCCAGGAATCGGCGTCGGTCGGCACGATACGCGCAGGAGCGGTTGACGTGAAAACTTTTGAATGCGGCGTGAAGGGAATAGTCTTCAGGAAAGAAGACAGCAAAATAACGTCAGAGGCGCTCAAATGACTGACGAACTGTTTGCGATGGAGGACGCTATCTTCCATCTTTTAAGGATGACCATATTCATACTTTTCATAATTGTAGTGCTGTACCTCTTTCTTGGCGTCCATTCCAGCACAGGGCTGAACTATCTTGACAAGGCCAACCGAGAGGTAGCTGGTTTTTTGATGACGAGCGAAGCCACGGGCAGCAGGGGCGTGTTCCTCGCTGCCAAGCTGGATGAATTCGACGGCAAGGAATCCGAGCCGTTTGGAAGGCATTGCAGCTATGCATACCGTCTGGACATAGAAACCATGGAGGGCAACAGAAAATGGAGCTTCGGGTTCGTGCCGCCAAAAGCCGCCGTGGAAATGAACGACGCCTCGGAGAAGGAATACAACGTGCTTGTGAAGGACGGCGACAAGCTACTGCCTGCAAGAATGAAATTAACGCTCTACCAGAGGCTGCTCACGGAAATATCCTGCATGGTCGAGGAGGCGTATGAAACCGGCCATGCCCAGTTCATAAAAGCAAGGCTGCCGTGCGGCGATACCGTGACAATACCCAAGACTTTCATAGGCGTGCCGGGCGTTGGCGGATTATACTCTGCAGACCACATCTGCACATTGAAATTGATAAAGGCCGGCAGCGGAGCCGATGCAAAGCTCTGTTATCTTAAAGTGCCCATACGCACGAGCGCCATGTCAGGGGTGGCGAACGCTGCCGCCGCTTCCACGGAAACGTGGAGCGCTGCAGGCGAGGATCTGATCGGATGCAGGGGCATTTCTGACGTGCCGTTTGAAGGGTTTGACCCGGGCGGCGAGTTCTACGACCCGGGCATGGCCAACATAAGGCTCGTGCCTGTGAAGCCGGGCGAAACGCTGGGGGCCAATTGCAACGATTTTCAGTCCAAGGAGTCCGGGAGCAAGGAAGCGACCGGGCACGTATACATGTGCGTGGACAACGGGCTGAAGCTTGTGTACGACAGCGTTCCCGCGTAACGGATAAATGAACGCGAAATGAATAATATCTCTGAAATAATGCGGTGACAAAATGAAAGGGCAGTTTCTGATTCACAACGTTCCGTGGACCATTGTTCTGGGTCTGGTAGCGGTGGTTTCAATACTTATACTTCTACTGCTCATCGCCTGCACCACATGGCTGCCTTTCTGCCCGTTCGGCAGGACGGACATTGCGTATGCGTTGACGTATCTTGACGTCACTGCCAACGCCAATACCATGGCTGCTCTGCTGAAATCCGTTGACGTTGACGGCACGCCGTTCATGACCTACGTCTACCGGGGCTTTGCCAAGGGCGGTTTCACTGCCGAAGAAAAAAAGAAGGCGGCGGACGCGTCAAAAAAATTCCTTGACAAATACAGCCTTGTATATTACGAGCTCACGCTGGAAACCGACAAAGAGAAAGTCGGAATAGCCCAGTCCGGCGGGCTACAGAGATGCGGGCCGAAGCTGGAAGGGACGTGCATGAATGCCGCGAGCCAGTATACCGACACCGGCGCATTGATAGGCTCCTGCAACGTCGGGAGGATAGAAATAGACGGGGGCGCCAATGCATGCGATGCGCTTCCACAAGCGCCGCGGCTTTGCTGCGCCGAAGCCGGCGACAAGGAGTATCACGACTGGCTTGCAGCGAAGTACGCACAGCCTGAGCTGAAAACGTTCAGCGCTGTTCGCTGCGGCGACAGCGGGCAGGGCATCTGCGAGGCCGACGAATGCCGCGGCGGCATAAGGATGAAGGAAGGCGACAGCGCCTGCGGGCTTGTCAACGAAGGAAAAACCCTTTACTGTTGCTCTACGAATCCCGACATACTGAAGGATCAGGGAAGAATCGGCGAGGCGAGAATACCGCTGTTTTACAAGGACAGCACCGGCTATCTGGTGGTGAGCACGAGTGGGTAAGGGAATCGCTCCAATGTTTCAATCCATATTCATGATCGTCATAGTGGCGGGCTTCACGTTTCTGCTCGTTATTCTCATAGTCTTTTCCAACAACAGGGAGATCGCCATAGCCATAGAGGAAACCAAGATAACCGGCGCCAACAACGCGTACAGCAACGTCATGCTCTCGCTGAACGAATTCTGGGATTTTGCATCAGGGCAGGCGCTCTACCTACTGGAGAAGGATTCCGAAAGCTGGGACTGGAAATCCGTTACAAAGGACTTCGGCCAAGTCCGGCTGGCGGCATTGTCAGCCGATTTTCTCGCAGACAGGGACATACGCTTGGGAAGCGCCCACTTGGTGCTTTCGGCGTTCAACCCGCTCTTCACAATTGAAGACGCAGGAGTGAAGGCTAAGTTTAACCATAAGCTCGCAATAGAATTTTTCCAGGCAAAGATAGGAAAGGACGTCACAGGCGAAAGGGTTTTGGGCATTCCTCTGCTCAAGATGATAGACGACGGGCGGAAGATGGAGGAAAACATACGCGCAGCCGCTGCCTCAAGCAGGTACGGCTACGCTGACACGAAAGCTTCGTANGAGAGGAATACAAAGAACTCNTTGTATACGCAGGCCATTGCCATGGCTATCGTGCTGTCAGACCGCGACGTGGCGCTGAAGCCGGAAACTTCTGGCGTTGTCATACAAACTAGCGCAGACAAGTCCGGCATAGACCTGCTCTACAGCGTGAAGGTAACCATTTCCAGCGTTGCCGCGCAGTACGGATATTTTGACGGCAGCGCGTTCGCAAAAAAGCGGCTTGAGCTCACCGAAAACATCAACGGAAAAGAAAAAGCACTTGACTGCGCTTCGCGCCCGGGCCGATACAGCATAGCCCGTTTCGGCGATGCGATATGCTCTGCGGCCCAGCTTTATACATGCGGCACGCCTTTTGACGGCATAGAGCAAAACATGGTAAGCAGCGGCATTTACGGCAACTACGCATGCACGGGCTCATATTTCTGCGAGCACGCCGAGAAAGACGGCAGCCAATCCTGCTGTGCTGCCTTTGGCGGAAGCTGGGACAAGATAGACGTTTGCGCGAATCCCGACTGCACTGAAATCCGCGAGGAATACGAATGCCGGGGCGGCGCGTAAGAGATATATAGCCAAGGCAANAATTATGCAAATGAAAGGCTCTGCCCTGCCCATGGAAACGATAGTTGCTATGGTGCTCGCGGTCATAGTTCTCGCGGCGGTGCTTCTCTTCTTCTTTGGCACGTTCACTCCGGCTACCGAAGAGGTCAAGGCCCGTCAGACCGTGGCCAGCATTTGCGGGGAGTATTCACTTAGTGTTCAGTGCAGGAGTGTAAACGAATTCATAGGCCGGGAGGGTCTTGTCGGCCCGTTGGCGCCGAGCGACAGCCANGACAAGCTTGTCAGGCTTTCCGGAGCCTGCCACGCCACAGGCGTTTCCCAGTGCTCTGCCNCAGGCCTGCCCGATGACAACTGCCTGAAAGTGTGCTGCTCGGTCTTCTGCCCTTCCTCGTCAGGCAGCAAGACGACCACGACGGCGTGACGCAGGGCAAAGCGCAACACGCATATTTTTCATTCGTCGTAAATGTTCTGTTAAACAATTTGTTGATAGAAANCCCTTAAACTTTCGTTGGATTGGCTCTGTTGCAATGCTCCAACCCCCCGATAAAACTCGCGGATGAATGAAGTTATTGAGGAATATACTCATGCCAAAACCCGTAATGAATGACAGGGTTTATTAACCCGCCTGCAGGAGAAAAAGGAAAGCTATATGATAATCATAGGATTTCAACAGAGCCAACTTTGTTTAAAAATCAGGCTTTTTTATTCATAAATTCCGGAATAAATATATCAATCCATAGATACGGGTGTTCACGTTTTGCTGAATTGTAGTTATGATGTTCCAACGGCAGAAAGCCGAGTTTTTCCTTGTAATAGTCAACAGAGTCGCGTTTAGCTTCCACCGTTATCACTCTAATGACTATTCTATTTTTTATGTCACGGGCCGTTATAAGAGCCCGTAAAACCAAGTACCTTCCAACGCCCATTCGCTGGAAGTCTTTATGCACTCCCAACCGGGCTATCTTAATTGCCGGCACTTCGGTTAGTTGTATGCCGTCAAAATACTTTTCCTTTTCTTTTGGGGCTATACGAACAGAATCACTACACNGCGTTATGAAGCCGATTATTTGTTCTTGATACGTACATATATATGTAAAACGGCAAAGCCACGTTCCTGATATTTTAACGCATCATTTTTTAAGAACTCATTCAAATCCTTGCATTCTTCTTTTGATGNACAGTCAAAATCGGATACATCATGAAATTTGGCTAATCTTGCAAGAGAAAGTTTTTCTATTGGCAACTGTTCCCCCATGAAATCGCCGATCAACCTTGTTTTTTAGTAATAGCTTCCACTCGTTTCAAATCTTCAAACAGCTTCTTTCGTGTTTCTGCATATGTAGGACTAAGCAACTCTTTGATGAACGCTTCTGCGTCTTTGCCTTCAATTGCTGGTGTTGCGCCTATCGGTTTTGCCATTTAGTCACCGTTGTTGATTTACCTATTGCTATATGAATGCACTACTTATAAATTGCTATGCTGAGACCATACACACCCGTTTCAAGATGTTTAGCTAACCACGCCCACGGCGCGAAAAGTTGCCGGATGCCGGGAAGTCACCGATATTTCAAGCAGTTATAAAAAATCTTTATATAATCCCGCTCCCAATATGAGACCATGAAGGGCGTTTCGCTGCCGATAAACACGATAGTAATCGTTGCAATAGCAGTCCTTGTCCTCATGGTCATAGGCGGGTTCTTTGCAGTGAACGTCGGAAGCNGCGTCAACGCCATAGAACTTAACAGTGCCATATCCAGTGCTTGCAACACGTTCGTGGTTGCATACAACTGCGACATTAGCCAGATACACTTTGCAACGGCGCAGTTTAAAAAATCAGGCGATTCCACAGAAACTTCTATAGGGCTTGATGAATTATGCGATCAAGCCAACCTTGGCAATGATATATGCATAGTGACGAAATGCGGGTGCAGCGCGCCGAGAGGAACAGGCGGCGGCACGACTACGACGATGGCTGCTTCTGATAAGGCAAGTTCATCAGAATGTTCAGGCAGCGCACAGCAAATATGTATCCCACCGGCACCAAAAGAAAGTGACACTCCTCCTGCCGTAGGTTTAGTCAATCAGATTTGTGTCGGTGGCAGATGGGTCTGTCCTTAATTTTCTTGAATACGCAACAGTAATTACCGCCTTTTTGGGTAAATCCATCCGCCGGCTTTGTTGCATAAATGGATATAGAACACGATTGGTTTTGTTGAATTAGTTAAGCATGTCAACCTGCGAGCCATAAAAAGATTTTTGCAACAAAATCGATTGTAAATAATCCCGCAACTTCAGTGGCGGGCGTTACGGGCTGGAGAATTCTATGAATTTTGGCGGGCATGTTTGCTCCATGCGTTCTTCTTTTCCTTGGCTTTAGAACATTTATCGGAATCAAGAAGAAACCGCTTCTTGTGTTATCTCCCCGATGAAGCACGGAGTTTTAATCTGCGGGTTATAAATATAACTTCTTACAATAATGGTGTATGAAAGGAATACACAAATTGGGACTATTGCCTGTGGTAGCGCTGTTTTTGGCTTTCGCGCTCGTAGTGCAGTCCAACCCAAGCTTTTCGCAATCTATTTCGCCCAACAGTTGGGGTCTTAACGGGAATACTCAATGGAACCTGATTTCTGTTTTGCCCGAAATGGTGGGGGAAGAATCTTTCGCAATTAGCTTTTGAAGGCTGTGGCGGACCAGAGGGCCGTTGGATAAATTCCGCTTGGCTCTTTGAGGACGGAAATTGGGTGCTTGTCAGAGGTACTGATGAAAATCTTCCCGGTCTCCTTATTGATAGGACAGCCCTTACAGAAGAAGATTTAGAAATGGGAATGTGGGTAAACCTTAATACAACCCTCGCCGCAGGCAAGAACTGCGTTTTGTCATTAACTGCACCGCGCTATTAAGAAGTTTTCTTTTTTATTTTAACTTATACCCCTATTCAAAACCACTTATTCAGCGACTTCTGGCCTGCGTCCTTTGATTCCTGAATTTTCGCGAGGGCGCTATCTATGCGCTCTTTCGAGAAGTCATGGCGGTCGCAGAGGATTTCCTTGATCTTTTCGGCGTCCAGCGGCCTGAATTTGACGGCATACGGCGCTTCTTCCGGCGTGTAGAAGAAGTCAAATATTTC
>C687J35174_10008524_pt1 | contig 13013 bp, 10 predicted proteins | sample RifCSPhighO2_01_FD_35174 | JGI IMG/M metagenome (IMG submission 35174) | reverse complement strand
TCATGTGGTGTAAGCACGTGCAACAATAACGGCACATGCGACATAAACGAAACCTGCACATGCGATGATTGCGCTGGTAAACAGGATGGCTGCGAGCTTGGATTCGTGTGTGATTCCGTGACAGATAGTTGCGCCGAAAAGATTTGCGGCAATCAAACAATCGAACCGCGCGAACATTGCGATACTTCATTCCCGCCGAGTGATCAGGGCCCAAGTTGGCAGTGCAGCGCAACATGCGATCCTGTGTTTACCTGCGGCAACGGCATAGTGGAACTCGGCGAGCAGTGCGAAACAGGTTCGCAGAATTGCCTACAGAATTGCGCCATTGATCAGTGCGCGATTCTCCGTGCCTCACAGAGCACAGGATTTATGGAGCAACACTTTAATTTGCCTTCATGGCGCTACGGTATGGATGCGCCATCGATCAATGGTCCCGAAGATCCAACATTCGACCCCTATCTCTGGTGGAATGACGCATACCTGCGAGAGGTGACAAAAATCGGATCGCAGATCAATAAACCGGCTCCCTACCTTGGACCGAATAATCAGTTTACGGGTGATGTATCACATCACAGTGCGAAGTGGTTTGGAACGGTGACGGTGCCGCTGGATGGGTTCTATGCCTATACATGGCTCACGCGCGACGATGCATGGATCATGATCGATGGCATTATTGCCGACTCCGCGCGCGGCATTCAGAGCGCTGTATCTGTGCGAAACGGCAGCATCTTCCTGCGGGAGGGCACACACAACGTCGAAGTCTACTTCGTAAGCAGGCAAGCAGCACAAGGCCAAGAGGGAGTATTCTTCTTTGGATTTAATAATGCGAATCTCTCGATCGCCCCTTACCTCCCGGGTTGCAGCTACTGCGGCAACGGCATCCGAGAATCCGGCGAACTCTGTGATGATGGATTTAGAAACGGCCAAGGCAACGGCATCTGCAATGCATCATGCAGCGGGTACGGCTCGGCGATCTGTGGCAACGGTACACAGGAACTTGGCGAAGAGTGCGACGATGGAAATACGGGAAATGGCGATGGTTGCAGCAATGTGTGCAGCAGAGAAGCGATATGTGGAAATAATGCTGTCGAACAAGGAGAGGAGTGTGATGATGGAAATATTCTCCCATTCGATGGATGCACGGAGACATGCACGCTCGAAACAGTCTGCGGCAATGGGACAAGGGAAGGTGCAGAAACATGCGACGATGGAAACACCGACGCTGGTGATGGCTGCGGCACATTCTGCCAAGTTGAACTCATTCTCTGCGGTAATGCCGTGATCGATACTGGCGAGCAGTGCGATAGCGGAGGCCTCTGCATTGGGGGCACACTCGATGGCACTAACTGCCGAACACTTGCAGAAGCAACCTCATGCAAGAGTGACGGCGGCGATTGTCTTGCGCAGGATTCTGATCCTGATGGATGCGATAGCGACTGCATGATCGAGGTTCCTCTCGTCTGCGGTAACGGCATTCGCCAAGGGAATGAGGAATGCGATGAAGGAATATGTCCCGACTCTCCGCTCGACGCCATCTGCAACGATGATGCGCGTGCAGACCGTTGCCGAAGCAATTGTGCACTGCCCCGCTGCGGCGATGCGGTCACCGATTCCGGCGAACAGTGTGACACGGGCGACGATCGAAGTGATATTCTTCCGGATCTTTGTCGTTTGAACTGCGAACTCCCACGCTGCGGCGACGATGTTGTGGATTTGGGCGAGCAGTGCGACGATGGAATCTTAAACCATGATCTCCTCCCCAATCGCTGCCGCAGTACATGCGAAAATCCGCGGTGCGGCGACAACGTGTCCGACACGGAGTTCGGTGAGACTTGTGATGATGGGAACCTCGTTTCCGGCGATGGGTGCTCCGCGCTCTGCGAACAGGAACCCTCCGTATGCGGGAATAATGTAAGAGAAGTTGACGAAGAGTGTGATGATGGAAACCTCGTTTCCGGCGATGGGTGCTCCTCTGCGTGTGATGCCGAAGTGATTGTAAGCTGCGGTGATAGCGCCGTGCAGACCGCTAATGGCGAGGAATGCGACGATGGAAATACTGTTGATGCCGATGCATGCGATACGAATTGCCAACTCACGATCTGTGGCGATGCCGTCGTACAACCGATCAATGGACTTGGTGGAACAGAGCAATGTGATGACGGCAACGCCGTCGCGACCGATTCCTGCACCAATACCTGCCAAAGCGCACGCTGCGGCGATCAGATCATCCTCGCAGGAACGGAAGAATGCGATGATGGAAATCAAATTGAAAACGATCTCTGCACGAATACCTGTATAGTTTCACGATGCGGCGACGGGGTGGTTCAATCGCCAAATAGCTTTGGCATCGTGGAGCTCTGCGATGATGGAAATGCGAATGATACTGATGCATGTACAAACCTCTGCAGGACCGCTTTCTGCGGCGATGGCATCCACTTTGCCGCAATCGAGCAGTGCGATGATGGGAACAGAGTGGACCATGATGGATGCTCCGCGCTCTGTGTGACCGAAGCTGCAAGTGCTCCGCTGTGCGGCAACGGCATTCTGGAGGCGAGTGAACAGTGTGATGACCTGAATCTTCTTGCAGGAGACGGCTGCTCGCCGTTATGTCAGATCGAAAATGCGGCTGGCCTCTGCGGCAACGGCGCAATCGATGGTAGCGAAGAATGTGATGATCAAAACATCGTCAGTAATGATGGCTGCAGTGCAACCTGTACGCAGGAATCGGGGGGTGGCGGAGGCGGCGGAGGTCCTCGCCCCACGCAGTGCGGCAACAGCTTTATTGAGCGCGGCGAGCAATGCGATGATGGGAATCGTACGGCAAATGATGGCTGCAGCAGCTCCTGCCTTAACGAAATTCCACTTACCTGCGGCAACGGTACCGTGGAATCTCCCGAGGAGTGTGATCAAGGCGCATTCAATAGCAGCACCGCCTCCGATGCCTGCAGAATGAGCTGCAATGATCCTTATTGCGGCGACGGAGTGAAAGATACGAGAGCGAACGAGGAATGCGATGATGGAAATACCTTGCCTGGCGACGGCTGCAGCAGTATTTGCCGAAATGAAGTCGTGACCGTTGGCTGTGGCAACGGCAATGTCGATTCCGGCGAACAGTGCGATGCAGGATCCAATAATTCAGATTCTCGCTCCGATGCCTGTCGTACGGATTGTAGACTTCCGCTCTGTGGCGACCGTGTACTTGATCGCGGACGCGGCGAAGAGTGCGATGACGGCAATAGTATAAATAATGATGGCTGCTCCGCCTCGTGCCACACAGAACTCGCAACCGCTCATCCCGTAAGCGGAGATACCGATCCTATGCCCGTACATCCCGCACCGGAATATGTGTCACCAGTCACCTACGAGGATCCGCAACATGCAATCACTGCATCGCTCCTCTCTTCCAAAGCAAGCGCGTCGGAAAAAACACCGGAAACCGGTCCCGGCGGCATAATCATCGTTATCGCACTGAGCGGAATGGCTGCTTCGGCATTCAGAAAGCGAATGAAAATGAAGAATGTGTCGTGGCCATTGGATTGGTAGAAAGCAGCCTAAAGTTCCCTCAGCACTGCCTTCATCCAAGGTTCTATTCCAGCGACCTTCATTCTATACGAAACATGAAGTCCCCTCTTGGTGCTCTGTACAAATCCCGCTTCGTGGAGGAGGAGAAGGTGTTTGGATGCCGCAGCGACAGTAATCTTTAAAAGCCGTGCTGCCTCACTCACCGTAAGGGATTTCCCTTGTGTAAGCTCGCGGAGGAGGTGCAGTCGATTGGCATTCGCTAGCGCTTTTAGCGGGAGTTCGAGTGGGTGATGGGAGGGCATGAGCGAAAAAGGGAAACAAATAAGATAATTATACTATTCAATTGAATAGTATAGTTTGGTTCGGAGAACGTCAAATGAAACTTCTCGTTCAAACACAAGAACAAACGATCTTACTATTTCTACTCCTCACTCTCGTCGTTCAAGCTCTCATCATCCAAATCCTCTTCATCCAGATATTGCCTCAGTTGATCAACGCACTCATCAATATCAGAATTATTGAGGTTGTGAGCAATCTCTTCGGCTTGCCATAAATACACGTGAGCAGAATCCGAATCTCCAAGTATGTCGCAAATTCGAGCGAGCGTAATAATGCCTGTAACAAACATTTTCTTACTCTCTGAATCATTCGTAGATGTGAGATCCTGCAATTCATTCAGGGCAGCATTCGCCAATTCCGCATAATGCGATGCATTTCTACTACCATCCATCTCTTCATCGGATTCCTCCTCAATCGGTATACTTTCGACGATGCGATGAATTGCAATCAGTTTCTGTACAAGGAATAGTGTAAGGGCAGTTTTAGATCTGCATTTCCGCGCGATTGGCAGCGCTTCTTCGATCAATTCCAAGGAGACTTGAGCGGTCGAATTCATTGCAGATCGCTGGTAGAGCTCAAGCATTTCATCATCCGTTACATGCGTCTTACTCGCTTCGATAGCCTGTCGCTTTTCATCGTCATTACCCACGGCACAGATTGTTCTGCGAGCAATAATTTCCATGAGCAAATCTCTCATTGCAGGGATAACCGGCTTCAATGCCTCTCTGGCGAACTCTAATGCCCGAGCTGATTGCTCACCATTTTCGAGACCGGATGCCCAAAGAACGTTATGGGCAATCATTGTCATGCTAGGCCCTAAATGTCTTTCGAGAACTTTTGAAGCAACATGATTCATCAGTTCCTTGGTATCTGGCACTCGCAAATCATTTAAAAGTTCAAACATAACCAGTCGAAAGCTATAAGAGTATTGTTCTGGTTTCCAAGGAATATTTTTTCCCGGCTCCACATTACGAACAATGCGAGGGATAACGATTTCCCAAATTTCTCTCTGCTCTCTCTGCTGCTTTGGATCAAAATCCATAGTAAAGTTACTATATTTCATTATTCAATTTTGTCAATATTTCAGAGCAAGAATTTACGCTTAATAAGTCGGTTTTAAGGCAGAAGTGCAGCCAACACGGATGAATAAGTGGTCGGGGTGGTGAGGCTCGAACTCACGACTTCCAGACCCCCAGCCTGGCGGTCTACCAACTGACCTACACCCCGGAATAAATGACAGTGAACATCTTAACACTAATTACGGAACTACTTGTCCCCCGTAGCCAAAAGGCGAAGGGGGAACCTACACCCCGTGGTTTTGAGTATACAAGAAAAATACGAGCACCTTCTATTCTAAGAAGTCTAAAAGCTCTTCATTCCCCTCCAACGAGAGAGGGTGGCAGCTCATCCTCCCCTTGTTTCTTGATTCCTTGATCAGCTTCGCTGATCTCGTCACTCCCTGTCATCCTCTTCTCCCATCCCAATTTTTCTTCGAGCTCTCGCTCTGCTTTACGCTCCTTCTCCATCACTTCGGCCTGCTCCGCCTGATTCTGCTCCCATTTCTGCTTATACTCAGCTTCCTCACGCAAGTACTCCGCAGCTGCAGATTCGCTCATGCCGACAAAAAAACGGGCGGATCCGCTCCCTGAAAAAATAATTTCATCTTTACCGGTTTGAACATCCAACATGTACGGTCCTGTTTTTATTCCATTTTCGTCATGGAACGAGAACTGCGCAACATTCTGGCCGGAAAGAGTCACCGTGTGCTGCATCATCGGGGGATGGAAATCATTTGGATAATGCCAGCGCATGCGAACGATGTACGTCCCCGTCTGTGACTCATAATTTTTTAGCCAGACGTACGAATATACGACAGTGGTCCCGGTTGCAAAATACTGTGTAAACTCGGGAAAAGGTTTTCCCGGTTCGATCGGCTCGGATGAGCTTACGATATATTCAACTTGCATCTTCGGTTTCTCGGAAACCGTGCCCGTGCATGCAACGAGGAATGGAAGAATGCCAAAGAGGATCCAACGATGCATCATGGGAGAACCATACGTGAGGAGCATTCATGAAAGGAAATCATTCAGTGCCATAGCGAAGCATCCGCGCACGATCTCCAATTGTTCTGCCCGAACGGCGGTTTGGCAGCGCATAAAGATCAGAGGACTCTTCCAATGTAAAATCGATTGTCTTCACCGTTCGATACGCGGTACCTCGGAGCTCGAATTTTACCCTCTGCCCCTGTCGAAGAAAGTACGGCTGCGTGAACGTAAGCGAAACCGCATCGTCAGTTAACGTTTTTACAACCGGGGTCAGCGATCTGCCACCGCTCTGCGTAAGATAGAGATTACGGAGCTCTTCGTTACGCGCGCTGCCCTTGTTCGTAAGAGTAATGCTATAAAGAAGTTGGTGTGTGCTGCCGCTCGCCTCGATCGTAAATCGGGAAAGCGTCTCGTCGCGAACTGCCTGCACTTTTCCAACGGGCAAGAATGTCATAATAGCCTGGCCTACGGCCGCCGGAACAACTTTAGACGGGGGCTCCATGGTGCGAAGCGGGAAACTGCCCATCGTGACTTCCGCAGTGCTCTTAATATCCGTTACTGATTCAATAGTCAGCGCAAAACGACTTCCTGCTGCGGTACCGCGTTTTATATCGATTGCAGTATCGAGGCGGAGTGATTTGCACGCAGGCACCACGACATTCTTCAAACCGAGAAGAACGGTCTGACCACTGGAGGCAATGGTTCCGCTGCGCGATACGCGCGTCTCATTTTTAAGCAAATAAACGCCCTGAATATCTGCAGAATCGCCGGGGCCGATCCTCTTAATGCGAAGATACTCCAGTGTCACATCCCCTTCGCATCCTGCATGGAACACAAGTGGCAATAGCCGAACATGCGTCGCGGCAATGGGAATCACATCCAAACGAACTGGCAGCGTTTCTACAAAGAGCGTCAATTTTTTTAATTCATTCATGTCTCTCGCAGCAGCGGAAGCAGAAAGCGGAAAAAGACAGAAGAAGAGGAACAATGCGGCTTTCATTCTCATAGTGGCTTCCATACTACGCGATGCCTGTGGTTATGCCAAGCCATCGGAATCGCGTGCGCAAGGCAACGGGAGAATCATCGATGTGGCAAGGAGAAGAAGCGACAGAGGGAAAATCATCGTGCGGCTAAATGTTTGCGCATTCACAAGGAACTGCACATTCGGCGTTGCAAGGAAGATAATGAGCGCTCCAAAGAACGTGAGAGCGCTCCAGAGGAGAATAAGGTACGCAGGGAAATCTTCAGATCGTGTCTTCCGTAGAAGCGGCACACTGAAGACAAGCAGTGCAATCGCCAAATACCAATGGACGCCAAAGGATCCGGCGGCAAAGAGCTGACGAAAAGCTTCTGGTACCGCATCGCCATGGAACGTGAGCGAGAAATCGCCGCCGCCGTGAGGACTCAGTGGCAATCCCTTGGTAACAAGGAGTATTGACCATAATGATGCAAAGATGATCGACGGGAGAATGCTACTCATCAGCGGCGTGCGGAATCCGCGGAAATACCCGGCAACGCCAAGGATTGCAATCCATGGCACAACACCAAAAATGATCCCATCCTGTTTCATCCATGCTGCGGATGAAATGAAGAGCGCCGAAAGAAGCAGAAGACGCGGATTCCACTCTTTTGTTTTTGAGGTGAGACAAAGGAGAGCCGCCGCAAGGAGTAGAGATGTGAGGACATGGACATCCCCGTATCCTTGGCCTAAGTGAAGGGAAATTAGTGGAATCGTCAGAACGAGGCCAAGCGCTAGTCCGGCGCGCATAATACCCGCATAGCGCATGAGGAGGAGAAAGAACGCAAGGAAACTCATGAGGCTGAGAAGGAGCGTCGCGCTATTTGCAGCAAGATCAATCCATTGTCCCTGTCCCAATGCAAAAGTGATCTGAATGCTATGAAGAAAAATCGGATACTGCGGCTTCGAAATCCCCCTGAGCTCATTGGTATCAAACGCTATCGCATGATCAAGGTACGAAATCTTTGCTCGCATCGTCCACTGACTGACGCTGTCGTAGTAATACGTGGGGAGAAGCGCATGGGTGACGCCGTAGAAGAGCTTGATAGTGATGAAAAGAACAAAAATGAACATGAAAATACTGAAAAATCTTGAGCTCAAATTGCTCTTCTCGAGCGAGCGAAATCCCAAGCCTTGCTTCGGATTGAGCGAGTCGAGAGACGTACTACTCTTATCGGGAGAAAACATTTTCATCTTCATTGTGAACACACCTGCAAACAAAAGTATGAGGAGATGCCCCCCAAATGTTGTAAGCGCCGTCAGCGGAATTCCAATTACCGTATACACAAAGTAAAGCAATGCATTGAGGAATGCTCCAAGCGGCAATCCAAGCGCCCACTGCTCACATCGACGAAGATGAGTCCCTGCAATCAAGGAACAAAGCAATCGCCCCTCCGCCGTGAGGAGAATCGCAACACCGAAGAAGAGGAAAACGGAAATCATGAGCGAGGTTCTGGAGACAAATGATAGATAGCACTCCCGCGTCCATAATCATCAAGAAGCTTCGCTTCGCGCAGTTCCTGAGTGCCGTGACAGGAGATCATGCCATCTGTGAGAGCATGTTCCATGCCAAGGAACACGAGATGCGTTGCAGAATCAAACGCCTGCTCCGCTCTCTGCACTGGAATCGGGTAGAGGTGATAGCGAAGTTGCTTGAGATAAATATCATCCCAAGGAAAACAAAGCGCAACGCTCATCGATTGATCGGAAAAAGCTTCCTCCTGCGACAGACGATCGCTCATCGTATGAAGAGGTCCAAGCTGCCTATATTCGTGGTCTGTAAGCCATTGGTGCGTATCGCTTGCTGTGACCTTTATCAGATCAAAGGAAAAACGGGCATCGTAAAGAAGAAACGCGAATGCAATGAGTGCAAAAAATATACATGGCGAGCGGCGAGCATAAACAGCAAATTTTTTGCCTCCAAATTTTTGCATGAGCACATGAACGAGGAGTAGAAGCAAAATGAAAATGCCAAAAATGAGCGAGAGCGACACTCCAAAAATACGGTACCCGTGCAAGTAGTTGATCGAAGAAAGTTGCATTGGTTCTCCGACGGCAAGTTGATGAACCATTGCTCCAAAACTTTTGAAAGCTGATGATGGAAGTATATCGATATCGTGAATTTGCACTGTCGCACCATCCGGTCCGCGCACATGGAGGAGATACTCGTCCATCGCAGGATTCCATGCCGGCGAGCGCGAAAGATCAACCGTCATTTCACGATTGGTCCCCGCAGGCAGAGAATCTATGCGAAGTGATTCAAGCGGATTAAAACTCCTTCCACCCATTCGATTAATGAAATACGACACCTGCATCGAAAGCGGCGCATCGCTCGAATAGAAAATTCGCATAGCGGATCCCCTCCCCTGCACAACGAGTGACTGCTCTACAAGACGTTCTTCGATACCGGGAAAATTGAGAACTTCTTCAGAGAAAAGATGCGGCGAAGAGACCTTTGCCGACACGTTCATAAGTGGGATAAGGCAGAGGAGAATGCCTATGGTGAAAAGTCTGCGATTCAAAAAATAATGCTGTACGGGGGATTGTACATGGCTCCTATGAAGAGACTAAAAAGAAAGCACTATGCAATGCATGCATTCGTTTTATTGTTTCCTGCAAAGGTGGACATTTTCCTTGGTTCACACAGCTGATCGTAATAGGATTTTTTTGCTTGCTTGAAATCTCTTCCAACCAAAATTTCGCTTTAAATAGCGCATTGTACGATGCAATACAATTTGCTGCCGAAGAGACTAATGAAGAATTTGCAAAAGCAATGCTTTCGGAATGCCGTTTTATATTTGAATCGACTCTTATTGATGCCTACAAAAATGCCTGGAAGAAGAATTCCAGCATCGGTGATGGTATTCAAGCAATAAGAGAACGATTGCAGATACTCCATCAGAATAAGAAAAATCTGCTCCATGAATCAATGGCACGACATCAAAGCCCTGCATATACCCCGAACTCATTGGTGAACCAGAGAGAAAGGAGGAGGGAGTTAATGTTTTGTTAAGAAATCGAGAATGGGTGCAAATCACAAAAGACGAAATAGTCTCGTTTCTCGGACACCTCCTTTCACAACTCAACACAGTCAAGCAAGCTATTCATGCTGCTGCGCACATAGATGCTGTTAAATCAAATTTTGATGATTTTGAACAAAGTTTTCGGCCAAATACAGAAGAGGAATAAGACCAATGACCTGTCCCCCCGAATACTTAGGGAAAAGTTGGCACAGAATGTATCTGTGAGGCGAGAGTGGAATCGTGCCTTTAACATGGTATATTCCCTCTATGATGATCCTTCGAGAGTTCAGTAGACGCAATCTTCTCTTGGTCATTTTCATTGTTGCAGGTGCCGGTTTGCTTGCCACGTGCACATGGAAATCAAAAGAATCGATGCCGGAGCCGGACATGCGCGAATCCGCGGCGACTGTCGAAAACGAAGTGAAAGAGAATCAAAAACCCGCGACCGCACTCACTCTTGATTCCACATTTACGAGCGAGAAGCTTGGTATCCGCTTCAAGTATCCTTCGGCATGGGGACCTGTTGCTGAAGGAATTGAAAATTGCACCTATGACGTCGAAGCCGCAACCGAGTCTAATCCTTGCGAGCACGTTACCCTTGGATTTTCAGGTGTGCCAGGGCGTACATCCTTCCTTTCCTCCTATAGCCTTTTGGCAGCGGAAAATCCACCTGAAAGAGATGCGTATTGGGGGGACAGAGCAGGTGCGATTCGGGATGAGAACTTCTTGAAAAGTTACTGCGATGGTCTTCCCTCTGCTTCGTGGCCCCGATTATCTTCAACTGACTGCAAAACATACACGAACCAACATGGCGTTCTCGTTGTTCGGAGTTTTGAGGAAACAGGATATGGCGGAAAAGCATTGATGTTCTACATCAAATCTTCGCATCCCGTTTTCTTCGGTCTTGTCCTTTCCACAGATAGGCTCGCGCCGAATACCACGAGCGCAACCGGATCCACCAATCTTGAGGAAGCAGAAGACGTTCTGAATGCGCTGGTTGATAGTCTGGAATTCTTGGAGACTGAGGACGAAAACATTACCGGCGGATCACTGGGCACAGTCCCCGTGTTCTTGGTATCAATTGAAGGAGGACAACATGAGGGGTCTCGAAGGGTGGAAGGATCGACTTGTTTCGATTCGCTTGTCCCCGTTAACCGATCCGTGTCCAAAACCACTCCACACGTGCGGGACGCGCTTCAAGAGCTTCTGTTTTTACCTATTTTACAGAAAGACGGTGATCCGACCCCTTGCTTCGGGAACACTGACTGTTATGAGGGCACTGGACTCTATAATGCGCTGTATCAATCTCACCTGACAATCGATACTCTTGAAATAACAAATGGACATGTCGACGTACATCTCAGCGGAGAAGTCGTGACTGGCGGCGTTTGCGATTCACCACGATTCATTAGCCAGGTCCGCGAGACGATTCTTCAGTTCTCTGATATCAACAGTGCTTCCGTTTGGATAAACGATATTCCCATGGAGAAGGGTTTCTCAGAGAAGTGACGCATGATCAGGCACATTCTTCTCAAGCCAGGGTTTTGGCCATGTAGTATCTCGATATCGTGAATTTTTAGATCGTCGAAAACAGCAAGTAAAGTCGGTGAACACTCCTGATCACGATGCTCGTATGCCTTGAGCACTTGGTCGGTGACACTATGATGTGGATCGGCAAAGAGATTCGCCTGTCAGCTTTGGCTTCGACCCTTGAGCGATTCCAAAATGGTGGTCTGTGCAGAAAGTCTCTCGTGAACGAAAAGCGGCAAGGTTGGCACATCGAATGAAGGTCTTTCTGCTTTCCCATGGAAAACCGGAAGAGTATCCAACATTTCTCAGGAACGTAGGGTCGAACTTTCTTTTGAAAGGGAACGTGCGGAGCTTGTACTGCTTGCCCGTCCGTAGCTCGGAAGCGAAAGCGGAAGCCTGTTGAAGTGCCGGAAGTCGCGCCGCGGGTGGGGCGTGATAGCAAATCGCGCTGGGTTTCCGATGTGGTCGGGGTGCAGGGACTCGAACCCTGGACCTCAGCGTCCCGAACGCTGCGCGCTACCAACTGCGCTACACCCCGATGGATTAAAGATCACGCATGACCGTACGGTTTCGCTACACCCCAAATCAGAAATCAAGCCAGAAGCAGGGTACCTGATTTGCCTTAGGAGATGCCACTCAGGTAGCGTGAAAAAGTCCTTTCCCCCTCCTCTATGCCAAAGAAGAAGACGAAGAAGATTGTAAAGAAAGTAAAGAAGATGGTAAAAAAAGTGAAAAAGGGAAAGAAGGCGAAGAAAGTGAAAGTGGCAAGAAAGGTAAAGAATGTGCGGAAAGTGAGGAAGGTAAAGGCAGTGAAGAAGGGAAAGAAGGCGGCAAAGAAGACTGTTGCGAAGGCTCCAAAAATGCCTCCAGTTCTCGGCAAAGTAACTCACTACTACGATCACATCGGTGTAGGGGTATTAGCGCTCAAGGGTCCGCTCAGCGTTGGAGAAAAGATTCTCCTTAAGCGGAATAAACAGGAATTCACGCAGGTGGTGGAATCACTCCAAGTCGATCACGAAAGCGTAGTCAAGGTGAAGAAGGGCGACGAAGTTGGCCTTAAGCTGAATGAAAGGATTAAAGAGGGGGCATTGGTCTACAGGGCATAGTTTTACTGCCTTTTGAAGGAACTGATGAGTGCCTGATGACTGAAATGGCTTGTCGATCACCTAGTTAAGTAAACTTGACCCTTTTGAGCACTCTTTGTACTCAAATATAACGCCACAATAATTATGGATCGAGTCTATGCTGAGGCATGCCAAAAAAATGGATAGTTGAGCAAAAAATGTATACATATAATTCCAGTATCTGTCGAATGAAATTTTGGCTTAAATCAGCCAATAAACCGATATCTCACTCCAAGGTACCAAGAACTGGATGACTTTCTGGACAATCATTTTAAGGTTCCTACAATGCCCCGGCATGCCAGATTTTCGTACAATGAGGATAGTGAGAAAGGCTCACATCCAATCCTCTATCTCACTTGCCATCGTGCACGCCGTGATGATCGCGGCGGTCACCTGGACAGTGATCATGAGC
>C687J35174_10008523_pt1 | contig 13013 bp, 10 predicted proteins | sample RifCSPhighO2_01_FD_35174 | JGI IMG/M metagenome (IMG submission 35174) | reverse complement strand
AAGATTCTTCTTCACTTCCTTGATCTCGCCCACCACTTCTTTCTCATTTTTCCACTTGAGCTCTATTTCCGAGGTTGCTTCGCGCAAGTCCGCAACCTCCTTCTCGATCTCCTTCACCCGCATTCTCACCTTGGGAGACTTCTCTTCCTTACGCAGCGCCTCTCTCTCAATCTCAAGCTTCATAATCTTCGACTGCGCTTCTTGTAAAACAGGCGGCATGTTCTCGAGAGAAATTTTCAGAAACGACGATGCCTCGTCTATAAGGTCCACTGCCTTGTCCGGTAGAAATCGATCAGTGATGTAGCGGGAAGAAAGAGTGACAGCCGCCTGTATTCCTTCATCGGTAATGTGTACACCGTGATAGAGCTCATAACGCTCCTTAAGACCACGCAGTATCGTCATGGCATCTTCCACCGAAGGCTCCTGCACGTAGACAGGCTGGAAGCGGCGGGTAAGAGCGGGATCCTTCTCAATATGCTTCTGGTACTCGCGGATAGTGGTAGCACCGATAGCACGTAGCTCGCCTCGCGCGAGAGCCGGCTTCAACATGTTCGAGGCATCCATCGATCCTTCCGCCGCACCGGCACCGACTATAGTGTGTATCTCGTCGATAAAGAGCACAATCTTACCCTCCGATTTTTCAATATCCTTCAAAATATTCTTCAGTCTCTCTTCAAATTCTCCTCGATACTTGGTACCAGCAATGAGAAGTCCAAGATCAAGTGAGACGAGCTCCTTGTCCTTCAAGGACTCCGGTACATTGCCGTTTGCAATCCTTATCGCCAGCCCCTCGGCGATAGCTGTCTTGCCTACTCCGGCCTCACCGATGAGGATCGGGTTGTTCTTGGTGCGGCGTGATAGAATCTGGATGATGCGCGAGATTTCCTCGTCGCGGCCAATCACCGGATCAAGCTTGTTCTGTTTGGCAAGATCGGTGAGAGATCTGGTGTACTTCAAGAGAGATTTGAGTTTCTTATTCTCTTTAGGCACTTCGCTCACCGACTTTCTCACTTCCTGAAGCACATGCAGCACACGCTCACGGTCAATCTTAAACTTGGTGAGCAGGTCGCGCGCCTCGCTAGGGACATCAAGCATGGAGAGGAAGAGGTGCTCCGTCGAGACAAATTCGTCCCCCAAAGACTGCGCCACCTTGCTTGAAGTCTCGATAGTGTGCGCCAGCTCCGGCGTAAGGTAGATCTGGTAAGAAGGTGAAATAGTCGAGCCCGACTCCGGACTTTCAATGATGTCGAGCACTGAGTCAGTAAGGAGAATAGTGTCCACATCCATCTTGTCAAGTATGGAAACCGGCATGGACTCTTCCTGCAGTAAGAGCGCTGCCAGAAGGTGGATAGGGTTGACGTGATTTTGCCCGCGTTCAATAGCCAGCTCGTGAGCCTTCCTTATAACTTCCTTTGCCTTGGTGGTGAATTGGTTAAAGGGCTGCATATTTATTCACTATCCGATTTTAGCAAATTTCCGACGACGGAGCAAAAAGTTTTTGCAGCTTGTATTACCTCTTTTACAGTCGTGAATCTGCCAAATGAAAAACGTACTGGAGTATCGCGTGGTTCTGGCTTATGGAAGTCGCATGCCGGACCTGCTGAAACTAGGATACCCTCTCGATCTAGAGCGAGAACCAAGAGTTCTGGCAGGATTCCGGGTACAGAGACAAGGGTAATGTTGGGTAACTCCTGCGTGATTATTGCTTGGGGTAACGAGCTTTCTAACATTTCTTTAAATTGAGCGCTCAAAGAATTTAGACGTCTGTATTCACTCTCCCTGTCGCGTACTGCTACTTCCAGAGCTTTAGCAAATCCAGCAATGAGCGGCATTACTCTAGTGCCTTCGGGTGGTAAGTCGAGTTCTACACCTCTTCTTACTACTAAGGCGCCAACTCCTTTCGGTCCATAGAGCTTGGAGGCATCGAGACTTATGAGATCGCATGAAAGGGCCTCAAGGCCGACGTTCCAGTATTGGATAGTTTGAGAAGCATCGATGTGTAGGAGTGGGTAACTAGTACCATTCTTCTTTCTATACTCTCTCACTTGTTTGCCTTGCGTATTGTCTCTAGTAGTAGATGAAATGAGGGTAGCGACTTCCCAAGTCGGAGACTTCGCTAAGCCCTTTGACGCTTCGACTACCGATGGATGACTACCCTCTTCTATAAAGATCCCTGTATTCTTCACCCGCCCGCCATCGCTACGCTCAGGCGTTAGCGGGCGGGCTCCTCTCATAGCCAGGACATTGGCTTCTGTGCCACCAGAGGTGAAGATTATCCCTTCTTTTCTGGCGCCAGTGAGAGCTGCTATTTGAGTTTTATAATTTCCCAAATCCTTTTTCACTCTCACCCCTTCTTGGTAAATCGCATTGGGATTATAAAAGTCTTTGGAGAAATATTTCTCCATCGCATCTCTCACCTCCGGCAGCACCGGCGTCGCCGCGGCGTAATCCATGTAAATGCGTTTTTTCCTAAACCACATGACACGAATTATAACGAATGCGATCGAACTTGTCCGCCGACAAGGCGGGTGACGCGAATAAAAAAGGGCGCTAGATCTGTCCTACGCCCGGCTTCGGACACTATAAAATCTCAAGGTACTCCAACTCTTCTTTAAGCTTTTTGGTTGGACTTGTTTCGACAAAGTGTCGATAATCTTTCTTATTCCTAAATTGTCCAGATATAACGTCTGGAATTAGTAACCCACCCCATCGATTTTCTCCCACATGGTCCTGATAGCTAGACCACTGATATTTCTCTTCTCTATTAGTCCACTCCTTCATTTCTCTCGGATTTCTATGAATATAAGCTGAGGTATGAAGCATTTGTCGGTCATCTATTACATGTACTGCTCGATATGGTCCTTGGAAGACATGACCTGACTTTTCATATTTAGTATTGTAATACTTTGAGTATGCAGTTAGAACTCTTTGCATATAACTTACGATTCCATCTTCTTCTACTTCTCTTATGATTAGATGGAAGTGATTTGGCATGATGCAAAAAGCCGTTAGTTCGACGGTACGCTTTTTTATAATTTCGACACTAATGTCCAAAGCCGGGCTTCCGACAAATTCTTTTACAACCCTACCAGTTTGTTCAAAAGTTATGGGAGATTGAAAATATAAGATTAAGAAAAGAAATCTAAAATAATCATCAGAATTGTGGAAGATAACTTGTTTATTTACTCCCCTGTTACAAACATGGTAATACTCACCCGGAGCAATCATAATATTTCTCATAGTCATACTATTCATTATATGTCCTACGCCCGGCTTAGGACAACAAACAAAGAGGGTGCGCGATTAGATCGCGCACCCGTCCCCATTTCTTCTACAACTTCGGTAGGACTTCACGGACGAAGTATCCGCCGTCGTTACTATGTGGCACGTAGGCGCCACGTGTCAGGATGTACTGATTGATGGTCAGTCCGCCGCAGCCACCGGGCTGCATGAATCCTTCCTTGATCCACGGACACCCGTCTTCGTCGTAGACGACAGCCACGCCGTTGTTCCTGTCCCAAGTGAGAGGCTTTCCTTTCTTGACTTCCACAGGCTTACTGTTGCCACCAGCGTACTCGGTAGTGCCGAGTACCGGGTAGAACTTCATCGATTTCAGCAGAGCACAGAGCTTATCCATCATGCGCCTCCTTTAAGGCATCTAACGGATAGGTCCGAGACCATCCCGAACTCTTTTTATATCCTATCATATCTTGCTTGACTTGTCAAGTGAGCCCAAAACTAAGTCATTTTATGATATGGTAAGAACTTGTGACAAACACTAATGAACAAAATGATACTTCTACTCCCCGTCCACCAGTAGTCGGTATCTTCGGCCACATCGATCATGGTAAATCTTCCCTTCTCGACTATATACGTAAGAGTAATGTAGTGGAGAAAGAAGCAGGAGGTATCACTCAACACATCAGCGCTTACGAGATTACACATGAGCACGAAGGGAAGAGTTCTCAAATCACCTTCCTCGACACACCGGGACACGTTGCCTTCAGTGGTATCCGCACTCGCGGCGCCTCAGTTGCCGACATCGCCGTATTGGTCGTCTCTGGTGAAGACGGGGTCAAGCCTCAAACACTGGAAGTTTATAAACACATTCAAAAGTCTTCTCTTCCATTCGTCGTTGCTATTACAAAGATTGATAAACCAGAGGCATCACTCGATCGCACCAAGAGTAGCTTGGCTGAGGCTGGAATATATGTGGAAGGCTTCGGCGGTACGGTGCCGGTAGTGGGGATCTCATCCAAGACCGGCAAGGGTGTACCGGAGCTTCTCGATATGATTCTCCTTCTCTCTGATCTAAATGAATTGAAGGGAGATAGAGATGCTCTAGGCTCTGGAGTTATCATAGAAAGTAAACTTGATCCCAAGAGAGGCATTACCGCCACTGCTCTAATAAAGAATGGTACGGTGCGCAAGAGTACCTTCGCTGCCACTCCCGGTTCTATGGCGGTACTGCGTTATATCCTCGATGCCGAGAGCAAACAAGTGGAGGAACTCTCCTTCTCCTCTCCGATCCAGATTACCGGTTGGGACAAAATGCCGAAATCTGGAAGCGAATTCAAAACTTTTTTGAAAAAAGATGAAGCACTTGCCTATGCAAAAACAGAACAGACAACCGACAACCGACAACCGACAAGAGAGATGGGAGAAGGGATGATCATCCTCCCTCTTATTATAAAAGCTGATACCGCTGGCTCGCTTGAGGCAGTGGAAAATGAGATTGGCAAACTCTCCCGTGAGAGGATAGTACCGAAGGTAACTTCCTCCGGAGTCGGCGCCATAAATGAGAATGATGTGAAGGGAGCAGTGACTACCCCAGGCACCGTCCTACTTGCCCTCCACGCCAAGACCGAGAATGCAGCAGGAGCACTCGCCCTTCGCTCAGGTATAAATATAGAGAGCTTCGACCTTATTTATGAATTAGTAGAACGAGTGGGAAAGCTTTTGGAGGAGCGTGAGCCAAGAATCGAGGTGGAAGAAGTTCTAGGCAATGCGAAAGTTATCAGAATCTTCAGCATCGATAAATCCAAACAAGTCATAGGCGCGAGAGTCCTCTCTGGCAAATTCGCCGTAGGAGCCAACTTAAAAATTATCCGTCGTGAGAGTGAGATTGGTAGAGGCANGCTNNGAGAACTNCAACAGGCNAAGGTGAAGACTAGTGAAGTAGCCGAAGGCTCCGAGTTCGGCGCTATGGTGGAGAGTAAAGTAGAAATAGCAATAGGTGACACTCTGGAAGCCACTATCATTGTGACTAAGTAGTACGTTTATTTTACTAATTGCGAGTATGGTCTAACGGAATGACGCGACCTTCCCAAGGTCGAGACCGGGGTCCGACTCCCCGTACTCGCACAAAATTCTAATTTTCGGGGTGGGGCTCGGGAAATAAAAAGCTATGGGATAGCTTTTTATAGTTCTACCACTAAACTAATCTCGCAGTTGTGGGCGGGAGAGGACAAGAATTTCTGGGAAACCCACGGTTTTCCCAATCCTTCCTCCACGGGGAAACTAGAGTTTCCCCGACCCCTTTCCTGTTCAAGTCCTCAGCTGCGCAAAGTAAAATTAGCATGGCAAGAGCCAAGACAATTTTACTTTGTGGGCGGGAGAGGACTTGAACCTCCATGCCTTACGGCACCAGTTCCTAAAACTGGCGTGTCTACCATTTCACCACCCGCCCAACTCGGAAACCTTCGGTTTTCCGACACTCACGAGTGAGTTGCCTTCCTCCACGGGACTCAGAAATATATTTCTGAGAGTTCTCCCGACCCCACTCGCTTGTGCGTCCACGAGGGATCGAACCTCGGACCTTGTCCTTAAGAGGGACCTGCTCTACCAGCTGAGCTATGGACGCAATAAATTAAAGTATTTCAGAAAAGCATCCACTTTTCAATTATGTTATGGTATTAATCATTGGCCTAGTGGCGAAGAGGTAACGCGGCGGTCTGCAAAACCGCTATACGCCGGTTCGAGTCCGACCTAGGCCTCACTGCCCGGGTGGCGAAACAGGCAGACGCAGGAGACTTAAAATTTCCCGATCGCAAGATCATGTGGGTTCAATTCCCACCCCGGGCACTTTTGTGAATACGAAAGAAAATACAGATCCATATATCGGTATGATACGAGTGACCGGCAAGGGTGTCGGTTACTTCCCTATTCCCAACTCAGACGAAGACTTCGAAATCCAACCGGAAAATTTGGCCACCGCGCTAAACCGCGACACAGTGCGTATAGAAGATATGAAGAAAGAGGCACTCGGCCGTAAGCAAGCACGAGTAGTAGAAATAATTGAGAGGAAAAAAACGGAGTTTGTCGGCACTCTTGAGAAAACTGAAGATGGCTTTTTCTTAGTACCTGACGACAAGCGAATGTACAAGGACATCTTCGTAGTCGATCCCAAGGGAGCTAAGGAAGGAGACAAGGTGCAAGTGAAGATAGCGGAGTGGAACGATCCGAAGAAGAGTCCCAAGGGAGAAATTGTAAGGGTTATCGGTCGTGCGGGCGAGCACAATACCGAGATGCTCGGCATAGTCTACGAATCCGGATTTGAAGTCGAATTCCCTCCCGAGGTTGATAGAGAAGCGGAAGAGTGGAAAGAAAAGTTTGAGAAAGACCTGCCCGCCATGCTAGCGCAGGCAAAGCAGGCGGGAGATCACACTAAGGATCGGCGTGACTTTACTAAAGTCACGACCTTCACCATAGACCCTGTAGATGCCAAGGACTTCGATGATGCTATATCCTTCCACAAACTTGCTGAAGACAAGTTTGAAATCGGTATCCACATTGCCGACGTCTCCCACTTCGTCCTCCCCGGCACCGCGCTAGATGAAGAAGCCGTGAAGCGTGGCACTTCTATCTACCTCGTAGACCGCACTATACCAATGCTTCCGGAAATTCTCTCCAACAACCTATGCTCTCTTAATCCCAACGAAGATAAGTACGCTTTCTCAGCAGTCTTTACTTTGGACAAAGATGCTCACGTGGAAGAGCGTTGGTTCGGCAAGACTCTCATAAATTCTGACAAACGATTCTCCTATGAAGAAGCTCAAGAGATTCTGGATGCAAAATCCGGAACGCTTTACGAAGAACTCCAGACTCTAAACAACCTTGCTTATAAATTGCGCGAAGAGAAGTTTAAAAAGGGAGCGATCGATTTCGAAGCAGAGGAGGTGAAGTTTGTCCTCGACGAACAAGGCAAGCCGATCGAAGTCTTCAAGAAAGAGCGCAAAGACACCCATAAACTTATAGAAGATTTTATGCTCCTTGCCAACCGTGAGGTAGCCACATATATGCATGCTGCAAATGTGAAGAACCACGCTGCTTTCGTCTACCGCATCCACGATGCCCCCGACAGGGAGAAGATCATAAACCTAGCGACCTTCGTAAAGGCCTTGGGCTTTAAACTCAAGAATAAAGATGGTGAGACTACTGCCGAGGATATATCGATGATGCTCAAGTCAGTGGAAGGAAGCCCTGCAGAAGCTTTAGTAAAAACAGCAGCGATAAGGGCCATGCAGAAAGCAATTTACTCGACTTCTAATATTGGGCACTTCGGTCTCGCTTTCGATTATTACACTCACTTCACCTCGCCTATTCGCCGTTATCCGGACCTCATGGTGCATCGCCTCTTATACCGCTTCCTTACCCACGGCAAGATCGAGCAGAATGAATTGGTGAGGTACGAGAAGCTTTGTGAAGAGTCGAGTGAGCGCGAGTTAGAAGCAGCCGAAGCCGAACGCGCCAGTATCAAATACAAGCAAGTCGAGTACATGGAGAGTCGTGTTGGCCAAGAATTCGATGCCATTATCTCCGGCGTTTCCGAATGGGGCGTGTACGTCGAAGAGACATATACTAAGTCAGAAGGCATGGTCAAGCTCCGCGATCTCAAAGACGATTTCTATGAATTAAACGAGAAACTCTATGCCATCGTTGGCAAGTCTACAGGCAAGAAGTATTCTCTGGGTGACAAAGTCCGTGTAAAGCTCACTGCCGCCGATCCGGAACGCAAAACTCTTGACTTTGTGTTTGTATAAAACTATTTCGCCACCTCGACTGCTTCCTCAAACGCGATAGAGAGAACTTTCGATATGCCATTACTGCCCATGGTCACTCCGTAGATCACGCCCGCACGGCTCATGGTCTCGCGGTTGTGGGTGATGAGTATAAGCTGTGAATGCTCGGAGAGTATTTCTACCAAGTCACCATACTTTCTAGAATTCGCTTCATCGAGAGCGGCATCTGTCTCGTCGAGAATGATAAACGGCGGCGGATTCACCGCGGAGATAGAGAAGATGAGAGCAATGGAGGTAAGCGCCCTCTCCCCGCCCGAGAGCATCATGAGGCTCTTCACCTTCTTTCTCGGCAGCGATACTCTTATATCTAAACCTTCTTCCCCCTCCTCCTCTCTCACTAGCATGAGTTCCGCGTCCCCTCCGCCAAACATTTTGCTGAAGAGTTTTTCGAATTCCGTATTTATATTCTTAAGCCCAATTTCAAACTCCGTGGCAAGCTGCTTGTCCAAATCCTTGATGAGATCCTTCAGGCTCGCTGAGGACTTCTCCAGATCTCCCAACTCTCGCGACAAGAATTCATCCCGTTCGGAAGTCTCGCGGTACTCCTTGAGCATTTCATCACCCTCCGCGCTAGAATCATCCTCGACGTGAATCTTAAGTCTCTCGATACTTCTCTTAAGTTCCGGATTAGCCGTACCAGATGTTTCGAAATCTTTGTATCTCAGCACTTCCGGTCCGGCGATACGAGCCAGTTCTTGAAGCTCGCTCTTAAATATTGTCTCCCTTTCCTTAAGAGCTTCCGATTGCGAATGGATTTCCGCAAATTTTATCGCCTCTTCAAGTTCATTTTTCTTCTTCTTGAGCTCTGAGAGGTCACTGGAAACTCTGCTCCCACTCTTCTCATTTATAAATGTCCTTATCCGCTCGAGTATCTTTTTGGCTTCATGCCAGAGACTTATCTCTTGATACAAGCTCTCCACCTCTTTCAAACTCACATTTGAGTTCCCTTCAGAATTAGCAAAGCGCTCTTCTGCCATTATAAGTCCCTCGACCTTACCCAACTCTCTTATGAGTTCATCTTTAGACCTAGTTGGGACTTTTTTCCCCAGAGGCCCTACACTTGCTCTTATTTTCTCAAGCTCTGATTCTTCTCTCTTCAAATACTCTTTTCCCAACCTTACAAGCTCTTTCCTTAGTCCTTCAGTCTTCTCCACCTTCTCCATTTGCTTCTTAAGAAACTTCAAATGCGGCGCAATTTCCCTCCGTAAAGCTTCTACTTGTTTCTCATTCTCTGCAGTTTGCTCTAGCTTCTTCTCACTCTCAAGTAATTTGTATTGATAAATTTTAAGCCCTAAGGCATCCTCAACCATTGCTTTCCGGTCTTTGGGAGAGGCACTTACAATCTTATCTGCTTCTCCTTGCGAGATGATGTGGTGGCCGGAAACACCGATGTGCGCCGATGCCAAGAGTTCGAGGATGTCCTTGAGTCTCACAGTCGATCCGCTTATTTTATATTCATTTACTCCATCACGATGCACTACTCTCTCAACGGAGACTTCAGGGAAATCGAGGTCGAACACTTTGTGGGAATTATCGAAAGTGACCTTCACAGAAGCAAGACCAGCTCTCGCCACCTCGTTTGAACCATTCCAGATAAGGTCCTCGCCGCGTTTGCCGCGCATACTCTTCATGCTTTGCTCGCCCAAGACAAAGCGGAAAGCTTCTGCCACATTGCTCTTGCCAGAACCATTTGGCCCCACTATTGCCGATATGGGCGTATTGAATTCAAACCCCGCCTTCTTGGCAAAGGATTTAAACCCCGAGAGTTCGATATTCTTTAAATACATTAAAGAAATTGTAACATTAACCCCCAACCCCCTTGTCAGGGGGCAAAACCTCCCTTGATACTTACTTCCACCCCTTATTTTCCAGAGCTTGCTCTGCCGCCGCTTGTTCGGCATCCTGTTTACTTTTTCCCTCTCCAGTTCCATAAACTTCCTTCCCTACCCAGACTTCTACTCGAAAGTGTTTATCATGATCCGGTCCGGATTCGTCTATCGTTTTATACACCGGTGTAAATCCTATATGCTCCTGTGCCATCTCTTGGAAGAGACTCTTGGCGTCTATCCACGCGCCACTCTTCTGTATCTCCTCTATGAGCGGCGCAACATGCTTCAAGATAAATTCCTTAGCGGCATCGTAGCCCTGATCGAGGTAAAGTGCTCCGATGATCGCCTCCAGAGTATTAGCCAATATATAAAGTCTCGCACGCCCCGTATCCTTCGCTTCTCCTTTCGAAAGAAGGAGATAATTGTTTACCCCAAGCTCTGTAGCTACTCGCGCGCAAGTCTCGGCGTTGACCAAGGCTGAGCGCAGAGCTGTCATCTCACCCTCGCTTGCATCCTTCATCCTTTCATAGAGGTAGTCTGTGATCACAAGTTCAAGTACGGCATCGCCCAAGAATTCCATCCTCTCATTGTGCAAGAGTGCAGAGCCTCTGTTCTCATTTATATAAGAGCGATGGGTGAAGGCTTGTTTCAATAGCCGTTCATCCTTGAACTTTATCCCCGCCCTTTCTTCAAATTGTTCGAGATTCATTTACTTTCTGCCAGTCGTGTAAGTGCCTTGGTAACGATAGGCAGAATATCATCATAGAAATTTAGGTCAAGGATGTCTGCAAGCTTAAACCACCTCACATCGTCTAGCCCTCCCTTCTCTCCCTTGTTCTCAAGAGTAAGTTCTGTAAATGACGCTTCGCAGAGGAAGTAGGAAACATTCTTCACAATCTTCCCCTTCTCGGGGTGATAGGTGGAATAAGAATTCTCTCCCAGTGGCTCTTGCACCTTTATAGGAATCCCTAGCTCTTCCTCTACTTCGCGGATAATACCTTCTTCGGGAGTCTCGTTCGCTATAGTCGGATTGTCCCCGATCTTTCCCTTAGACAAAGTCCAATGTCCGAAGACGTCGTGGACAAGAGCCAGATACATATCACCCTCATGTTTAGCATATACCACTGCACCAGCTAGCTTCTCCACCGGCAACTTATCAAGCGGCACATTGCCGTACTTCTTCTTGGGTTTAGTAGTCTCTTCCTTGCCGGGTTCGCCCAGCTCCTTATACACCGCTCCGAGAACGCCGTTTACAAATCTTCCCGAAGTTTCAGAGCCAAACTGCTTAGCAAGTTCGATCGCTTCGTTGATAGCCACCTTCGGCGGCACTTCCTTACGGTCTGCAAAGAGGAGTTCCGCCAAGCCGATGCGCAAAATATTTCTGTCCACGGGAGCAATCCGGTCGAGAGGCCACTCGGGAGCCGCCTTCTCTATAATGTGATCGAGTTCAACCTGCTTCTCTAATACCAAGTCGAGAAGCTTTTTCATAAAGGGTCGGTCATTCGAACCGGGGGCGAACTCAGTTATATTTCTTTCGAAAATGGAAGCAATCTCTTCTTTCCCGAGCTTTTCAAAGTCCCACTCGAAGAGGGTCTGGAGTACTATAGAGCGTGACAGATGTCTCTGCGACATAAAGAACCCGCCCGACTCGCCTCCGGCGAAGCCGTGGCGGGCGGGCTAAAGAACATTAGTTTCTAAACCTTCCTTCCCCGATACATGCCGGTTGCCGAGGCGCGATGGCGCAAATGCACTTGGCCTTCACTATTTTTACTCAGAGCAGGCTTAGAGAGAGCGTGATGTGAACGCCTCTGCTTGGTCTGACTCCTATTGTGCCTCATCCGTACAACCATGAGTAAAGTTTAGCATAAATTAGTAAAAGGAAAAGCTCGGCGTCATAAGACGCCGAGCTCGCGGCAAGCCGCAACGAACGGTGGTTGGTGAGTGTCGTAGAGAACGAAGCGGAGGTCTGACACCGTCGCCCAGTACGGCGGCGACATTTCGTCACCACTGTCATGGAGTACTTCCGTCCGAAGCTCTCCACGGCAGTGTTGGAAATTCACGAGGAAACCATACTTGACGTGTTCAGCATTCACTTCCTTCTTCCACACCTCTTTTCCTGCCTCCGGCAGTAGGGCAAGGTGCGTTTCCTCGAGTGCCTCACGCTGTAGCGTGAGTTGAATCGATTCGTCGGGAATACGATTCATGCCACCGGGGAACTTCACCTGCTTGTTCGTTTTCTTGCCTGAACGAGGATCCGTGGAGACGGAGTCCATGACGAGAAACTCAACGTCTCTCTTCGTGTCACAGCTCCGAAAGATCATCACGCAAACATAGTGGCTCTTCATTCCGCCACCTCCTTTTCTATTCCCTATTATACTACCCTACCTTATTCTTGTCAAGAAGCTCTGTCTGTGGAAGGCGGTTGAGCCATATTTCCGTATCGCAAGTCTGTGAGTCATAGTACCATAGCCCTTATTAATTTCAAAGTTAAATTCTGGAAATTTCTTGGCCATTCTCATCATAAGCCTGTCCCGTACTACCTTCGCCACTATAGAGGCAAGTGAGATTACGGGTATCTTCTCATCCCCCCTTATCACCGTAAGTTGGTGTTTAAATTCTTTCGGCGCCTTGAGTGATCCGTCGAGGAAAATTTGTGAAGTAGTATCAAGATTCAAACCGTTGAGACATCTCTTGATACCGAGCCGCAGCGCGTAAGCAATGCCGTGCCGGTCTATCACTTTCTCGGAGACCATTGCTACACGGAAGTCTAGTTCATCTTTCTTCTTCGCTTCCATAGCGAGCTCGTACCAGAGTTCACGTTCTTCAGACGTGAGTTGTTTAGAGTCTTTTATACCTTTGAAGAATTTTTTTACCCCGAGCGAAGTCGAGGGGTTGGTATTGATAGGTATCACCACCGCACCGACGGCGACAGGACCGGCGAGTGGTCCCCGTCCCACCTCGTCGACACCTACGATAAAAGCCATGATAATATTCTAACATGAAGACTCCTTTCACCCATTTACGCGTCCATTCCCATTACTCTCTTCTAGAAGCCTTGCCCAAGATCCCAGACCTAGTGAAGCGCGCCAAGCTCTCCGGTATG
>C687J35174_10008514_pt1 | contig 13016 bp, 9 predicted proteins | sample RifCSPhighO2_01_FD_35174 | JGI IMG/M metagenome (IMG submission 35174) | reverse complement strand
CCAAATTATGTTAATACGCGATAATATAAAAAAAATAATTATGAAAAGAAGCGGAGTCCTGACACGCCGTGCCAACCATAAGCAAGGGTTTACCCTGGTTGAGACATTTGTTGCCATCACTATTCTTATGTTTGCAATCGTCGGGCCGTTGTCCTTGGCTGAGCGCAGTATAAGCTCCGCCAATCTTACCAAAGAGAAATTGGTGGCGTATTATCTCGCTCAAGACGCGATTGAATATATACGCATAATGAGAGATGAAAATGTTTTAAGTACAAATCCGACTAATAATTGGGAAAGTTTTCTAGCCGATCTATCGCAGTGCGGTGGAGATATAGACGATGGTCCAAAGTGCACTATTGATACGTCAAAAGATTATAAAGTAAATAACAACAATAATAATGGAATAGATGATTGTAGCTGGTCCACTTGCAAACGTATGGATTATGACATTAATACCGGGGTTTATCGCTACAACACGAGTAATGCGACGCAGGGTTGGGAAAAAACCCCATTCAAGAGGGGGATACGAGTGACGACATTGGAGACTACGGCCGGAGACGAGCACATGCTTGCCATTGAAGTTACGGTAGAGTGGAAATCTGCTGGCTATGGAGACCAAACCATAGAATTGAGAGACACTCTGCTCAACTGGTAAACGGATAAATTATTAAAACATTAACTTCATTTTTTTCATGTGGGCTTACGTATTTGGTGTCATTCCCGTCCCCTCTGTAGGAGTTAAACTCCTACAGAGGGGAACGGGTATATCATGTCTTGAATCTTAATTTCATAATCCAACAACATGATTTTATTACCGTCAAAATTTAAGAGCAGAGGTGGGGAGCGGCGTGGCTTCACCATTCTTTACGCTGCTTTAGTTTCCTCGTTACTGCTCTCCATTAGTCTCGGAATCTACAATATTTCCATCAAACAATATGTACTTTCGTCCTCCGCTATTGATTCTCAGCTCGCTATATATACCGCGGACGGCGCTATTGAATGCGCTATATATTGGGACGCGATAAAAGGGGTTTTTGAATCTCCTAATGAAGCAGATAACGCGTCAGTTTCAAGTCAGATTAAATGCGGGGAAGATGACATTACAACTGCGACCAGTTACGACACAGGTGAGGTCACTACCCGATTTGAAACAAATTTTAGTTCGTCTGCGTCGGGCGATCTGCAGTGCGCGAAAGTTAAAATAGAAAAAAAATGGAACGATTCAAATACAGATGTCATAACCAGAATTGAATCAAGGGGCTACAATTATTGCACGACCAATCCTCGCAAAGTGGAGAGAGCCCTTCGGGTAACATACCCCATTGATCCCGCGACCGGCCTTCCAATAGAGTAGATACCACTTAACGAAAAGTGCACACAAAAAAAGCACGAAATTCTGGTTCGACAAGCTCACCATCCTGAGGAACTCGAAGGAGAAATCCGAAATTACAAAAAAATACTAATGTAGGACTTACGTGTTTGAGTATTCCATTTTCTCTTCTGTCATTCCCGCGAAAGCGGGAATCCAGAGTATACGGATAAGACCTAGATTCCCGCCTTCGCGGGAATGACACCACTTAGAGTGTGAACGGCTACTAGTTTGTAAATTGTTCGTTCCTGCGTAAAATATGGCTTATGAATAAGATCCACAAAGAGCCTACATCGGCTGAAATCAAGCGCTTGAATAAGCTCAAAGAGACCATAGAACACCATCGGTACAATTATCACGTTCTCAATAAGGAAGAAATATCAGCGGAAGCTCTTGATTCGCTGAAGAAAGAACTTGCGGATATTGAGAGAAGGTATCCCGAGCTCATTTCTCCCGATTCTCCGTCGCAGAGAGTGGCTGGAAAGCCTCTCTCTGAATTTCGCAAAGTGCCGCACCGAGTGGCGCAGTGGTCTTTCAACGATGCTTTTGACGAGGACGAAATACTTGAGTTTGATGCCAGAGTCAAAAGATTTCTAAAATCTGAAAATGAAAATGTCAGCGATCTTTCTTACACATGCGAGTTGAAAATCGACGGCCTTAAAGTCGTGCTGACTTACGAGAACGGCTATCTTATTACCGCGGCGACTCGTGGCGACGGCAAAATAGGGGAGGATGTCACGGAGAATGTGAAAACCATAGAGTCAGTGCCGCTTCGTCTCAAAAGCCCGGAGGACGTTATTGTTGAAGGCGAGGTCTGGATGGGAAAAGACGATCTGAAAAAGCTTAACGAGCTAAGACGGAAAAGAGAAGAGCCCATATTCGCCAATCCGCGCAATGCGGCCGCGGGCGGAATACGCCAGCTGGATCCCGCGGTTGCCCGGTCAAGAAATCTTGACACTTTCATTTACGATCTGGCCGCGTCAATTAAAAAAATACCCCCCACTCAATTTGATGAATTGGAATATCTGCGCGTTCTTGGGTTCAAAGTCAATCCTCATTTTGCCCTATGCGGAAACATAGATGAAGTCGTGGAATATTGGAAGAAGTGGATGAAAAAAGCGCCGAGTCAGGATTATATGATTGACGGTGTCGTGGTTAAAGTAAATGAGAAAAAATATCAGGACGCGCTGGGATACACGGGCAAGGCGCCGCGTTTTGGCATTGCGATCAAATTTCCGGCGGAAGAAGCGACAACGATTGTGGAGGATATTACTCTTCAGGTGGGAAGAACAGGTGTGCTTACTCCGGTAGCGCATCTGCGACCGGTAGCGGTGGCTGGTTCCACCATCTCAAGGGCCACTCTTCACAATGAGGATGAGATTAAACGTCTGGACGTGCGCGTGGGCGATACTGTCGTCATAAGAAAAGCCGGTGACGTTATTCCGGACATCGTGAAGGTTATTCCGGAAATGAGGACAGGAAAAGAAGAGGAATTTGTATGGCCTGTACGGGTGGAAGCTTGCGGAGGAGACGGCGGTATAGAGAGAATTCCGGGTGAAGCGGCTTGGCGTTGCAAAGATCAGAATTCCACCGAACAGCAGAAAAGAAAGCTCCATTATTTCGTCTCCAAAAGAGCGATGAACATAGACGGCCTGGGTCCAAAAATCATAGACCTGCTTCTGAAAAACAACATAATATCTTCGGCGTCGGATATTTATGAGCTGGAAAAAGGCGACTTTTCCGGTCTGGAGAGATTCGCTGACAAATCCATATCCAACATCATAGATTCCATCAATAAATCGCGCCATACCACCTTCGAGCGTCTTGTCACCGCGCTTTCAATACCGCAGGTGGGAGAAGAGACCGCCCGAGAGCTGGCGCGAAAGTTCAAGAATATTGAAGCGCTGAGGGACGCTTCTCCGGAAGAGCTGGAAAATATTGAAGGGATCGGGCCAATAGTCGCTCGGTCGGTGCATTTTTGGTTCTCGAAAAAACCCAACAGAGAATTATTGTCCAAATTGTTGAAACACTTAACGATAGAGCCGTCAAGGACGGAAGGGGTGGCATCCGGCTCTCTTTCGGGAAAGGTCTTTGTATTGACCGGCACTTTGTCCGGAATGTCTAGAGAAGAGGCAAAACAAGCTGTCTTAATGAGAGGGGGAGATGTTACCGGTTCGGTTTCTTCAAACACGGACTTTGTCGTGGCCGGAGACAATCCAGGGTCAAAATTGGATAAAGCCAAAAAGCTTAGTGTACGTGTAATCGACGAAACGGAATTCCTAAAAATACTAAAATAATCCATCTTCTCCCTCTTCCCCTCCCTTGCTCCGCCGAAGTAGGTGATTCGTATCTTGGTATTTTTTTTGTAATTTGTTATTTGGTGCTTGGTGCTTATCTGAAGATGGGGTGTCTTTTCTTCTTCCTCCTTTCATACCGTGTGCCTCCGTAGCTCGCTTCGAGCGAAGGGGCAAAGGAGGTGGTTGTAGACCAGAGGATTTCTCTCTCTTCCCCGTCAAATGTCAATTGTTCATGTCAGGTGTTTTTTACTAGCAAGCTAACAACTTCTTCACATTATGATATTATAAACTCATGAACATTAATGAGGTGGAAAAACTGGCAGAGCTTTCACGTATACGGCTCACTGATGAAGAAAAAAGCAGATTTCAAGAGGAAATTGGTTCTATTTTGAATTTCGTCAGCCAAATCAATGAATTTACGTCGGGAAGCAAGGATATTGATGATGGCCGCGCTGAGGTAAGAAGCGTACTCAGAGCAGACGCTGGGCCGCATGAACGAGGGATTTATACGGAAAGTATATTGAATAACGCCCCCCGAAGGGAAGGTGATTATTTAAAAGTAAAAAAAATATTATGACCGCAATGACGTGTCGTAAATCGAAAGATTTTCCCCCTCTTCCTCTTTCCCTCTCTTGCTCCGCCGAAGCTCGCTTCGAGCGTAGGAGTACGAGGGATGGGGTGATTCGTATCCATCCCCGACGCCTCGGTCGGGGCTCCGACCGAGGCGTCGGAGTAGTATATTGGCATCGCGATGAAAATTGACCTGAAAAATCTGACAATTCAGAAAGCCAGCGATCATATGAAGCGCGGGGATTTTGGCGCACTTGACTTGGCGGAGCAGTATGTGAAAGTTATAGCTGATAATAATGCCGGCATCAATTGCTATCTTGAAATGTTTGATGACATAGGCGATCAGGCGAAGGCGGCCCAAAAAATGATTGATGATGGTACCGCGACTCTGCTCACTGGCATACCTATAGCGGTAAAAGACAATATTCTCATAAAAGGAAGAAAAGCTGGAGCCGCGTCCAAAATTTTGGAAGGTTTTGTTTCTCCATACGACGCGACGGTCATATCAAAACTTAAAAAAGAGGGAGTGGTCTTTTTGGGCAGGACAAACATGGATGAGTTCGCGATGGGCGCTTCCACGGAAAACTCGGCATATGGTCCGACGAGAAACCCCTGTGATGAATCACGGGTGCCTGGAGGATCTTCTGGCGGAAGCGCCGCCGCTGTCGCCATGGATGGAGCGCTGGCGGCCTTGGGGTCTGATACAGGAGGGTCCGTACGTCAGCCGGCTAGCTTTTGCGGCGTTGTCGGCTTGAAGCCGACTTACGGATCGGTCTCAAGATTCGGTCTTATCGCAATGGGTTCGTCTCTGGACCAAATAGGATCAATGGGAAAGACGGTTGAGGATGTCAAAATATTATATGACGCAATGCGCGGGTATGACACGAAAGATAGCTCCACACTGCCCGACTACGATCCTTACTCACTTCGTGGCAAAGCGGAGGGCCTTACTATCGGCGTTCCGTGGCACTTCATGAGAAATGGGGGAATAGATCCCGATGTGTTGGAAAATTTTGAATCGTCAATAAAATTACTGGAGAGTATTGGCTACAAAACGAAGGAAATATCGCTCCCGAATATCAAGTATTCGCTGGCCATATATTACATCTTAATGCCGGCGGAAAGTTCATCTAATCTGGCTCGTTTTGACGGTGTAAAGTATGGACTCATGGAAGAGGGGAGTGATCTTCTCCAAACTTATATCAATTCTCGCACTGTCGGTTTTGGTCCGGAGCCGAGAAGGAGAATAATGCTTGGCAACTATATCTTGTCCGCGGGTTATTACGACGCGTATTATAATAAAGCAAACGCTCTCAGGGCTCTCATTAATAAAGATTTTGATGATGCTTTTCGGGAGGTTGACGCGCTCGTCACTCCGACGACGCCGTCTCCGGCTTTTAAAATCGGCGACAAGACCGGCGATCCGCTTTCCATGTATTTAGAGGATATATTCACCGTTCCCGCGAACCTTACCGGCGTTCCTGCCATATCAGTGCCATCGGGCAAGGTGACGCGCGAGGGCAAAGAACTTCCTCTCGGATTGGAAATCATGGCGAGGCGTAAAGAGGAGGGNGTTTTATTTAAAATTGGCAAGGATTTTCAATCTGCGTCCTTGCGATAACATTAATATTATATAGGACTTACGCGGTTGGATGCTGTTCGAGGCGTGAGCGAGGACTGAGACCAAAATACCTAATCTATATGTTATATGGAAGAGGAGCGTAATATAATCAGCGGTGGAATCAAAACAGCGGGTGAGAGAATAACCGCTCTGCTGTTTATCCTGTTTCTCATATATATGGTTTTAAATCGTATAGGCGGAGGTAAGATTGATATGGGGGGGATCGGGGCTTGGTTTTCGTATGTTTTTACAGAGACGGCTTTTGCCGACTTTCTCGCGGGATTTTATTTTTGGTTCAAGTTTTTTAGTGTCTATTTTTCTCTTGTGCTGATTATTCTTATTGTTTACACAGTTATCAAATTTACTGAGGTCAACAAAAAAGAAGCCGATTATTACAGAGAGGGTGCGGTTCTGAGTTCTGAAGATGAGCGGGTGGAAGGCGAGGAAGTAGCGGCGAAAGCCAAATGGAAGAAGATACAAAATCATATCGATTCGGACAATCCCAGCAACTGGCGCCTTGCGATACTTGAGGCGGATATACTATTGGACAGCATGATTGATGATATTGGCGGTTTCGGCGAAACCCTCGGTGATAAGCTGAAAAATGCCGATAAAAATAAATTTACAACCATTGATAAAGCGTGGGAGGCGCACAAAATACGCAATCTTATAGCTCATGAAGGTGAAGATTTTTTAATATCACAAAGAGAAGCTCGGCGGGTGATAGGGCTTTACAAAGACTCTTTTGACGAATTTAATTACGTTTAACAGCAGACACCATTTAACAAAAAGCGATAGGGTAGTCTCTTCTTCCTCCTTTCATAGTATATACCGCTTAACGAAAAGCGCACACGAATGGGGAACACCCAGCGCTTCGGCAGGATAGAGTCGGGGTGGTCGTAGACCGGAGGATCCTCCCTTCTTGACTGGAAATTAGATATTAGAAATTATGGTTCAATTGCTTCACCACCCTGAGGAAGAGAAATTTCTTCATCCCCTCTTCCTCTTCCCCTCTTTAGAGGGGAAGTGCCGAGGTTTCCGAGGCGATGGGGTGATTCGTATATTTGTATTTTATGAGCTGACGACTGAAAGCTAATATTCGCTTCTCTCGCGCTTGTAAGGAAAAGACGAGAGCTTCTAGCTCTCGTCTTTTCCAATAGTTGCGGAGGCCCGAATTGCACGGGCGCCTCAAGGTTATGAGCCTTGCGAGTTACTGCTTCTCTACCCCGCAATGTGGCTCCAATATATCATAAAATGAAAATTATTCAAGCGATTTGTTAAATATACAAAATTATAATATATTTAAAACCGGAGGCCGAAGGATTTCTTCTTTTCCCATCCTTTCATAAAGGAGGGGGTCGTAGACCGGAGGATCCTCCCTTCTTGACTGGAAATTAGATATTAGAAATTAGAAATTTCTTCATCCCCCTCTTCCTCTTCCCCTCCCTTGCTCCGCCGTAGCTCGCTTCGAGCGAAGGGGAGTTAGAGGGGAAGTGCCGACTGTGTCCCGCAGTAGCTTCTTAGCGAAGGGGGAGGTTTCCGAGGCGATGGGGTGTCTTTTCTTATCCTTCTTTTTTTGAATTTATAATTTTTTGGAATTTGTAATTTGGCGCTTCGTGCTTATCTAAATGCCGGTGTAGTTCAATGGTAGAACGGAGGACTCATAAGCCTCAAACAATGGTCCGATTCCATTCACCGGCAAATAACTTTATCCACGTGTATCCCCTCACGGGGTAACTAGATCATTCATGGCTTTGAATATGGGTCAATAATTGCAATTACCCCATCAAGGGATACACGTGACGTTATCCACATGAATCAGTTGATTAATCATATGATTAATCAACTGATTCATGTATAATTGTATCCATGGCACGAAGAAAAATAGAGGATAAAAACGTTCGGTCTCTCATCAAAAATCGTCAGCGTAATAGCTATTCACTGTCGCTTCCGATAGATATCATTCGCCGTTTTGATTGGCAGCATCGGCAGAAGCTTCAGCTTACGATTGATAAGTCAAGAAAAAGGATAATTATTGAGGACTGGAAATAGCGGAGAACGTGATCTTTCACACCTTGAGGGCTGTTATTTCCGCGCTCCTCTGTCATTCCCGCGAAGGCGGGAATCTAGGCCTCATTTTAATCTGGATTCCCGCTTTCGCGGGAATGACACCACTCAATCTTGTGAGGAGTTACTGTACAGAAATGGACTAAGAGGGACTAAGAGAGTTGAATTCTTTCGTATTATTTGTTAAATTGATCAAACAGTGAAAATTGCGGCTGTAGCTCAACGGTAGAGCACTCGCCTGTCGATTGGCAGCTTTTTATTGAAAGATAAATTGAAACTTTCTGGGATATCGGTGAAGCCCGAATCAGCTTTTTGCGTTGCTTAAAGAAGAGAAGGGGAATACCGAGGGAACCTCGAAAATCGCTTTTGTGATTTCGGGGGCGCCGTAGAGACTAGATACCGGAACACCTAAATAATCAGATATCTGACTACAAGGTGAAGATATAGTCCATGCCATTATGTAAATAGTGGGTAAATGCACGCGAGAGGTTGTGGGGTCAGCACCCATCAGCCGCGCAAGGAAAAGCCCCGAATGGGGCTTTTTGCTTGCTCGAAAAATATCAAGGTTTAACCTTGATATTTGGTGACATGTTACAAATATGTATAATGCGTTGAAGATTCGGTTCTGACTGCTATACTTCTCGCATGGGAACGTTTTTTAAATACGGATCTTTCATATTGTTCGTATTTATCATTGTGGTTAGTCTTTTTATTTACAAGAGTAAGTACGTAAACCAAAAAGCGGAAGAAATTACAAAATCGTCGGATAGCTTAAAACAAGATCCTGTTCTGGCCGAAATTGATAATATGACTATTGATGAGAAGGTCGGCCAAATGTTCATGTTGGGAGTCTTCGAATCAGGCTGGGAAACAATAATTGAACAAGCAATATCAGAAAAAACAATAGGAGGGATACTTATAACCGGCTCAAATGTAAAAGAAACTTCCGATATTCGGTCAGCGATAGAGGAGTTTCAGTCAATTGCCCGTCAAACTGAACAGCCCAAGCTTTTAGTGTCTGTGGATCAGGAGGGCGGCATTGCTTCCAGGTTTATAGGAGATGGCTTTGTAAACACCGCGCAATGGGAAATAAAAAATGCAAAACAGGCGTACGAAACAGCATTTAAGCGAGCCGTGGAGCTCAACGCCTTGGGTTTCAATACAAATTTTTCTCCGGTCCTTGAACATGTTACCAATTCCAAATCATTTTTATACCCGCGAGTTTTTAGAGGAAATAAGGATGAAATAATAGAATGGGGAGGCGCTATGGTCAGGGGATACAAAGATGGCGGAATCATCTCAACCGTGAAGCATTTTCCCGGCCACCTGGACGATTCATTGGATTCTCACAGAGAACTGCCCGAGGTCAATGTCCAAAGTGAAAACAAGGAGGAGTATCTAAGTGTATTCAAAGAAATTATTAAAGAAGAGAATCCTGCTATGGTAATGACGGCTCACGTTCTTGTGCCTTTTTTTGACGAGGAGTATCCCGCGACTTTATCTTCAAAAATTATTAAGGGAATTCTTCGCGAAGAGTTTGGCTATGACGGAGTAATTATCACCGATGATATGGAGATGGGCGCCATTAGAAACTCGTTTACTCTTGAAGCGGCTGTCATAAGAGCTGTGGAGGCGGGTAATGATATTTTGCTTTTTACTTCTTCAAGTGAACGCCAGAGACAAGCATACGGCATTTTATTGGATGCCGTAAAATATGGCCGCATTGACGAAACTCGCATTGATCAAAGTCTTCAACGCATAATGCGATTGAAGCTTACATATTAGTTGTTGAGCTTTGGTCTCGCACGTTATAAAATAATACTTAAGAATTATTAGTTTTAAAAAAATATGAACAACAAATTGATTCAGTGGGTTTTGAGAATTGCCGTGGCCGGAGAATTTTTGGGACACGGTGTCTTTGCCCTTCAAGGCAAAGAGCAATGGATCGGGTGGGTGAGTCAGCTCACAGGGATGGACATGGAGTCCGCGGCGATGTTTATCCTTTGGGTTGGAGTTTTGGATATTATAGTGGCGTTATTTATTCTTATAAAGCCGATACGTATATTTTTACTCTGGGCAGTTATCTGGGGTTTTTGGACTGCTCTCGTCAGGCCATTGGTTGGCGAGCCGATCTGGGATTTCGTTGAAAGATGGGCAAATTGGGGAGCGCCTCTTGCTTTACTCCTGCTTATCGGATGGCCAAAAAATTGGAAAGAGTGGTTCCGTTAAAGTAAAAAACGCAACAAAAAAAGAGACACATCGATCATACGATGTGTCTCTTTTTGCTTAATCTTTTTAGAACCCATCCACTATCTCCTTCGAGTTCCTCAGGATGGTGAAGCAATTGAACCATAATGGCAAGCCATGTCTTGCTTCATATCTGGCGGTTAGATCGTGGGTGAGCTCTTATACCACCTCACAGACTCCGGACATGCAAGCGAGCTCTTTTTTGACATCAAGATCGTCGGTTTTTTCGTACGTGATAATCTTGGAATAGTCCACATGAGCCAATCTTTCAGAAAGCTCCTTATATTTTTTCTCATCTATCGTCTCGTAAGGGGCAAGGGGATAGATATGATTGTCTCTGGGCAGGAAAGACAGCCCCCCCACAATGTCCCAGTTGGCGTATACCCAGTTCGCCACTTCTATCCACTCATTTTCTCCCACGGACACCGTAACGGACGGGTTATGCTCGGTATAATTGGTTTTTACAAGTTTCCAATGTTCCAGTTGGTCAATTGCTGTTAAGTCATTTTTAAATATTGAACCTGGCGGAGCTTTTACCGGAAACTCTAGGACGTAAGTGGTGGCGTTTTCTTTGGATTGTCCGATTTCCGGGTGATAGGGAACACCCTGATCCTTCAGCATCTTGAACAGAGAGTCTGTTGCCGATATTCTGATTCTTCTTATGTAATATGGAGCATGCCTCGGATGCATTCCCGACGAGCAATCCACTGTCTGTGACAGAGTTCCTGACGGTTTGACGCAAGTGATGCATGTTGACGCGCTGATGTTCATTCTCTTTGCGTAAATCTGGTTAATTTTTATTGCTTCTTTTTTAAGTTTTGCCAGCATTTTCGGCTCGCAGACAGCGGGGCAGTCCCATTGTCCCGTAATTGATACTCCGAGCAGGCGCTCTTTATCGCAGTTTTCCTGCCATCCTTTGGAAATGTAAGGGAAATGGGTCAGACTGGCCTGGTATGTTCCCAAAATGGTCGCGATTCTCATTTTTTCGAGCAGTGTCTTTTCCGTGTCATCCGAGCGGGCGACAATTTCCGACAAATTACAGAACTGTTTGGATTGCAATATGATCTCACCGCATGGGTTTGTGCCGATGGAACCGATGATGTTGTTTCCGCTGGCGTCAAAATAACCTTTGTACTGCTTCAATACCTGTATCCTCCTTTCAGGCAAAGTTTTTGCCAGCGATCCTCTGTTGAAAATACCTCTTTCTCCAGAGCCCGATTTCATAAGGGATATCCACTCCTCCATAAATTCGGAATTTGACGGCTTTTGCATATAAACCGCTGAGTTGTTGGCGAGCATTCTTTGCGGTTCGCTATTGTAGAAGGCGCCCTTTTTCGCGTCCCTTATGTCATCATCATCCAGGTCTGAAAGCGATATCATCGCGCTCCTTCGGACTCCTCCCGAGACGACACAGTCGCCAATCATGCAGATAATGTCATGCACGTCTATGTTGCGCAGGCGTTTGCCCTGTCTGGTCAGCATTTTCTCTCTTGTAAACGACAGTAAACGTCTCAAAGGATCAGGTCCGGAGGCCTTCCCTCCCATAGTCTTCAGTCGCGTTCCCGCCGGGCGTAGAAGTGAAAAATCAAAATCAACGTCTTTGCCGCTTGCCCATGTTTTCATGCCGAATACAAAAGCGTCCGACCATCCTTCTTTGTCATCAGATATTACATGCGTTGGTAGTTTTTCTCCCGTCTGCATCATTATTTGAGGAAATTTCTGGACGTTTTGGCTCTCAACGGACCATCCTGCTCCCGTGCCGCACATGGAGACATACATGATCTCCGCCATGTCTTGAAAATTTTCCGGCGCTATGTAAGAACAGTTATAAGCGCAAACATTTGTCGCTCGCGCCGCCTTGCCGGCAAACTGCAAAAGCCGCATGGATGGCATCGCCTCCTGTTTCAAAATACCCTCCCTGATTTCTTTGTACTCGGATTCTTTCAGCTTATTACCCAGATTTTCTTTCATAAATCCTATGTATCTGTCCACCGTCTCAATCCATGTCTCTCGCCTCTGTTCTTCTTCCATCCAGCGGGAATAGGTTCTGTAGTAGACGAATTCGCCGAGCGAGTTTCTGAAGTATTTTTTGCTTTCCTCGGCCATTTTTTTGACCTTTGGGGGTACTCGTACGCCCTGCTCCCTCAGTTTCGCCCTTTTTTCTCTGTAGAGTATGTATGATTTGGCTGTCTTGACGTATTCGCTCAGTATCAGCTCTTTTTCCACCGTATCTTGCACTCCCTCAACCGTGGGAATGAAATTTTTGTATTTTCGAGTTATACGCAATACATCAGCGTATACTTTGTTGGCGACCAGTTCCGCTTCTTTGGGAGATCCTTCTCCTGTGGCAATCATTGACTTATTGATCGCCGTCGCGATCTTGGAAATGTCAAAAGGGACGAACGTCCCGTCTCTTTTCTGAATTGTTTTGACCTTGACCTCCACGTTTCGTGCTTGTTTTTTGGTTGCCATTTTTTTATTGGTTAGTTTTATAAATAAAGTTCTATTCGTGTGCTTTTTTCGTCAAGCGGTATCTACTATGAAGGTTGTGCATGACAAGTATACCAGCACCTCGCTTGGGCATTCAATAAAAAAAGGTGGATAAGCCCGAGCCATGCATCATATTGATTACCAAGTCAATTTTACGAATTAAAAAATTTGACTGAATAAACATTTTGTTCTTTATACATTAAAAAAACATTGCTTATTTGATATTGCGATGCTAAATTTACTTTGTATTATGAAACTCGTCGCAGGCAGGGCTTTTGCGGAACATTGCGGAAGCCGACGGGCTCTGCATAGGGATTTTTTAGCAAAAAAATACCCGTGTTCCGCAAAAGCCCTG
>C687J35174_10008509_pt1 | contig 13021 bp, 8 predicted proteins | sample RifCSPhighO2_01_FD_35174 | JGI IMG/M metagenome (IMG submission 35174) | reverse complement strand
CAGAAGCGAGGGCGCGGCGGAAGGGGGGTGTGGGGGGAATTCCGCCGCGCCCGAGCGTTCCGCCGGAGCGAAGCGGAGGCGGTCATTGGGGGTTCTCCGCAAAATGGGTTCTGACTTTTTCAAACAAACACCACCCGATTGAACACGACAAAGGACATTTTAGCGGAGGTGATGAAAAGAAAGCCGAAGCCCGCGCCACCATCGCTCTTAAAATCCTTTGTTTCGGACTAACAATTCAAGCAACGCACGCGGAAAAATCGGCGGAGTTTCCGCCAAGTCCGTGAGGCGGTGGCAGGACATTCTCCGAGCGTACGATTTAGATCAGAGCCACCAAGGAGAATATGGGCAATAAAACCATGGAATATAAATTACACAATACGACCAATCTATATTTAGAACGCGTCCGTTCCCACAAAGAGGCATACACCACGGAAGTTTTAGGCAAAGAAATTATCGTATATCCAAATGTTATGTCGCCTAAATATGATTGGTCTCCCCGATTTCATATCGAGAATATGCCGAACCAAAAAGGTAAGGAATTTTTGGAAATTGGTTGTGGTTCGGGGATACTAGCTCTTTTTGCAGCATTTCAAGGAGCAAAAAGAGTTGTTGCAGTAGATATAAACCCAAACGCTATTGAAAATACGAAAGCCAATTTCCAAAAATATAATCTCAAAAATTTTAATATTCTTGAATCGGACGTTTTTGAAAAAGTAGAAGGGAAATTTGATACGATAAATTTCGCCGCTCCTTATCATGGAAGTAAGCCGAAAGATATTTTGGAATACGGTGTTTCCGATCCAGAATACCGAGCCTTAAGGTTATTTCTCAAAAATGCAAAAAGTTTTCTGAAAGATAATGGACAAATAGTTTTAGGATTTTCTAATACTGGTGATTTAGATTTACTTAATACTCTTTTTATCGAAAATAAACTTTATATTAAAAACTTCAAAGAGGAAGAAAACAACGGTTGGAAGGCATACTTGTATGTTTTAGAACCAATAAAATTCCACAGAAAAAAACAAGAGTATATCTACGATGATGATTATTTTTGGTTTAAGAAATACAAAAAAGAAATCATATTAGGAAAAGTTTTGAAAGTGGGTTATGGTCTTGGTTTTGCATCTTATTTTATAAAACTTTTCAACAAAGATATCTCTAGCTTAGATATTGTCGTCAACCCCGATTCGCTAAATGGAAATGAAGTAAAAACATATGATGGTAAAACGATTCCATTTTTAGAAAACGTTTTTGATATAGTTATTTGCACTTATACACTTCATCACGCAGAAAGTCCAGAAGCTCTTTTTGAAGAATTATGTCGAGTTTCAAAATCAAAGGTAATTGTAGTTGAAGAAACTTACAAAAACTTTTTCCAAAAAATTCAACTTACTTTTTTCTGCTGGTTCACAAATAGGCACGCTGGACAAAGGGTTAATATCATATGGAATAGTTATCTGTCCTCTAGTAGATTTATTGGTTTGTTTAAAAATAAAAATTTACATATCTTTCAAGCTGAAGATGTTTCACGCCGTTCCTATTTGGTTGAATTGTTAGCAGGAAGAGAAGAAAGGTAAGGAAAATTTTTTGGTTTTGCACACGCAAACATGTCCGAGGCGCATTGGTTCGCATCACTACGTAATCGAAACGTACGAGGCAGTTTCAAACCACCACACGCTCCGCGCGTGGTGGGGCGAAATACGGAACTCGGACAGCACAGGAGGAGGTTGGGGGAGAAAAGGAATTCCCGCGCCACCATCGCTCTTAAAATCCTTTGTTTTTGACTAACAATTCAAGCAACGCACGCGGAAAAATCGGCGGAGTTTCCGCAAGACCTTGATGATAGAAAACAGTTGATGAGGTTAAACCGGGTAACGTGTTTACCTCAATAATCTGCAAATCTCCGCTTTGCACATTTACAAACGCATCGATTCGCGAATAACCACGAATGCTAATTCCCTCCGCGAGTTCCGCAATACGACTTTTTACCATCTCCAATATTTTCGGTTTCATTATGTTGCTTGGCGGTGGTGTGATATTCACGCCTGTACCGCCTTGAAATTTTTCCTCAACAGTCAAAACTTCCCCTTCAACCACCGTGATACTTGGGTGGAGTGATTTTATTTTTCCATCTATTTCTACAACGCCGACAGTGATCTCAACCCAGCCTGTTTTGTGTTGGTATTTCAGTTTGTTTGCTTTGACACGCAATGTGTCCGTTTCCACAAAGTTTTCAAACAACAGTTCGGAGAGCGGCACGGACGGCATTTCTATTATGTCCACCTGTCCCTCAAATGTTTGCTTCGGGACAAATGGGGCTTTATCACGCGCTACCTTCACATATTTTTTTAGGTCGCCCGACGAATACAGATGGACAACCCCAGTCGTACACCCGTCTGCCCTCGGTTTTACAATCAACGTATCCGATCCGAGTTCTTTTCGGATTTTTCTCCAAAACAATCTGAAGTCAGAATCGTTGAATGCATACATCGCATCAGTTTTGACAATTTTTCCCGGTATGGCGCTTACGCCTTGAATATTCAGTTCGTCAATAAATCTTGACGTATCCCATTTGTCCATGCAAAGACGCGATACCTTTTCATCGGGGCCGTTGAATTTCACGCCTTTTGACGCGAGTATTTTTTGAAAGTTTCCATTTTCTCCGTCTCCGCCATGAAGCGCGATAAAAACAAAGTCGGACTCATTGAAAAACTTTTTGAGCGTGAGTTTTCTCGGCTCAAAAAATTCCTCTTTATTTTTTGCTTCCCGCAAGCCCAAGCGCAGTCGGGCGCGTTCCTCAAACTCGCCGAGTTTCGTTTTGGCATTTTGATAGTTTTCGCAATTATCGGTGATTTCCTCTACGGTGTGGTTGAGACAAAGGTGGTAGGGCAGATGCCATACATTGCCTTTTGGATCTAACAGATATGGTTGCGGCTGGTATTTTTTCGAGTAGCGAAGTTTGAGCCAGATATTAGTGCCGCTCATAAGCGAAACCTGTTTTTCAGAGTTAGCGCCGCCCATTATGATGTTCACTTTTTTGCGCGCTCGGTCTTCTTTTTGAACAGGTTTCGGAAAAGGTATATCATACCGAGCGCAAGCTCGCTCTACGATATGGCGCAAGATATCGCTGTGTGTCATTCCTATGCGGGACGCTTGCTGAAAAAGAAAACTGTTTTGCTCCATGCCGCTTACCGGATTAAAATCGCAAAACCAAATGTCGCCGCTTGGTAATACCCACCCGTCGAACCTGCCGAAATCGCGCATGCCAAAAAAAGCAAATAACTGTTCGGCGTGCGCTTGGATTTTTTCAATAGTTGCCTTATCGAATCTCGGCGGACAATGCCATGTTACTTGGCGTGTCGGCAAATATTTTCTCCTGAAATCGAAAATTTGATGCTCGGTATAGTCCGTTTCAATTTCCGTGGGAGGCAAGGCAACGGGAAGCCCGAAACGATTTTCGAGAATAATCATCGTGAATTCTACTCCTTCTGCAAATGGCTCAACGACGACGCGCGTATCCATTCGCTTTGAAAACAGAAGTTCCGCTTTTTCCAACGCTTCTCTGACATTCGATACCGAGAAAACGCCAATACTTGAACCTCCGCTTGCAGGCTTTACAATCGCTCGTTTTATTTTGTTTTCCTTGAAAAACCTCTCAAGAATTTCTTTATGGTCGGAATGGTAGATTTTGAGTACCACGGACGGCAGAGTAAAAAAGCCGTTTTGCTTGATACGTTCATTTGCGTTGAATTTATCAAACGCTTTTTTACACGCCTCCGATCTTGAACCAACAAAAGGTAACTCATGTTTCTCGAGGAAACTTTGGATTTCTCCATCCTCACCAAATGGCCCGTGCATGACCGGAAAAACAATATCCATTGTTTTGAGTAAACCAACCAACGTTTTCTCATTGAGCGGCAGTGCCGTTTGTTGGAGCTTAAAGTCAAAATCGGACGGCGTATTGCTGTAAAGCTGGGCTTTAGAAACTCGGTATGATTTCTTTTTCGAATCGAAATAGATGGGAACTATCTCTGCCTCCTCCGACTCGAGATGGTCCATTACTGACCTCGCGGAATTTAGGGAGATACCACGCTCAAGAGAGGAACCCCCGCATAGAAGCCCTATTCTTAGTTTTGCAAAGTTTTTACCCATAAATTATCCTACAATACTAGCATATTTCTTACTATTCCAGCAAATTATGTGGATAATTTATAAAATTTGCAGTTTTTACAGTTAGAAAGAAAAAGCCCCCATTTCTGCCAGGGGGCGGCTTCACAAAAAGGAAGCGGGTTAAACTTGCTTCTCTTCAGGATAATAATTGTGGGCGAATTTGCCATATCCTTCCCGCAGATGAAATTCTGGATCAATCTCATCTTCCGGGATGCCACAGAGCAATCCTCGCTCGCGATGCCACTCGGGGCTATTTACCGGTAAGGACTTCAGAGCTTCTATCCTGGCAACATTACCAGGCCGTGAGACCCAGAGCTCCTGGTGCCGTCCGTTCTCATTTATAAATTCCTGAATGGATCGTTTTGCGACGACTGAGTCGTTTAATACAAGAGTAAAACAAGGAAAAAGGCTTTCCTCCCGATAAGAGACCAATATGGTGACAAGCCCAAACGCCTGTGCGACATCGCGTATCCCCTCAAGAGCCCACGGGTGTTGCTTAAGCGAAGGCCGAAACATGGCGGCTGGCGGATTTTTTCGTACTTTCTCACAGGCACCTGTCCAGAAGCCAAGACAAAAGAGCTTTATTCGCTCCGGGTCGGCGCCAGTGTATTTATTCATAATCTCTGCCATTTTCACGACGCACGTTTCTCTAGGCATATACTCCCTCCAAAGATCAGATGTTGCGCTATTTTTACTATATAGGGAATGAAAAGTAAACAAGCCGCGCGTGGCTCGTACGCCGGAGGAGGCACGCGGAGGATTTTCGCCCGCAACTCACACCAAACACAACAGCAAGCTCTTGGAAACAGGAGCTTTTTCTTATAGCCAATTACTTATCTGACTTTCGAGATACAAGCAAAATACTCGCTATCCCAATAATTCCTGCGAATGCTACAAGGACTATGCCGATCACGCGTGATCGATCGCCGAAAGACGCGCCGAATAATTGAGCAAGAATGCCAGGTTGTTTGGTTAGTGGGGCATCCGGCAAACCTGCGAGCTTTTTTTCTTCCAAGCCTTCCTCAATTTTTTCCTGTCCGATTACACTCGTATCAACTTCTCCTGGTATGCCTCCTTGCTGAAACTGCTCCAAAAAAGCGCGAAATTCATCCACTTCATTCTGTTGTTCAGACGTAAGCGGAAACACGCTCTTGCAATAAATCTCATTTATTTTTTTGCGCGTGGTATAAAAAACATATCCGGTTGTTTTGGTATGTCCCCACGGAGCAAGTATGTCATCGAAATAACGATCCTGAAACACGCGTACAGCTTCGAAGTCCTGCTGGTCGTAGCTGCCATCAACAGAAAGATTAAATCCTTCGAATGTGTTAAGAAACATTTCAAGTTTTCTCACATCATCCGAATTATTCGCCGCGCCAAGCTTGATATAACTTGTGAGATATTCCGTACAAGGAACAGGAGCACCAACGATGTTTGAAACTTGAGGTTGCTCAACGGTGGATGGGGGGTTTATGGTAAGCTCTATTCCCAATTCGTTGTCATCCGAGCGATCTGAATAAGGGCGGAAGTAATACGCGCGCCCTGCCAGAAGCCCATATACTGTTACGCTGTGGGAAGTTACAAATGATGTCGATTTTGATGTTGCCAACGCGTAGTCGGTATGGGTAGCAGGAGAAGCCGGCGTTCCATGAGATACAAAGTCATATACCACCATACTTGTTGCCTGTAAATTCGTATCCCATGTTACTACAGCGGTTCCTTCTTCATTGAGAGTTATTTTTTCGTTCGTTATCTCAAGAAAAATAGTTGTACCACCACCTCCGTTTCCCCCTTCATTTCCACCGGAACTTACACCCCCGCCGCCACCGGTAGTTTGTCTTGCCTGTACGGCAACAGCGCGCGTAACTTGGTCTGCCGCAACACCCAAAGAATCGACAACATTGTAGGTAATTATATATGCGCCCGGCGTTCCTGTATTTACATTATGTTCCATAACAATATCCTCCGTAATGACACCGTCTTCTTCGTCAAAAGCTGTTGCGCCTTCATCAGTATAGCCATCACCTTCTGTGATAGATACCGTTTGACTACCAAGAATAGTTATAACCGGTTTTGCATTTTCATCTCCATCGGCCGGATCATACGAGTTTGGATTATCCACATCGCCGTCGGTATAACAGCCCGCGTCATGTTCATCTATTTTCCCGTCCATATCATTGTCAAGATTATCAGAACAAACTGCTTGTTTTTCAATAACATATACAGCGCGCGTAATTTCATCTGCCGCGAGACCTTGAGAATCCATAACATTGTAAGTACGAATATAGGAGCCGACTATAGTTGGATTAACCGTATCACCTCCCGCCACAATTTCTTCGGAAGGAATAATGCCATCTTCCTGGTCGAATGCGGTTGCTCCCGATTCCAAATAACCATTGCCAGTTGAGATAGTAAGCGGATTGTCGCCGAGAAGCGTGAGTACCGGTTTTGAATTTTCACTGTTGGTATCTGGGTTGTACGATTCTTCATGTTCAGGATCTCCGTCCGTGTGGCACGCGGGATCATGTGCGTCGGTCTTTTCATCGCCATCATTATCAAGAGTATCGGAACATTGCGGTTTTGGCGGCTCTTCTATAATGCGTATGGTCCGCGTAACTTGGTCTGCCGCAACACCCAAAGAATCGACAACATTGTAGGTCACAAGATAATTGCCGAGAACATCCACAGCAACAGTATCTCCCCCAACCGCTATACTATGCGTAATGTCTCCATCTTCCGAATCAAAAGCCGTTGCGCCCGAATCGGTGTATGTTCCGTTCAAAACAATATCAAGCGAATTTGCTCCCAATAGTGTTATGACCGGTTTTGAATTTTCATTGTTGGTATCGGGGTTGTACGATTCTTCATGTTCTGGGTCTCCGTCCGTGTGGCACGCGGGATCATGTTGATCGATGAAATCATCAAGATCATTATCACTACCGTCAGAACAAGCGGGATGGGTTGGTTTTTCCTCTATAATAACCGTGCGTGTTTTTTGATCTGCCGCGAGACCTTGAGAATCCGCCACGTCATATGTGATAACATACGTTCCCGGGATATTCGTATGAACCGTGTCCCCGCCTATCACAATATCACTCGTTACATCACCATCTTCTTCATCATCCGCGGTCGCGCCGGGATCAGTAAACGTATCGCCTTCTATAACGATGAGGGGGTTTAAGCCCAATACCGTAATAATAGGTTGCGTGTTTTCCGGAGGAGGTTCTTCTCCAAAACAAATTACGAGAGCGCCATTTTTATACGTTTGAATTTTTTCGGCGAGAGCAGTCTGGGACGCGCTTGTTCTTGGTTGAGGACGAACAGGAGAACAGGCACCGCTATCATCGCTCTGTACCGCATCCGCAGGAACAACAGAACCTTGCGCGTTCACTCCAGAACAGGAAATAAGGGAGTTTAGAGAAGCGGAAACGATTGCTCCTGTATCCACCTCAACACTGCCGCCGTAAGAACGGATGGTGTTTGTGCCGCCGGTTTGATCTTGTCCACCATCCGAGTCAACAACTTTTTTTGCTATCGAGTCACTTACAGAAAGATGAACATCATGCCGGGCAAGCAATGTGATGGAGGCGTCGCCATTAAAACGATTGGCATTGTCGAAGGCGCGATCCTCGGCGATGATGGATCCTTCCAAAGATCGCACATCAATAACTCCACCCTCAGCAGAATTGGAATCACCTTTTACCGCGAGAGTGCCGTAATGAGCATGCGTATCTGGGAGCAACGTGTTTCCGATTACCGATACATCACCTTTGGCGCGAATAGTTATTTCACCGGCTTCTTTATCACGGATAGACCTGGCGGTAATGCCGCCCGAAACGCGGCGTTGCGTATCATCTTCAATGCCGAAATCAGCTGTTCCATCAACAGATACAGTTCCGCCGAAAGAAATTACGTTAATAACGGGTACCGCGCGTCCGCGTTGATAAGAGTCTATGAGACCCGTAAGAATTATATTTCCTTCCGCCACTATATCTACCGGACTTACTCCCCAATCATTACCACCCATGATAATGCGTGAAGCAGAACCCGTGGTAAGAGTGCCACAACAGACAGAAAGAGTAATATGTCCGGGCACTCCTTGCGTAGCATCAACAATGCTGGAAATAGTTCCGTTGATGGTCATGCTTCGTCCTGCCATGAGAAAAATATCTCCGCCATCGGCATTGCGCGGATTTACGGTTATGGATGATCCTTCCTCTACGACAATGTCGCAGGTGGTACGAATATCAATGCCGGGAGCATGTTGCGTGCTCACGCCTTCTGGAAAGCGCTTTGTGCTGATGGTTGCATTGTTTGTTACCAACAAACGCTTTCCTCCAAGGTCAAAAATGGCATTCCAGCTTGATGGATCAGACGGATCCGGTTTTTCATACTTAAAAAAGGCGCACAAATCAGCATCTCCAACGCATGTTGGAACATCTGTGTTGAAGTCTACGGTTACGCTTTCATCAACAACTACCTCTAAGACGTTGCCTTCTGGGTCTTTTTCGCATGTTTCGCACGTCTTAGGATCTTCAGCGGTGTTGTTATTGGCAAGCGCGAAGAGCGACGGCATCACAAAAAAGGCTGTTGCAAATACAAAAATGCTTATAATGAGCTTTGTGGTAATATATTTCATATGGCAATAAAAACCACCCTCTCGCCATATAGGCTGAAAAGGGGTTAGAAAATAAGAGATTTTTAACGGTTTTTACGTACGATCGGCTATAAAGGACACAAAATGATATTTCTATAGGACATAAAACCAAAATGTCCGATAGAAAACAAAGAGCAAAGGAAAGAACTAGGGAAACAAACTATAAAGAGCAAAAAGAATGATGGTTAAAAGTATACTGTTATGCAATATATAAGTCAAGAGATGGAGGTAACGTTACCTTTTCTTTTTCTACTGCGTAATATATAATGGAACCCGTTAACAGATTACAGTAGAAAATACCTATGGCACCACAAGCAATACATGGAATACCGGATACTATAGAAGTTTCTGATGAGGAACTTTTGCAGGCGTCCCTGGTAAATCCAGACCTTTTTATGCTCCTCATAAACCGCCACCAAGAAGCCTTCTTCCGAGCCGCTTATAGTGTAGTACGACAAAAGGAGGAAACTGAAGATATACTGCAAGAAGCATTTACCAGTATTTATCTCAATGGTGGCAAGTTCAAAAAGCAAGAACATGCTTCGTTCAAAAGCTGGGGGTATCGTATTGTTATTAACACCGCTATCTCCCATTACCGAAAATTAAAGCGCGTGTATGAGCGTTCTGCGCCGCTTGATCCGGAAATATATGAGAACTTGGCAGACTCTGAAGATATCGCAAAAGAATCGGAAACGCGCATGTTCGCAGAAGAACTATTAGGAGAGCTACCCGAAGATCTTCGCCGTATCATGGAGGCCCACTACTTAGAAGGGAAGCCCTATAAAACAATCGCCGCCGAAGAACAAGTCCCCCTTTCCACTCTCAAAATGCGCTTGTTTCGCGCAAAGAAAATATTAAAACAGTTTATATAAATAATATTCAGTTATATAAAAATATGGATATAACCCTATCCCCTTCCATCAAAAAAATCATAATGCGAAGGGTCCATGTCATTTGGTTCACACGCCGCGTATTGCCTCTTCTTGTATTGGAAACAGCAGCTGTAACACTCATCGTGCGCCAACTTGCCGAGTCTATTTTCTTTAACCACGTGCTTCAAAATGCTATCGTACACACATTTAGTCGCTCGCCGGTTATGATGATAGACTTTTTCTTCCGCGCATTTATTGGCACAGAAAGTGCCGTGCAATTTCTTATGCTGGGGTCCCTGCTGATAGCTTTGTTATTTGCCCGTGACGCCCTTCGCGCGATCCGCGCATTTATGCTTCAAAGTAACCTTTCCCCATTTTCTCGCGTTATATAGGTGCAGAAGAAAGGTCACCAATATAAGTCTGTAATCTCCCGCTCCCATGCGGGAGTTCTTTTGTTGACATCGAAAGCTCCATTTGCTACAATGCGCGTACGTTCGTTTTATTGATTATTGGAACATATTTTTTAATTCCGATTTTTCGACAAGCATAGTACCGTTCAATGACTCTTATCCCAAGCGCAATACAACACATTTATCTCTACACGCGTGGCATAAGGCTACGAACAATTTAGGCATTCAAACATCCGCTTGAACGGTATGTGCGGCTGATTGCTCAGCTTGCTTTTTGCGTCCGAAATCGGCCCATTATTATGAACATAGCATATGTAGCGCTCATAGGACTTGGTGCGTTGTTATTAGGCGGAGGCGCCGGATATTTCATCCGCCAGCTTCTTATTCAGCAACGTAAAAACTCAGCGGACTTAAAAGTCCAGCAACTTCTTCTGAATGCCAAGACAGAATCACAGGAACTTTTGCTCAACGCGAAAGATAAAGCGGTAAAAGTAATCGAAGAAGCAACCGCGGAGGCAAAACGACAGGAAGAACAAATCCGCAAACTGGAAGAACGCATAGCGCGGCGCGAAGAAATGATCGACAAAAAATATACCGACCTAGACAAAGAAGCGAATGAATTGAAAGAAAAAGCGGAAAAAGTGCGTGAAGCAAAAGAACGCATCAGCGCACTGGAAGATCAAAAACGAAAAGAATTGGAACGCGTCGCAGGACTTTCTGAAGAAGTCGCACGCGAAGAACTGTTAAAAAGCCTCGATAAAAAATATGAGGAGGATATTTTGGCGCGCATCCAAAAACTGGAACGCACCGGCAATGAAGCCTTTGAACGAAAAGCAAAAGATATCTTGGCTGCAATCGTGCATCGTCTTGGGTCATCAGCCGCTTCCGAGTTCACCACTACCACCGTTACTATTCCCAACGAGGAAATTAAAGGGAAAATCATCGGGCGGGAAGGCCGCAACATTCGTACGCTCGAACGCGCAGCAGGCGTTGAAATAATTGTAGATGATACGCCGGGTGCCGTTATAATTTCAGGATTTGACCCCGTGCGCCGTCATGTCGCCAAGATGGCATTGGAAAACTTGCTTACCGACGGGCGCATTCAACCTGCCCGCATTGAAGAAGTGGTAGAAAAAGCGAAACTTGAGATTGATAAAATTATCAAAGATGCCGGTGAGGGCGCGGCATACGAAGTGGGTGTGTTTGATGTCGATGCGCGATTGTTGCATCTTTTGGGACGTTTGAAATTCCGCACCAGCTACGGTCAAAACGTGCTTCAACATTCCATTGAAATGGCGCACATGGCGGGCATGCTTGCTTCCGAGCTAGGCGGAGATGTAAACATTGCAAAAAAAGGCGCGCTTCTGCACGACATAGGCAAAGCGGTGGATCACGAAGTGCAGGGCACGCATGTAGAAATAGGCCGTCGCATTCTGCAAAAGTTCAACGCCGACACGCGCATTATTCAAGCTATGCAGTCGCACCATGAAGAATATCCCTACGAAACATTGGAGTCGATCATTGTACAAGTTGCAGACGCCATTTCTGCGGGCCGTCCGGGTGCACGTCGTGACTCCGTGGAAAATTATCTCAAACGCTTGGCTGATCTTGAAAACATTGCAAACTCCTTTACCGGCGTTGAAAAATCATACGCCATTCAGGCAGGCCGCGAAATCCGCGTGTTCGTAACACCCGAAAATATTTCAGATCTGGAAGCAAAGAAAATGGCTCGCGACATCGCGAACCGCATTGAACAGGAATTAAAATACCCGGGTGAAATAAAAGTAAACATCATCCGTGAAATGCGCGCCATCGAATACGCGCGGTAAAGGGCCTCGCATGAAGTTGCTTTTTTAGTGGTACTGCATGGTTTTCTTCATGTAAAAACGCATTCAAAAACATTATATTTTTATCTATGTTAAATTTTTTCGACTGGTTTCTGATAGATTTATTTGTTTTAGTACCGCGAAATCAACCTCGTCCAGCCAGTCCTCAAACTCGGGTATTTTTTTCTCCCGCGCGATTCGTTCTCCAGCTTCCTGTTCGCGCGCACTCTGCAATTCAGAATCCTCCGATGTGTTATCTACACGAAAAAATTCTCTTGATCTCATATATTATTCAAAGTTAGTATCAGCAACGACCCGCTCCATAATGGCGCGTGCCTCCTCTGGGTTGCTTACCTTGTTATCATGTATTTCTTCCAAAATCCGCGCTTTCAGAACGCCAATGGTCTTACCTTCCGGTTTGTGACCATGCCGCTTTTCATATGCAGAAATAATTTCACGCCCGTTCACGGCTTTCAAGACAGTATCAATCTCTGTTTTCTTCTCTGCTTCATGCGCAAGAATTGATGCGTACCGTTCTCGCATTAAAACCAAATTTTCTTCGTTTTCTTTTTTAATCCGTGGGTCTGCCGGTATGGCTCCCCGCGTATCAGCCTGGGCAAGAGCGATAATGTTTAGCGCATAGGGAGAAAGCGCCAATTCTCGCGCTTTGCTTTCCCGCATATTTCTAAACTCTGCGAGCATACGAATATGATTTACCACCAACCATTTTATTTCATTTTTTTCTTCATTTGAGAACTTTAACCGATTTAATATGGGTATAAGTTTTTCGGCACCTATTTCCGCGTGCCGATGAAAACTTACTTTTGTATCGCCTTGCGGATTTTTCTCTTCCGCGCGCGTCTCGGGTTTTGAAATATCATGAAATACCGCCGCCCATCGCAGTATTGATGATGCCTCAGCCGGCAAACCATTTGCCACTAAAACCGTATGCTTGAATACAGCCAAGCGAGGGCGCGGCGGAAGGGGGGTGTGGGGGGAATTCCGCCGCGCCCGAGCGTTCCGCCGGAGCGAAGCGGAGGCGGTCATTCGTCCGGATTCGTTTGGTAAAAAGTTCGGATTTTGTTC
>C687J35174_10008506_pt1 | contig 13024 bp, 11 predicted proteins | sample RifCSPhighO2_01_FD_35174 | JGI IMG/M metagenome (IMG submission 35174) | reverse complement strand
AGAAGTAATGGGAATTAATACGGCAGGATTAGCAGGTCTTGGACTGGCTATTTCTACAGATTCAATCAAACAAAAATGGCTTGAAATGAGCACAAGCGACAACTCGCTTAAAGATGTTAAAAAAATCGTATTTGACGATACACAAAGCGCTGAATTTGCAGTAGCCACCTTTTACAACTACTTAAAGGCAAGAAAACTTGAGAAAGCATTTGAGCTTCTATCCGACAATTTTAAAAATGGTCACGGTTTTGATTACTGGAAACAAGGGTACGAATCTTTACTTGATACGACTGTCATTAAAATTGAAGATGATAAGGATAAAAAAGATCGTGTAAATATTAAACTCGGGACAAAAGATATGGTTGATGATGAGATTGTATATAAGTATTTTGAAGGATATTGGGATGTTAAAAACGTCAATGGAAAATGGAGATTATGGGAACCCAAAATTAAAGAGGTAGATAATCCTGATTATTCTTGGTTTTACGAATAAAACGCAGGATTCATACAAAATTTCAAAAGGTAACCACTTTTCTTATCATTTCCCCAGGAAGACGTAGAAGGGCAAAGTTATGCGTTATCTAGCTTCGGACAACGAGACAAAACGCATTTTTAGGTTAAATACGGGCATTTAGTCCATCTTTACTCCTAAATCATCTGTCCTAGCTCATTTTAAGCGGGAAATGGTGTGGTGTTGTGCGTATGTGGTGTAGGTGTTGTATTAAGGAGATAATAGAGTCGTGCGTAATTCCTCGCGCTAGATATTTCAATGTTACCCATTTCTACTTTTGCTGAAAAATCTATCTTTGTTCAGAGGCGTTCTGAATTGTGGCTAATTTTATGCTTCACGCCGACAGTAACACTTTGTGCGACGTAGAACAGGCTCATTCTCCTTAATTATTCTGTTATAGGCTTCTTTTATCCGCCTTTTCTTCCGATCCGGTTTTTTCTTTTTCCTTGAGCTTAGAGGCTTGATGTAGCTATAACGAAGTGTATCATTTCCTGTTGGGGTTTCTATGCTTAATTGTTTATCTGTTATAAAACGCTTACGCTTAATCAGAGAGGTGGCACACTGCCACTCTACCTATAACAACTCCACCTAAGGCAACGTGGTGCGAGCCTTGCGGGCGTGGATTTGTGTGTATAGGTGACTCGTGCCTATTTTCTTACCAGATAGTACTATGTATGGTATTTCTTATTTGTTTATATGTTTGTGCTTGTGAGTAGGAAGGCGGGTATACCCCCGAAAAAGGGTGGTCAGATGGCAAGGTTCCTCTCTCGTTCACCCATGTGTGTTTCATACATTTCCAATTTTTAATTTTTTTGAATTTTTTGGAATTTACCAAAGGTCTAAGATTAGACTCTCTTCATTTAAAGACGCTGAGGTATAATTAAGATATGGGCAGAAGGGTTAAGGCTACAGAAAAACAAAAGAGAGCTGTTAATAACATTATATCCGGACGCTTCAATAGCCGTGCTGAGGCTATGCGTGAGGCTGGATATGCCAAAACTACTAGCTATCGCCTGACAGAAAAGCTTCTTGAATCTAAGGGCGTTGAGGCATATATCAAGAGTCTAGATGTTACAGCCCAAAAAAAATGGGGCTTATCTTTGCCAATGAAGACAATGTTGGTGTATTTATCCGGTTTAGATGCGACAAAGTTTTACGGGAAAGATGGCGTGGAGCATCCTGATTTTGCGGTAAGACTAAAATTTGCAGATCGCTTTGCTGAGTTTTTTGGATGGATAAATAGATCTCCCGCACGTGCTGGGCGACTAAAAAAGCAACCTATCTTCTTTGAAACTCCTGAAGAAGAGGGAAGAACTGACTTCAACAACCGCTTCAAAGATTTTTTAAGGCAATTACCTGAAAATAGATAAAGTTAAAAAATGTATGAGATTTCTTATGATAGGTTTACTACCTACTAGGTGTTGTGCCTAAATAATAATCCGTAACAAAATAATTTATGCTAAACTAGCATATAGATGAAAAATGAAGATGAAATATGGATAAAATAGATAAGTATCTCTCTTCCTTAATAGGTCATTCAGACGAGGAAATTAAGCACCATATCAGCGAAAAGGACTTAGAAAATGCCTACGTTTTAGGAAGAGATCTAAACAACAAGACTTCTTCCATAAATGTCCCCTTCATAACTAGCTTAAAATTTTCGTTTTCGCCCACACTATACAATCGTAGAACATCAGTTCTTATGCTTGCAGATAAGGAGATAAAGATCCCCGGCGATAGGAATGAAGATTATTTTTGCAGAGTTATATTTCTTAGCGACAAGAATATGAGAAAAGAATGGTCATGGGACGAAGTTATAAGGGTTTCAAAAAATAGAATTGTTCCTAGAGGCAAAAACCCCGAGTGGGAACCATGGAGACCTGTATATAATGCCGCAAGGAAATTAAATGACCGAATAGCCATTGCGACAGGTGTGAAGGATTTCTTTTTAGTTAATCCGATAACAACAGTTAGAGTTAACCCTGAATACCTCGTATAAAGCTTCACTGAAATTTAGCTAAATCATCATTGTCTAAAATGCTAAGACAATGAAAGATGTATATGAAAGTAAGGACAAACAAATAGTTCCTTTTCTTCTCATTCAACCAGAAGTCAATTTCTTAGGAACTAAGCTGGTTGGTTCTATCGTTTACTTTCAGTTCTCGCCTTCAGATAAATGTCAACGGCTCGTTAATGACTTTTCAAGCAGAAAAGCCTCCTTAGTTCAGCCCAAAGACCTACTTGATGCGGCAGAAACTTTCCGGGATAGGATTTTTGAGATGAAGGAGAAAAACAATGAGATACGACATTTCTAAGATTGAGAAACTTTACCCTAATTGGTACGACAAAAATTCTCCGCTATCGTATGGAGACCAAAAATGGATTTGGGAACATGTGCCGCTTCCTGAAGAAGAGGAAGTAAAACTAAGAGATTTAGAAGCGAATGGGAATGCTAGTGTTAAATGGAATGTTAATGATAGCTATAAACGAACAGTTAACTTTGAGTTAACCGAAAATAAACTAAATGTTATCGCAGAATTAGGGACACTTAACTATAGAACTCCACCAATCAAAATTTCCCAGCTTTTACAAACACTTTTTGCTGAATACAACTCATGGAATGGGCATTGGCTTTATGTCGCCCAACATTGGAATCCCAGAGCTATTAACCGAGTAATTAACTATATGGTTAAAGTTCACGAGAATGGAACAAGATCAATACAAAACTCAGCTGCTTATTTTACTTATTTGATTCAAAAACGCAAAAGGAGAAGGAGCTTATAAGTACCAATGATACCTGTAAACAAAACTGATAAGAAAAGTAAGAACACACCTTATAACGATGGTCAGTTATCTTCCGAGCTAGAAGATAAAATGCGCGTATTTGTAAATCTGATTATTGATAAGGTATTATTAGAACGTAAGCAAGGTATCTATCGTTCTTAACTATTTCAACTATCAAAATACAAGACATATGATTAATTCAGGCATGAAAGCTCTATCCATAGCGTTACTACGTGTTTCTAGCTCTAAGCAGGGGCTTGCAGGTGATTCTCCGGAACGACAGAAAGAAGATATTATTAAGCTTCTTCCAAAATATAATGCAGAGGTAATAAGCTACTTTGAACTTATTGAATCCGCATCAGGAGATATTCAGCCGGCAATAAAAGTTATTGACTTTGCAAAAGAGCATCCGGAGATTAAATACTGCTTCGTAACAAATATTGATAGGTTTTCCAGAGCAGGCTCTTATGTTTATCAATACTTAAAATCTCAACTGGCTAAATACGGAGTTCAGTTAATTGATGTTGCAGGAGTAATTTCTCCTGAAGTAAAGAACACGCTAGATACTTATGGGATTGAGTATAAATGGAGTAAATATAATCCCAGCCATATTGCTGAGATTATGGCAGCAGAGTCAGCACACGATGAGATAAGGACGATACTAACCAGATTAATTGGTTCAGAAATTAGATATGTAAGGCTTGGTTATTGGGTAGGGTCTCAACCATATGGCTATACTTCCGAAAAGATAGAAACCGAGCATGGCAAGCGGGTTGTTTTAAAACCCGATCCGATAGCAAGCAAATGGTTTTTGAAAATGTTTGAATTAAAAATTCAAGGATTAATGGATGAGGAAATAGTTACGCAGGTAAACGTAATGGGTTATAAATCCAGAAGGCTCAATGTTAGGAATAAAGATGATAAGTCAAAAATAATAGGATATAAAGGCGAAAAAAAATTAATAGTTAAACAACTTGCTGAATTTATCCAAAACCCTATTTATGCTCTTGTAAGCACTCACAAATGGCTTGAGAAGCCTCAGAAGATACATGGCACGCCAATTGTATCAATTGATATGTTTAACAAGGCTAACCGGGGGAAAATAAGGATTATTGAAGATAACGGGATAATAACAATTCTAAAAGGCAAAGCTATTGATAGGTATTTAAGAAAATCAAAGAACATTCCCCTCTACGCTTATAAAGATTATGTCCTCTGCCCTCTTTGTCATGATAGATTTAAAGGCTCAGCTTCTAAGGGTGGGTCAGGCAAGTTATATCCGGCTTATCATTGCAACAGGAATGGACACAAGTATCTTAGAATTGCAACCGGAGCAGACACAACTATCTTAAACTCTCAACAGGAAACAATGGAAAAAACAATTTACGATTTTATCAAGAAAGTTAAGTTTAGCGATGAGTTTAAGGCGAAATTTAGACAATTAACAGTTGAAGAACTTGAAAAGCGAAAAGAAATCATATCCAAAGATTCAATTACTAAGGAAGAGAATGTTCTAAGCTTAAAAGCAGAGAAAACTTTGATAGTAGATAAGATAAAACAACTTAATTCTCCCTTAGCAATTCAGGCAATGGAAGAAGAACTTGAACGAGTTAGCGCAGAACTAGCTCAGGCAATACCTCAAAGAGATAATACTGAGGATATAGAAGTTGAATTGGAGACACTTTTAAATCATTGCAAATATTATGTGGAACACCTTGAAGATTTGTTGTTGGGAAGCCCTAATCTCCTACAAAACGCAGCCTTTTTTGGACTCATTTTTGATACTCCACCTACCTATGATGAGCTAAAAAGTGGAACGCCTCAGTTAGCCCCTCTTTTCAAGCTAAATGAGGAATATCAAACCTTAAAATCCTTGTCTGTGAGCCGCCGGCGAGTCGAACGCCGAACCGATTCCTTAAGAGGGAATTGCTCTGCCAATTGAGCTAGCGGCCCCATCCGCTTTATAAAAAAGCGCTGATTTAGTATACTATAAGAGATTTGTCATAACAATACTTGCGCCTGTAGCTCAATGGATAGAGCACTTCGCTTCGGACGAAGGGGTTGGGGGTTCGACTCCCTTCAGGCGCGCAAAAATAATTCCTATTTCTCCTATCCATCCTATAGCTTTATTTTGAATCTTGTGGTATAATTCTTGATTAAATTATGAAAAGATTCAGGGATTGGGTTAATTTTACAATCCAATTTGCAAAAACCCACAAAATTATTTCTTTTGTTATTCTTCTAATACTTATATCAATTTTGTTTGTTTTAAAACCCGGTAGGGAAGTGCCCATTGCTGTAGAAAAGACAAGAAGAGAAAATATTTCCCAAACAATTTCTATAACAGGCAGTGTTGATTCCAACACCACTGCAAATTTAAGCTTTAGGGTTTCGGGAAAGTTGGTTTATCTAGGCGTTAAAAAAGGAGATTATGTTTATGCTTATCAGACAATAGGGACAATGGATGAGCGAACTGTCCAAAAAAATTTAGAGATTGCGCTGATAGATTATTCAAAACAAAGATTAACTTTTGATCAGACTCTTGAGAAAAATCAAAACAGAACACCCGCAGAGGCTCTAAATATTGATATGAAGAGAATCCTTGAAAATAATCAGTTTGATCTTGATAAGGCGATAAAGTCTGTAGAGCTTTCGGATTTGGCAAAACAAGACTCTGTTTTAACAACTCCGATCTCCGGAATTATCACAAGGGCAGATGTGGAAACTTCAGGGGTAAATGTGTCTCCGGCTACCATTTTCACAGTTACAGACTTAAGCTCGCTTACTTTTAAAATGGACGTTGATGAGGCAGATATCGGAAAAGTAAAAGAAGACCAAAAAGTAAAAGTTGTGCTTGATCCATATCCGAATGAAACATTAAATCTAATTATAGATCAGATAGACTTTGCTTCCCACACAACTTCAACGGGAGGAACTGCTTTTACCGTATACGCAAATTTTTCGGAAAATCCCGATAATAAATACAGGGTAGGAATAAATGGAAATGCAGAGATTATAACCGATGAAAAAAATGACGTTCTCACAATTCCTGTTTCTGCTGTATCTGAGGACAATAAAGTATTTGTAAAAACAAATGCAGGATTTGAAGAAAGAAAAATAAAAACAGGTCTTCAGAATGATACAAGGACGCAGGTGACAAGCGGGGTTTCGCAAAATGATGAAGTAGCCGTTGAACCAACACTTGTTCCCAAGAAAACACGGGGAATATTTCCCGCTTCCTTCTTTGGAGGATAAAATGATTCATGAAGAAAACAAACCTCATACGACTCACAAACGTAACTAAAGATTATAACCTCGGTAATCTGGTGATAAAAGTATTAAAAGGAATAACTCTTAAAATAGGCAAAGGCGAATTTGTTGCAATACAAGGAAGATCCGGCTCGGGCAAATCGACCCTAATGAACATCTTGGGTCTTTTAGATACTCCAACAAAAGGATCTTACTATCTAGAAGAGACTGATGTATCAAAATTAAAAGAAGATGAGCTTTCATATCTTAGAAATAAGAAGATCGGATTTGTTTTCCAGTCTTTTAACTTACTCCCAAGAGCAACAATTTTTGACAATGTTGCCCTCCCGGGAATTTACGCTGGAAAAAGTCCCAAGGAAAGAGAGACTACAGCAACAGGTATTTTAGAAAAAATTGGACTGTCTGAGCATATTAACAAAAGACCCAATCAGCTTTCTGGAGGACAGCAGCAAAGAGTTGCGATTGCAAGAGCTTTGATGAATAATCCCGACATTATCTTAGCAGATGAACCAACAGGAAATTTGGACACAAAATCAGGTCAGGAAGTTATAAACTTATTAAAAACCTTACATAAACAGGGGAAAACCATTGTTCTTATTACTCATGAAAGGGAGATTGCTAGAGAAACAGATAGAATTATAAACTTGACCGACGGAAAGATAGACTAATATGGAGTTAAACGAACTTTTTAAACTTTCATACAGAGCGATTGCGGCTAATAGACTTAGAAGTTTCTTAACTATGTTGGGCATTGTTATTGGAGTTTTTGCAATTATTTTACTAGTCTCAATAGGAACGGGTCTTCAAACGTTTATCACTAACCAGATAGCAGGACTCGGCTCAAATCTTATTTTTGTTATTCCCGGAAGAATAGGAGGCGCTCGAACTCCAGGCGGTGTTGTATCTAATAAGCTTGTTGTTGCAGATGCTAAAACCTTACAGCTAAAACTTAGAAACGAGGCGAGCGTTGCACCTGTTGTGTCGCAAATTACAACAGTTAAATATAAAAACAAAGAGAATAAAGGAACTACTGTCTTTGGAACAACTTCAAACTATCCAAAAATTGTCCAAAACGCAACAATAAAGCAGGGAAGATTTTTTTCTCAAAGTCAGGAACAATCCGGAGCAAGAAGCGCAGTTATAGGACAGACGGTTCTAAATAATTTATTCTCTTCTCAAAATCCTATCGGAAAAAGATTTTTTATAGGAAGTAATATATATACGGTAATAGGAGTAATAAATAAAAGAGGCGCGGTTTTTGGAATAGATCAGGATAATGTTGTTCTTATTCCATTATCTTCCGCTCAAAGGCAATTCGGACTAACTCATGTAAACACGATATTTATTTCGGTGAATTCTTCTTCTTTTGTTCCAAGAGTTAAAAACCAAACGCAAAAAATTTTACTCGGTCACTTAACAGAAGACGATTTTACTATTCAAACCGCTGAGTCAACGCTATCTATTGTTTCAAATATTACAAACATTTTGTCTGTTGCTCTTGGAGGCATTGCTGCGATATCATTATTAGTTGGAGGGATTGGAGTTGCAAACATAATGCTTGTATCTGTAACAGAACGAACTCGGGAAATAGGACTTAGAAAAGCATTGGGGGCAAGGCGATCGGATATATTGAAACAATTTCTGCTTGAAGCAGTTATTCTTTGTTTAACCGGAGGAATAATCGGAATTATCTTAGGACTTCTTGGATCATTACTGCTTGCAAGATTTCTCGTTTCTCAAGTAACTTTATGGTCTGTTTTTATAGCTTTCGGTTTTTCTGTTGCAGTAGGAATTGTATTTGGAATGGCTCCTGCAATAAGAGCTTCAAAACTTTCTCCCATAGAAGCCCTCAGATATGAATAAAAACCAGAATAGAAAAGAACAGCTGTTTTCTTTCATAAAATTTTTGATAGGTTGGCCGATCTCCGCAGTTGCAATTTTCTTTATTGGCAAAATTATATTATCGCAATTTAACCTTGTTAAGCCATATATTAAAATTCCTGAATTATTTCCATTTATAGCTGGTGTCGTTTGTTTTATCTTATTTTACTTTGGAAGGGCTTTTGTATTCAAAAAGCTCTTAGAAGAAAAAGGACATAGCATTGAATTTAAAGAGGTTTCTTTTTTATGGGGGTTATCCGAGCTTAAAAGATTTGTTCCCGGAAATATTTGGTCTTTTTTAGGAAAGGCGTTCTCTTTCTCAAAAAAGGGGGTCGACAACAAAACAATTATTTCTCTAATTTTCCAAGAAATAGGATTATTTATTATGGCAAGTTTCCTGCTCTCTCTTTTTTCGATCCAATTTATTCTGCCTTATGTTTTTTCTATACATACTTATTCAATTTTCGCAATTCCCCTTATAACTTTTTCTACATTTTTGGCTGCCTTGATTTTTATATTTAATAAAGATTTTTTTAATAAATCCAAATTTAGGTTTTTAAAAAATTTCCTTCCAAGTTTTAGTCCTTACACCAATTTTGTTCTTCTATTTATTACCGTCGTCTCATTGTTTCTCTTTGGTCTTGGAACATTCCTAACAATAGCGTCTGTAGTCTATTTACCGGTGAACTTTATTCTTCCATTGATAGGTTTTTTTGTTTTATCTCTTTTTATAGGTTTCCTATCATTTGTAACTCCTATGGGGCTTGGGGTAAGAGAGGGAATAATATCGGTCGGACTTTCTCAAATATTAACTCTTCAGCTTGCCGGATTTGCCTCTATTTTTGCGAGAATCGTTCTTATCCTATCGGAAGTAATTTTTATTTTGCTTGCGACTTTTTGGAAAAATATAAAAGCTAGCAAATTCTTGAAAATAGAAAATTATATTAAGAATCATTTACACAAAACTATATTGATTTTTATGTTTGCAGTTTACGTAATGTATTTTTCCGAAACCAGTTTTTTAAGATACGATAATTTTTTTACAGGGAGATTTGATCTGGGAAATATGGATCAGGCGGTATGGAATACAATACACGGACGGATTTTTAAAATAACAGATCCAAACGGAACCGACATAATCTCTCGACTTTCCTTTCATGCAGATTTTCTCCTTATTCTGATTTCTCCTCTTTATTTAATCTGGTCGCATCCTAAAATGCTTTTACTGCTTCAATCGGTAGTTTTGGGATTTGGTGCACTATTCGTATACTTGATTTCCAAAAACGTTTTGAAAAATAAAAATATTTCTCTTGCTTTTTCATTTGCATATCTTTTGAACCCATCACTTCAGTTTAGTAATCTTTATGATTTTCATCCTGTTACGCTTGCGACAACTTTTCTGCTCGGTGCATTTTACTTTTTAAAAGAAAAAAAATATCTATGGATGCTAGCCTTTCTAATTTTAGCATCGCTATCTAAAGAACAGATCTGGATAATCGCAGCTTTGTTTGGAGTTTATTTGTTTTTCATCCACAAGAAAAAACTTATTGGAACCCTAATAATAGTTTGTTCTCTGAGTATTTTCTATTATTTAATTGTCAAAATAATACCACAAGTTCGCGGAGGGGAACACTTTGCTCTTTCTTATTATTCTGACTTTGGAGAAAATCCTCTTGCTATTATTAGAAACATATTCTTATCTCCCAGCAAGATAATCGAAACATTACTTCATAAAGAGCAGCTTATTTATTTAATAAGGATCTTTTTCCCCTTAGGATTTTCATCACTGTTTTACCCTATAATTCTTATTTTTGCCCTCCCTGATTTATTTATAAATTTATTAAGCAATAATTCTCAGCTTAGGCAAATTTACTACCAGTATACTGCAACAATTACTCCTTTTATTTTTATATCAGGAATTTACGCAGTTGTGATTGTAACAAAACGGTTTCCAAAAATACCATTTAGACTTTTTACTTGGTATATACTCACAGCTGCTATACTGGGTGCTTATTATATTGGTCCATTGCCCGGTTCAAAAAATCCAAGCATAAGTATGTTTACAAACCAACTCCCTCAAAAAGAGACAATAGAAGATTTTTTAGATACTATACCCTCAAAATTCAGCATTGCAGCCACTAATAATTTAGGGTCGCATTTGTCTAGAAGGCAAAAAATATTTACCATTCCGGTTGGAATAGACAAGGCAGACGTAATTGTTTTTCTGCTAAATGACTCTTTTGCCCAGCCTTCTCTAAAAGCACAAATCGAAACAGCGGAAAAAATGAAAAAAGATAAAAATTATATTAAAATTTTTGAACAGGGAGATTTTGTTGCTTTTAGAAAAGTTAAATAAAAGACTGGTCTATCTTTTTTCCAATTTTATTTCTTCTGAAAATCATAATAAGACTAAAGATAAATACTACTATGATCCCAAATCTTATTGCAAAATACGATCCAAAATGCTGGGCTAAAATCCCAATTTGAAAATTTCCAATAGGAAACATTCCAAGAACCGTCAAGATATAAATACTCATAACCCTTCCCCTTATTTTATCCGCAACTATGTGCTGTATCGTGGTATTTATCATCGAAAACTGAGTTATAAGACCAAGTCCCGCCATAAATAAAATTGGGACAGCTATGATGTAGCTTTTCGTAAAAGTGAAAAAGAAAACAGAAATTATAAATATCAAATTTCCCAAAATAATCAAATCCAAAGGCTTGATTTTCTTAGCATAAACGGAAACTATATATGCGGCAAAAAGTGCTCCAAGCCCAATAGAAGAGTATAAAAATCCTAGAACCGAAGCGTCCTTATTGTAAATATTCTGGACAATTACGGGAAGAAGTGTTGTATATGACCAGCCAAAAATCGAAGTCACAATGGAAAGGAGAAGAAGTTCTTTAATTGCAGGATGAGTAATAGAGTAGGAGATACCCTCTTTTAAAGCCGCCAGAGGATGGGGATGTAGAGAAAGAGCATGTTTTTTTGCATGTATAAAAAACAGTGCAATTATAACTGCGATAAAAGATAATCCGTTTACAATAAACGTGCCCCCAAGACCGATAATGCTAATTAAAAATCCTGCCATACCCGGGCCTATCACTCTAGAAGCATTAAAAGTTACAGAATTAAGGGCAATGGCCGAAGCAAGATCTTTTTTTTCAACCATATCAACAACAAAAGCCTGTCTTGCAGGATTATCTAAAGCGCTGACAACGCCTGCAAGAAAAGCAAGAATGATTATTTCGGTTAAGTTTATAACATTTAGAATAGTTAAAACACCAAGAGTCAAGGCGAAAATCATTGGAAAAACTTGAGTTAAGTAAAGCAAGAATTTTTTATTAAATCTATCTACAACAACTCCCGCAAAAACTCCAAAAATAAGAATAGGAAGCATGCCTAATGCAGCAACAGTTCCTACCCAAAAGGCAGAATTGGTAAGTTTTAGAACCAGCCAACCAAGCGCTACAATCTGAAGCCAAGTTCCAGTAAGGGAAATGAGCTGTCCGTAAAAAAACAATCTATAGTTTCTATATTTAAAAGCAGGGAATGCTTTTAAAATTTTAAATTTCCACGAGCTTGCTTTTCCCAGGCTCACTTCTTGATTTTTGTCAATAATATATTTATCTTCGCGTTTAATAGCCATTGTTTTGCTTAAACCTCCGGTTCTTATTAAGTAGAATTTAAAGAGTAAAAGAGGTTATTCTATTATATTTTAATTTCTGAAATTTTGTCAATTAAGACTCTTGACAAAACTTTAAAAAAAATTATACTGATACATAGAAATATTTAAATCTTTCTATATATATGAATAAAAAAACTTTAAAAGTTTTTAAGGCTCTTTCAAGTAAAACTCGCACGGAAATTATCAAAAAACTTCTCAATCAAAAAGAGATCTCTTGCCAACAGTTGTCAAGAACATTTTCCCTATCTCAACCAACTTTATCTCATCATTTTAATAAACTTATAGATGCTAATATTTTAAAACTTCGAAAAAACGGAGTGAATAACTATTACAGCATTGATAAAAAATATTTAAGAAATTTAGGAATTATTATAGAAAAAATCATTAATTAAAGGAGGTGAAATAAGATGAAACCAAATGAAGAATTTGGAAAAGTTGCATCTGAAAAACAGATTAAAAAAACTGAGAAAGCGTTACAAGAAAGCGGGTTTAAGGCTGAAGTGTTTAAAAACTCACAGGAAGCTAAAATGAAAGTATTGGAACTTCTCCCCAAAGGGGCCGAAGTTTTTACCATGACTTCCCAGACTTTGGAAGCTATAGGACTGGATAAGGAAATCAATGAGTCTGGTAAGTATAATGCTGTTCGGCCAAAGCTTTTTGCCATGGACAGAAATACGCAAAGTCGAGAGATGGCCAAACTGGGAGCTGCTCCAGACTGGGTGGTATCTTCAGTCCATGCAGTCACAGAAGACGGCCATCTTTTAATTGCCTCAAACACGGGCAGTCAGCTTTCGGCAGAAGCTTATGCCGGCGGGAAAGTAATCTTTGTAGTGGGTACACAAAAAATTGTCAAAGACACCCAAGAAGGTTTGCGAAGGATCTATGA
>C687J35174_10008489_pt1 | contig 13041 bp, 8 predicted proteins | sample RifCSPhighO2_01_FD_35174 | JGI IMG/M metagenome (IMG submission 35174) | reverse complement strand
GGGCGGGGGGCCTCTGCTGAAGGTGATGCGGAAGGCGGGGGCACAGGCTTTTCTGCAGGTTTAGCCGGCTGTTCAGGTTTGGGCGCCTCGTCGCCGCAAGCTGCCAGTAAAAAACTTGCTGCCAAACCTCCGGTCAATAACCCCAAGGCTTCTCTTCTGCTGAGCCTCGATTTTGCTTCATTAGTAACATTACTGGCCCTAACGATTACACTATGAATTCCGGGTGTCTCTTTTGATGATTTGCTATGTTCGACAGCCATGTTAATTCTCTTGTTTGTCGTATTCGGTTTTAAAATCTTCAAGCCCCTTTTCTATTTGGGATTCCCAGTTTGGCATAACTGCGGATAACTTATCCAAAATGCTTTTTCCCTCAAGCTCCGATATAATTTCTTTAAATTGTTCCTCAGGCATTTTTTGTGACAGCTTTAACAGAACGTAACTGCCCATCTGATTCATCAGGATATCACGCAAATACTCTGCATCCTCGGACGGATAGTTGCTTTTATCAATATCCAAAAAAATTAATGGATCAAAATTTTTTAAACTGCTAAGCATAAGGATTGGAAAGAATAATTACTAAAGTAATGTTAGCGTTTTTGGATTTTTCTAACAACCTTACGCTTTACGCAATGCACAGTTCATTGCCATGCTTTGCCATTAAAGAGTATGTAAAGTTAGCATCCGGCAATTGAGTTATGTACAAAATATATAAACCGGATTATCCGGTAGAGAAAACCTACTGAACTGGCGGCAAAGCATAAGACGGGCCGCTAAAAGCTTCCAATACCGCATCTTCCGCAAGGAGCCAGTTATTTACCGGTCCATAGTCCCAGTTCCGGCCGGGAAAATAACGGTTACGCAGTGACATCCTCCTGGCAACCATCCGGGTAAGGTCTTCACGTTCGTTGACGGCTATAAAAACAGGATCGGCGTTATACTCTTCAATCAATCTCGTGCTATTGCGGGACCCGGCTGCAAAAAGTTCATAAGAAATAAAGGTAATCGGCAGGGGTAAAGTCAGGCGGTGTTCTGCCTGGCGGCCATCAGGCCCCATGACCCGGTCTCTGGCTTTGTCATGCTTTGGAGCGGTTATATTGACAGTTGGAACATAAATCCGCTCAGGCGCTTGCCCGTTAAATCCAAGCATAACTTCCCTTAACTCTCTGGCTCCAAATCCGGTTAGAGCATCATTAATTAACCAGTGAAGACTTGCCTCGGCCTGGGTAGCAGGTTTATTGTGATAAATTGAATTTTGTGCAGCATTCCAAAGAAGATTGTCTCCCTCAGCATAGCCTAAAGCCAGCAGGTGGCGGGTTTGTCTGAAAGAGGGTGCTTCTGCCGGCATATTAAGGTGATTCTATCCCCGGCTATTTTTTAAGTCAAGAACTCAAACAGTTTAATGAATCATGACGACCGTCGAAAAAGACTAAACTCTATTTGTCACTTGCCGCCTTTGGCGAGCCTCGCCTCTGGCGGGTCTCTTGTCTCTTGCCACCCATTACTTTACACTCAATTAATGCTTAAAACTTTTCTCCGCATCGGTATTAACACCATTATAGGTGCGGTCCTGATTTATTTCTGGTATAAGCTGGTTGATATCCGGGAAGTCTGGCAGGTTCTTGCCGGCTTTAATCTGCTCCTCTTAATACCTGCTACCGCCCTTATGATTTTGGCCAGCGTTTTTAAGGCCTACCGTTTTAAATTATTACTGGCCCGGGTTGTCAGCGTGCCTGCTATGCGTATTATTAATTTAACGTTTTTAAGCCAACTATTATCTTTTACCATTCCGGTCAGGATTGGTGAGGTAGCAAAAGGCGTTTATCTTTCAAGCGAATACGGTTTGCATTTCGGCCGGGCGGTAGTCTGGGTTTTTCTGGACCGTTTTCTTGATTTTTGGGCAGTTTTGGGGCTGTCACTAGTGCTTTTACTTGTTGTTCCAACAAGTCTGCCTCAAAGTTTAACTTCGTCGCTTTTCATCGCTGCTCTTGTAGCTTCGTCGTTGGTTGTTTTTGTAGTTTTAAAGCCGGAATTATTTAAAGGTTTGGTAAACATCTTAAGTCATTTAATGGTACTTAAGTCACTTAAGAAAAGATTTTTGACTTTGGGCTTTTTTATTATTGAGTGTTTCAGCCTTTTAAAAGGAGGGGTTTGGCATAGCCTGGGATTATTAATATTAACTGTGGCAGCGGTTATCTCCGAAGCTCTCTGCTGGTATTTGCTGATGTCGGCATTTATTCCCGGATTATCGGTTTTAAAAGTTTGGCTGGGATCGATGCTGAATGCTTTAACTTTCTTAATTCCGGCGGCGCCCGGTTACGTCGGTTCGGCCGAAGCCGCCGGACTGGCAGTATTTACTTACGGATTGGGACTGGATAAAACATATGTTTCGGCCGCTACTGTTATCTTTCATGCCATTAGCCTGGTGTTTATTCTGGCAACCGGGATTATAGGGCTATATGCGCTGAAGTTTAATTTGGGATTGGTTTGGAAAAAGTTAAAAACTAAAAGTAAAATGTCAAAATCCAAATTACAAATGTCAAATGAATGACGAAGGCCTGAAACCTAAAAAGTATGATCTAGAGGAACGAACTTCTAAGTTTGCTGAGAATGTTGTTGAATTTGCTAAAAGTGTTCCCAAAACTGTTGTAACAATACCAATAATTGGTCAGTTTGTTAGGGCGGGGACGAGTATTGGCGCAAATTATTGTGAAGCTGATGGGGCAGAAAGCAGGAAAGATTTTGTCCATAAAATTAGTATATGCAAAAAAGAATCTAAAGAAACAAAGTATTGGTTAAGGGTTATTGCTAAATCGTGTCCGGACTAGCTGAAAAAGCAAGAGAGCTTTGGAAAGAAGCTCAAGAATTGACATTAATTTTCTCAGCTATAGTTAGAAAATAATTTTTGACTATTAGGATTTGAATTGGAATTTGTAATTTGGGCTTTGAAATTAATAGGTTTATATACTTTGGAGATCAACTTTAACTCCCATACCCATAGAAGGCGAGATAACAGCTTTTTTAACTTTTGTCTTGCCGATAGCGTTAAACAGGATTTTTATGTTGGCAGCTATCTCGTCAGGGTTCTGGGAAACCTTGCCGACGCTCAAATGAATGACTTTGGAGTCTTTTTGAGTTTTATACTCAACTTTGCCCGATTGGATTTCAGTAACAGCTTTTTTTAAGTCAGTAGTAATAGTTCCGCTTTTTGGTGAAGGCATTAAACCGCGCGGACCTAAAACTTTAGCCGCACGGGCTAATTTCGGCATCCACTCAGCGGTTGTGACTATAACATCAAATGCGGTGACTCCCCGTATTATCTCATTTAATTTAGCATCATCGCCGATTATATCGGCTCCGGAATCTTCGGCTCCTTTACCGAAAGCCAAAACTTTAAGCTTTTTACCCGAGGCGTATGGTAAGGAAACCAGCCCGCGGGCATTTTTTACATTGGTATTAATATGAAGTTCCAGGGAACCGTCAAACTTTGAATAAGAAGAATTTTTGGCAGCTTCAATGGCTTCAGTTAAAGGATATTTTTTGCTTTTTTCAACCTTTTCAGCCGCCGCCTTATATTTTACACTTCTATATTTAGCCTTGCCCTTTTTGACTGCGGCTTTTGATGCTTTGGTTTTCTTTGCTGTAGTTTCTGCCTTCTGAGTTTTTGATTCGCTGCTTTCAGGTTTCGAAGTAAGCTCATCTTCTGGATTTGGGTTTACTTCCCTTGATTCTTGACTCTTGATTCTTGATTCTAACTCAGGATTAGGATTGACTTTTTTGCGCGCCTGGCCTGCCTTAGCTGGGGCAGGGTTTTTCTCAGGATTTGAATCATCAATAAAAGCTGTTTTTGTTTTACCCACTTTTTAAATCTTCCTTTCTGCTCAATAAATCATAGATTTAAAAAGCAAGGTTCTGCGAGTGCAGGGTATAATTTATCCTACCAAAGCACGAAGCAGGTTCTTAAAAGCGTAAGCTTGGAAGCTGTGCTTATAGGTGAATTTACCTAGTGAGAAATTTTAACAAAATGAGCGCAGTATTACAACAATGAACTAATCAGTTCCCTTTCACAAACACCGATCCTATTACCGTTCCATTGGAGTATAGATCAAAAGTATATCCTGAAGCAGGAATCCAGGGAGCGTTATAAGTGCCTGTCGGAGATGCACCAACTCCGGTAAATGGAGCATTTCCTGCCTCTCTAACCTTAATCTGTAAATTAGAGTATCCACCGGCATTTAACTTAATCGCACTGGTACATGTTGTATTGCCTGAAGTAATGGTACAGGGGTTAGGTGAAGCGGTAATTAAAGTGCTGACCGGTGTGGGGGTGGGAGTTGGGGTTGGTGTAGCGGTTCCGGCGATACCTTTTACAAACACGGATCCTATAACTGTTCCATTGGAGTACAAGTCAAAAGTAAAACCAGTAGAATTTATCCATGTAGCATCCCAACTGCCTGTCGGACTTGCTCCTACACCGGTAAACGGAGCATTGTTAGCCTCTCTTACCTTAATCTGAAGATTAGTATAACTTCCAGCATTCAGCTTAATATTAGCCGTACAGGTTGTGCTTCCTGAAGCAATAGTGCATGGATTAGGCGAAGCAGTAATTAAGGTGCTAGCCGGTGTGGGGGTAGGTGTAGGAGTGGATCCCAGTGTAAAGCTTTTAGGCGAACCATTAGTTAAGGTATTTATTCCGGGACTGACATTATCTATGACATAAACTTTAGCCAAGTGAGCTACACCGTTTTTAAATTGAGCGGGTATATCTATAACAAACCTCCGGTCGGGATATCCTCCGCAATTAGCTGCAATCCCTGCTGCTCCTGTTTTATCAGCTTTGTAAACTGAAACATACTTATCATCAATGTATAAATGAACCCAGGGAGCAGTTGCAGGCACATCTAAATCACAAGCCCAACCTATTAATTGAGTACCATAAACCCCGTCAAAGATGCCTATAGGTGCAGTATTAGTTTTTAAATTACCTTGTACTGTAACGCTGCTAAGTACAGTAGTACCGGTATATAAATCAAAAGTGAGAGGCGTAGTAGTTATCCAGGGAGCATCAGCAGATCCTGAAACAGCTCCTCCTGCAAATCCCTGTCCTGTTGACCTGATTTTAACCACTATATTTCCTGTCGCATTCTTAACATCCCAGGTAATTTTAGAAGTACACTTCGTTTGTCCTGAGGCTATCTGACAGGGATTAGGAGAAGCTGAAAGTGTTCCTGTAGGGGCAGCTGTACAGCTAGGAACCTTAAAAGTAGCTGCAGCTCCCGGAGTGCTTCCCCTCATCAATCTTGCGTAATATGTAGTATTTACTTTAAAAGCGGTTTGGAAATTATTACTAAAATTACCGGGTCCCTTTGCCAGCATTTTATCGGTCCCGCTTTGAGCAAAGGTGGTGCTGGTAAACGGACTGGTAAACCCGGCATCGGTACTTACCTGTACTGAAGTAATACCTGCCTCGGATTTAGGCCAGAAGATATTAAACACATATGCCCCAACCTGAGCCTGATTAACGCAACTTAAGGCTAAAGGAGTGAATGTTGGAGCAGGAGGGGATACTGTTGGAGTGCTAGATACTCCTTTTACAAACACTGAATCGAAAGGTAGTCCATCAGCATAAATATCAAAATGGTAACCTGCTGCTGTAATCCAGGGGGCATCGCCAGATCCTTTGAGTGATCCCTGGGCAAATAAACCGCCGGTTTCTCTGATTCGGACTTCGATATTAGCATTAGGGTTGGGGTAGTTACCTAAGTCCCAATTTATCTTAGTACTACAAGTAGTCTGGCCACTTGGAAGATTACATGGATTAGGCGCAGCCGTAATAGATCCTTTACTGACTATATTTAATTCTCCGCGTAATTTTCCATCCCTAACAACCAAACTTTCGATTAACTGATCGTTTGAGTACAAATTCACGCCCTCATCAGAGGTATTAGTCCAGCTAAAATCAACGGATCCAACAGCTCCTTGACCCAAAAAAACTCCTGTTTTACGGTTCTTGGCAACGACGTTGTTATGCGACTTACTTGACCAGCGAGCAGTTGAATTACATTTTCCATCTGAGCCTTGGAAGCAAACGTCAGGGGTGGCAGTTAGCGTTGAATAAGCAGGAATTGGGCAGCTTGGATTATTGATACAGTTGCTGTAAGCCTTAGCATTTCCGGTTTGGATATCGATTGGTTTGATTATCCAGTTAGGATAAAGCGCGCGGATATCATAAATAACATTGTCAGCAATATTGACATTACTATAGAAATCCCGATCACCGATACCGATGCCATAGATACCTTCAACGTTATGAATAACATTACCTCTGATATTTGCATGGTGTATTTGATCATTTACATTAACACCAGGAGGAAGGAGTTCGGGAGATAAAACATCCATCTCAATTCCGCCATTTGGTGCATAATAATTACCTTTCTTATTATAAACTGCTTTAGCGTCAATGATTTCGTTATAAAGCACATCTCCGTAGGCGAATTTGGGGATAATTGCCAACGTGCCGCCGCCGCTATTCACTAAGTCAAGCGTGCCGTTATTCTGGAAAAAGTTTCCTTTAACCAGAGTATGTTTCTCGGCAGTTGCGTTTGATATAAATATAGCTGTATTGCTTTGCTGGTTGATTAGTTTATTGTTAATAAATTCATATTGTTTGGTATTATTCCAGGTCCAAAAGCCATACCAGCCCGAGCCATTGGGCCTGCCGTCCGGGCTTAAATCCTCAGTCGCTTTAAATAATGAATTTAAGATTCTGTGCCCGCTGCCGTCGTAAAGCGCCAAGCCTATCCATTTAGAGTAAAGGATCTGGACATTATCAAATGTGGTGTCATTGGATGAACCTACAACAATAGTAGGGTTACATCCGGATTTCTCCTGTGCGCAATATTGAGGAAAGCAGCCATTTTTATTATCGGGATCACTGGGGTTGCTAAAGTTTGAATAGGGAGCACATTTTACCTGGTCGTTCTCGTCAAAAACTAAATCTGTGACATAGATTTTTTCAGAATTTGTGATTCTTAAAACCGGATTTTCAAACCAATCTAATCTTTTTATACCGGCCTTTATTCCTTTTTTACCTTTTATCTGTATTGGTCTGTGAATATTCACAATATTAAATTCGCAACCGTCAGCTTTTTGGCAGGTAATCATATTTTGTACTTCAATAACATCCATTAGGTTGGCATTGACTTTATTAATACAGTCCCTAAGTGAAACTACTGAGTTAGCGGTACATAATCTATTTTCAGCAGCGCGAGATTTAAAAATTTGAGGATGTTGGACTAAATACATTCCGGAGCCGATACCTATTAGTAAAAGAACAATTAAGAAAAGATGGGCAAAACCTTTTTGAAAGCTAGTTATCGGGAGACAGGGGGGAGTTTGTTTTTGTGCGATGAGATTATTTCCTTCTTTCTGTAATCTATTAACTTTAAACCCGGGCATTATTCATTATTCATTTAAATTTATCCTGGAGTCAATATATAACTTAAGGCGTTCCTTTAACGACAACAGAGTCATATAACTGTCCGTTAACATATAAATCAAACCTCACCCCGTTTACATTTATCCAGGGAGCAGATGCTGAGCCGCTTATTCCACCTCCGGTAAAATTTGCCCCGTCTGCTTTGATTAAAATGGTTCCACTGGAAAAGGCATTAGATACATCCCAATTAACAGTGACTGTACACAAACCATTACTGCCTAATTTGCAGGAAGATGGAACTGCTGCAATGTTGCCTTTATATGCCATACCTGAGGGTGAAGGTACTGGGGTGGGAGTTGGGGTAGGAGTAGCGGTTCCGGCAATACCCTTTACAAACACCGATCCTATTACCGTTCCATTGGAATACAAGTCAAAAGTATATCCTGAAGCAGGAATCCAGGGAGCATTATAAATGCCTGTCGGAGATGCACCAACACCGGTAAACGGAGCATTACCTGCCTCTCTAACCTTAATTTGTAAATTAGAGTGTCCACCGGCATTTAACTTAATCGCGCTGGTACATGTTGTACTGCCTGAAGAAATAGTGCAGGGATTAGGTGAAGCGGTAATTAAGGTGCTAGCCGGTGTGGGGGTAGGTGTAGGAGTGGATCCCAGTGTAAAGCTTTTAGGCGAACCATTAGTTAAGGTATTTATTCCGGGACTGACATTATCTATGACATAAACTTTAGCCAAGTGAGCTACACCGTTTTTAAATTGAGCGGGTATATCTATAACAAACCTCCGGTCCGGATATCCTCCGCAATTAGCTGCAATCCCTGCTGCTCCTGTTTTATCAGCTTTGTAAACTGAAACATACTTATCATCAATGTATAAATGAACCCAGGGAGCAGTTGCAGGCACATCTAAATCACAAGCCCAACCTATTAATTGAGTACCATAAACCCCGTCAAAGATGCCTATAGGTGCAGTATTAGCTCTTGGGGAAGGTGAAGGGCTTGGGGAAGGGACTGCGGGTATGCCTGTAGACGCTTTGACAAACACCGAATCATATATTTGTCCATCCAGATATAAATCAAACTTTGCACCTATGGTAGTTATCCAAGGCACATCAGCTTGACTATCCGCAGGAGCATTCGGTCCGGTAAGAGGTTGGTTTACGCTTGATCCGCTTGAAACCTTTACCCGGACGTTGCCCCCATCATGAGCATGCCACTTAATTGTCGTTTTGCATTGAGTTTGGTTGGTTTGAAGAACACAGCTAGCCGGGTCAGCATAAATCTTGCCCATTTTAACCGGGAGATATCCGGGACAGTTGGAGCTTTCGCAATTTTCTCGTTGTATCTTTGCTAAGTCAAAATAAGGCAAGCCAATGAACTTGTTAGCCGGAAAAATGTTGCCCGCCGGGGGGCCTATAAAAGGAAAGTTCCAGTCTCCAAAAGCATCTCTTGGGAAGAGAGAGAGGTTGTTATTGTTATAGAATTTATTTCTTTCTATTTTGACATTTTGGGCAAATCCGGCTGGAATTATAAAAGGATTACCGTTAAATTGAAGAGACAGACCAATTCCTCCTCCGGAGTTATCATGGATTGAGTTACCTGAAATAACGGTGTTATCAATGTTTGATGCAATTTCTCCTGCTCCGGAGATGTACTCTTTAGTGTTTTCGACTTTATTTTTGCTAATGATGTTTCCTTTTATTTCAGCATAGGATAGGCGTTGTATGTTTAAAGTACCGCCGCCTGTCTTATAAATATCGCGTTGGTGATTGTGGATAAACATATTATTGTTTAGGGTTGCTAAATTGCTTGCAGTACCGGTAGCTCCAAATAAGATTGCTTCTGTTGAAATGTCTTTAAATAAATTATTGTCAACATGTACCGAACGGGAGAAGCAATCTACGCATCCCGGACTTTCGTCAACGGGTATCCAAACTCCAAGCCTGCCTGAATCAACAATTTTAGAATTCCTCAATACAAAATTATTCACTTTATAGACAGAAACAGACGCCGATTGCGCATGCAGTAAATTAACTCCGTCCAGTATTATATTGCTGCTGCTGTTAATTGCGATTTGTGATTTTTCAGCACAGTTTGGATTTGAGGCAGGATTTATTTGCCAGGTATAACTAGGCGCAGGGCCGTTAGAATTGCAAACTTGACCCAAATCATCAAAGCTTAAATTTTTGATCGTTATATTACTGCTCAGATATATATCAAAGAAGCTGTAGTCATATTTTTGTGTGCGCTGAAAACCTGCTCCACTGTCTGCAGCTCCGCGGATAGTAATTGGCCGGTTGATATTCTTTAATTCAAAATTACAAATGGATTGTTGATTACAAAGAATAAGGCTGTTAATTTCAATCGTGTCAGTTTGGCCGGAGCTGAGTCCGGATATGCAATTACGAAGGCTTTCTATTGAATTTGCTCCGCAAACGTTTTGACCGGCAACTTCAGCAGCTTTAGGGTTAAATACTGTGGGATTCTTCACTAAATATATCCCTATACCGACCCCGGCAAGTAAAAGAACTATCAAGAAAAGATGGGCAAAGCCTTTTTGTGAGTTATTAGTCACTATCCATTATTTGCTGAACTTAAACTGAATGTCAACAAGTCAATGTTTTTATGGTTGGCCCTTGGATTAAGCATGAACTGTCTCTTTAACTAATTACAACTTGGAACAGTAAGAGTGGCTGCTGCACCGGCAGTAGATCCTCTCATCAACCGTACATAATATGGGGTATTAACTTTAAAAGCAGTTTGGAAATTATTACTAAAATTACCCGGCCCTTTGGCAAGCATTTTATCAGTCCCGCTTTGAGCAAAAGTGGTGCTGGTAAACGGACTGGTAAACCCGGTATCAGTACTTATCTGCACTGAGGTGATACCAGACTCTGAGAGCGGCCAGAAGATATTAAAGACATATGCCCCAACCTGAGCTTGGTTAACGCAACTTAAGGCTAAAGGAGTGAAGGTTGGAGCAATTGGAGATGGACTAGGACAGGTTTGAGTGTTGCAAGTTTGCGAAGAAGATCCGGAACATTGAGCGCCTCCGTTGGCAGGGGTGGGATTAGTGCAAGTCCTGGTTTGGGTTCCTCCTCCGCAGGCTTTAGAACAGGCGGACCAATCTGACCAACCTCCGTTAACAGGTTGAGGGTTTGATGAGTTTGCCGTCACTTTTAAGCTAGCTACCAGATTTGAGCCATTATACATATCAAAAGTTACGCCACTCGCTATAATTCCTGCATCAGCAGTTCCTGAAGGAGCACCTCCAGCAAAACTTTGACCTGTCTCTCGTATTTTGATAACGACACCTCCTGCACCAGGGTTGTCATAATTCCAAGAGATTTTAGAAATACAGTAATTTTGTCCAGGAGCAATTTGACAGGGATTAGGAGAAGCAGTTAGCAATCCACACTTAAGAGTTTTCGGCGATCCTAAGAGTTGTGAGCTTGTACCGACTGGAATATTAGTGGCATAGGCATAGATTTTATGTTCTTTACCATCTTTCAATGTGACAGGGATAGGGTAGAAATATTCATGTCCGCCTTTCCCGCCACAACTCTGGGCGACGGCTGGATTATACTGGGTACTAGCCACAATCTCGCCCACCTTTTTAGCAAATCCGATCCGAGATGGTGCCACCCCGTAAGTGTCATCTTCAGAGTAAAATTGCACGTTCAAAGCCTTAGAGTAATCATCACTGTCGCAAGTCCAGCCGACAATTTGAGTACAGGAAGCGACGTCAATCCATCCACCAGGCTGAGCGCTTTGAGGACTATGTTCTTTGATAAAATCAACCAAGGCCTTCTCGAAAGCCCCATTATTTGATACTGAAGTATTATTGTTTCTGATTCGGAATTGATTATCAAAATCACCACGATCTATATCCCACTGGTAAGGCGAGATAATTTTAACTCCTTTCTTGTAAGCCATATCCAGAGCTCTTTTTGTCTTGGTATAGTCACCTAAAGGGTTAAATTCAGCGATGCCCCATCGCGGAGGGTTACTTGGAGATTTGCGGATAATCCAGTTGTACATAGCTTCATTTACAGTGGCATCACCATATATACTAATACCTGTACTTCCTCCATCTGCCTCAGCAGTTTCAATGGGGGTCGCGAATTTGGTTTCTATGTCCTGGCCAACGGCATATGTGCCCGGTACTTGATGCAAGAAAATCTTTTCTGAAGGAATGCCTGCTTCTCTGAGCCAATCCACCTGATCTTGAAGCATATGCTTGACCATTAATACTCGGAATTCATGCCAGATATTCCACCAGGGATCGTTACTGTTAATTGTCCGTGCCGGATCAACATAACCCCAGCTAGGAAAACTTTTGTTAAACCTAGAATTTATTTGTGCCAACGTCATATTTTTACCCTTACCTGCATATTTACCACCTGTCATATAAAGTTTTTGATTTTCAGGAAGCCCCTGGATTTCATTACAATCACCGCAAAGCCATAATCTAAATTCGCCAACTGCCTTGGGGTTGTAATCATAAATCTTACCGGGCATATTCCAGGTATCTAGATGTACCTCGGCATCCAAAAAAACACCGGCAAATAAACTCTTGGCAGGCTCAGTTGAGCTTAATTCTAGTAATTTTCTTGCCATTTGCTGTAAATTTCTTTTCTTATACCTATAAAACTCAGTATTTAATTGGGAATAAGTGACTGATTTGTATAATGCTCCAGTAGGATCTTTAGGGTCGTAGATATACGGCTGGTTGTTTTGATCCCACTCCAAATTGTCATTGCTTGCAGTCAGATGGTTATATAAAGAGTAAAGAGGGTCTGGTGAGCCTGAGTAAAAAGGGTTAGCCCCAAAGATATGGAATCCGTAAGGAATATTTGCGGCAACTGCCGCTCTAATGGTCGGCTCCACCCTTTGATCTTTGAATTGATAATCATTGCTGGGATCTATTTCTACAAGATATTGCGAGTTCGTAGAAGTACCAACCCTAACATCGTCAGATCCTCGTCCTAATCTTTCCACCATCTCGTTGAGCCTATCTACTGTTGCCAAAGGGCCATCAACATTCATCAAAACATAGGTTTTAGCCTCGGGCATTGGTACAGAGCTACGCTCAGCAGCTTTAGGGCTAAATACTGCAGGGTTCTTTACTAAATATATCCCTATACCGACTCCGGCAAGCAAAAGAACAATTAAGAAAAGATGGGCAACGCCTTGTTGGTTAACGGCATATCGTTTATCGTTAAGCGTGAATTGTTTAAAAATACTCCCTAAAAGCCGATTTATGATAACCGATAACCGGCTTACAGTGTTGGGCATTAGTCATTATTCGCTGAGATTTAACTGAAAGTCAATGGGTTATATTTTATGGTTGACCTTTAGCAAATACCGGGCCGATAACGGTTCCATTGGAATATAGATCAAAAGTTTACCCTGAAGCTCCAATCCACGGAACATTCCGGCTTCCTGTAGGAATGGGGGTCGGGTGGGAGTTGGTGAAGATCAAGGAGCCGGACAGGTAATATCTTTAGGTGAGTTTTGGAGTAGAGGGAACAAGGTTCGTACTCCGGTAGTATCTGTAGCATCATGACCATAGACATATANCTTATG
>C687J35174_10008487_pt1 | contig 13050 bp, 17 predicted proteins | sample RifCSPhighO2_01_FD_35174 | JGI IMG/M metagenome (IMG submission 35174) | reverse complement strand
TGTTTTCCCTAAGATCCGGTTTATCGCTCCCCCACTTCTCCATTGCCTCTTTGTATGATATCCGGGGGAAAGGAGTTTTCTGGATGCGCTTTTCAGGGAAAAGTTCTTCCACCAGTTGCGTGTATAGTGTTTCAATGAGCTGTAGCACGTCTTCTTGCTCCACAAACGACATTTCAATATCCAGCTGGGTGAATTCGGGCTGGCGGTCTGCCCTTGGGTCTTCGTCGCGAAAACAGCGCACGATTTGGAAATACCGTTCAAAGCCAGCCACTTGCAGCAATTGCTTGTACTGTTGCGGGCTTTGAGGCAAAGCGTAAAATTTACCTGCGTACAGCCTGGAGGGTATCAAATAGTCGCGCGCTCCCTCTGGCGTAGACTTCGACAACACGGGAGTTTCTATTTCGACAAACCCTTTATTGCTAAGAAAGTTGCGTATAAACTGAATTCCCTGGTGGCGAAGTTTCAGGTTGCGCTGCAGGCGTTCTCTTCGCAGGTCGAGGTACCGATAGTGCAGGCGCGTATCCTCGCCTATTTCGTAGCCGTCGGTGTCTATGGGAAGGGGCAGGGTTTTTGCCTGTGTGAGAACATGCACGGTCTCGGCCGCAATCTCAATGTCGCCCGTGGCAATGTTGGGGTTCCTAAGCTTTTCTGGGCGTTCCTGCACCGTGCCCTCAATTTCAAGCACCCATTCTGGCCGCACTGCCTGAATGGTCTGGTAGGCTTCCGGGTGGTCTTGCGTAAACACAACCTGCACCAAGCCNCTCTTTGTCCCGCAGGTCGATAAATATGATTTTGCCGTGGTCTCTTCGGGCCTGCACCCACCCTGCCAGCTTTACTCTGTCCCCCTTTTTGGATGGGGTTTCTGTCGTAAATAGTCGTTCCATAATAAAAAAACTGCCTTGAGCCAGTATATCATAAATCTCAAAACTGAAAATACCCTGTCAGCCGACGGCGTATTTTGTAACCTTCTCTACCACCTCCTGGGGCGTGTAGTCTGTTTTAATGAGATAGTCTTTCACGCCCAGCTTAAAGGCGCTTTTCTTAATGTTGGGGTCGTCGAAGTTTGAAAACGCCACCACGGGAATTTTCGCAATGGCAGGATTGCTCCTTCTTTGTTCTAAAAAATAGAGGCCGTTGTCGCCGGGCAAAAGAATATCGAGCAACACAAAATCGGGCTTTTCTTTTTCGGCCACTCGTAATGCCTCTTGCCCTGTGGTTGCGGTGCTTACCGCAAACCCTTCCCGCTCAAATACTTCACGGTACATTTCAGAAAGCAATTCCTCATCTTCCACGATTAAAATCTTTTTCCCTTTGGCTTTTATGCCCACAGATTTATTGTGCCTCGAGGGGCACATCTTGTCAAATTACATTGTGTTCCTACCACATTTTCTTTGTGAGTCCGGCGTACGGGTCTATAGAAATTATCCACGTGTACACCATAAAGGCCATGCTAAGGTACACGAACAGGTTAAACGCCGCAAACGCCGTGCCAAACAGCACGATGCTCACGAGCAGCAAAATAACCGAAAAATACGTAATGTCGTTCATGGTTGTATTATATCAAAAAGGATTCCAAATATCGAGGATAACTTCTTGTCCTGATCTTTCCCCTCTCGCATAAATGTTTTCAATGGTATAGTTAACCTCGAGTTCGTGGAAGATTATAGAACCGTTTTCAGGGATTTTAAAGGGGAATTCTACCGTTTTTGTAACCCCTTCTCTTGTGGTATAGGTTATGCTGGGATTTTTTATGTCCCCGGCCTGAAGTACATCCATAGCTATTATCGTAAAGTCTTCACCCTTTGCCACAACCTCAAGATCGTAACCGCGGTAAAAATCAATAAATCTTGTCTCAAACTCTAACTTGCCAGGGCGGGTGTCGTCTCCAAAAAAGACTATTTGGCTGGCTCCTTGCGCAGCAGGGATTTGAAGGGAAATTTTGCTGCCATTCCCACTTACGTCAAGAATTCTTCCTAGCGATTCCACAACTCCCACGGCAACTGCAGTGGGAATTCCTACCAAACAATTTTGCTTTATAAGAATCGCAGCTCCTCCGGAATTACCTCTGTCTATTTTGGCATCGGTAACATAGTATCCGTCTTCGTATCCTGAAATGATCCCCCTGGTAACAGTAATGTCGTTGCGGGAACCTATGGCAGGGTATCCAAGAATTACTACTTCTTCTCCAGCCGAGGCACGACTCGCGCAGACGTGAGCTGCCGGATTCCATTGCGCAAGCAAACCTTCTATATGGCTGGATGTTTCTTGAGGAGGTTGTTGAAACTCAATGGTGGCCAGGTCGGATTTGTCCAAAGCAACAAAGTAGGAGGCGTCTTTACTTTCAAGGGAGTAGTTTTCTTGAGGCAGGGTAAGAGTGCAAGATGTAGGAGTCTTTCGCGTTTCGTAATCTACAATAACGTGGGCATTGGTGAGTGAACGGAAGGAATTCCAACTCGAAGTTTTGACTAATGTTGCCGTTCCGGTGCTCTGCAGCGTAGTAACGCCGGCGCCATTCTGCCATTCGCATTCGATTGGGGCGATATAAGGTTTCCACTGGGCAACAATCGAAGTCAAGTCGCCTCCTAACGAGGAGGACGGGACAGGTGGTGTGCTTTCCTGTTCTTTTTGTTTGGCCTCCAGTTCTTGTTGTTTCTGCTGCGCGAGTTTTTCTGCTGCAACCCTTGCGGTTCTCTCTTCGGCTATTTTTGCTTCCACCTGCGCAAGTTCGTTTAGTGCTTGTTGTGCCTGTAGCCTGGCTTCTTCTACAGCCTGGGCGGCAGCCCCATCATCGCTACCTTGATCGTCAGTTTGTTCGCCAAGCAGTTGCTGCATCCCTGCAATTTTGACTTGGGCTTGGGGATACCACGGCGATTCGGTAGAAACTTTTGCAAGAAGACCTTCGGCCTCCTGCCAGTTTCCGTCTGCCATTGCCCGAAGCCCCTGTTCGTATTCCTGGTGATCTTCGGCCAGCGTTTGGCTTTCTTGTAAAATCTGGTCAATCCGGTCACCCAAAAGCGACGCAAAGAACCCGTCTTTTACGGACTCGATCTTTTGCGCGGCGTCTTCATATTGTTGTTTGCGTACGAGATCTTCAGCATCGTTTAAGACCCCAGCAATGCTATCGTATTGAACAAAGGCATATACCCCGACTCCCCCGACTCCGGCTATCGCCCCGACAACACTAATAATGAGCCAAATAACCGCAATCCCCTTTTGAGATGTATTCATAAAATGCATATTTTCTTTATGTTATTCCTATCTAGCTCATCTTATGGTTATTGTCAATTATGGCTATCCTTTTAGGGCTATTGTCTCGTGTCTCATTTTGCTATCTCTTTGGTTTGTGCTAGAGTAAATTCAGGATATGAATAGTGAAGCTACTCCAAGGGAAGTAGACGTTGCTAAGCAAACAGAACCCCAAAAATCTGGTCTTGCAACTGCAAGCTTAATCTTGGGACTTGTTTCGTTTATCCCTTTAGTAGGAGTTTTACTTGGAATTCTCGCAATCATCATAGGAGTACTGGGCATTTCTCAAATAAAGAAAAAAACTTTGGGCGGAAAGAGACTCGCCAGAGCGGGAATAGTTTTGGGAATTCTTGGTATTGTATTCACGTTGGTTGTTTATGGATCTCTCTACTATTTTGGATTTGTTTCAGAAACGGGTCCCTTTGCAGAGCTGAAACCAGAACTTAATCAGCAGCTTATAACGAACAATGTCGGGGCTTTAGAATTGTATAAGAGAAAACACGGTAATTATCCAACAACGTTAGAAGAAGCAATTGAGGATGATTTTTCTATCCTTCCTCTGGATGCTTATAGCAGATCTTTCTATTATGAAGCAAAACAAGCTGGTCAATCATATGAGCTGAGAAGTCTTGGTGCTGACGGGCAGTATGGAACAGACGATGATACCCTAGTTAACTAGAAACCTGGTTCTAATTCCGTGTACTAAGGAGAATCCCGTGCTATAGTAACTAAAGAGTCGCCATCTTGGCGATTTTTAGTAGAGTATAATCATGAAAAGCTTTTTTAGACAGTGGGCAGTTACCCTGATAGCGCTTACTTTGCTTATCATTATACCCACTCTTGTGGCTATCTATGAGCAAAGTCTTTCTGTATTTTACAAGTTTTGGTGGGCGTTCCCTTTAGTTATAGGTATCTTAGTAATAGAAAAACTATTGGAAGGCAAAAAGGGTAGGCAATTCCTAGTTAAACAACTTAACATACCGCTCCATTATACCGAGATATCTCTATATTTAATGAGTATCTCATTTTTATTACTCTTTGCGTTCAATACAGGGTTGTGGAAGGAGTTAACTCTTGTTTTTGACGCATCAGCTGAAGCGAGAAACGGTGGTAAGCTTATTCTATGGATATTCTTTGCGTTTATAGGAGCAATCTACAGTATTTTTCATATCCTATCGACCGACAAGAAAGATAAGTTCGCTCAATACTATATGGAGGCGTTTGGAGTAGTTATAACCCTAGGGTCATCTATATCTGCTGGTATTTATATATTGGGGAGTAGGCCTTGGTATTTAGGCATACCTGCCATCTTAACCCTATTGCATGCAGTCCTCATATTGTCACTTCATAAACAAAAAAAATTATCAGTCTCCCAAAAAAATGCTCGTTGGGGTGAAGTTATCATTGGAAGCACTGCTGTCCTTCTTATATTTCTTTTCAGCAATTATATCTTACAAGCACACTGGTCGATTACATTCTCTTCTTGTGTTTTCTATGCACTGTTCCTAAACGAGAATACCAAGAGATTATTCCCAAGCTTTCACAAAAGATGGTCCTATTCTGGATGGGATACACCCGACATTTTTCAAAAACAAATTCATCTAGGAAAGAAAATTAATGTACTTCTAGTTGCCATCACAGTGCTAGCGTTTATTCTATTCCATAAAATACTAAGTGTGTTTGCAAATAATTTCTTCTAGTTCTCTTGCAGTGTGGCCGTAGTGTTAGACGGTCTTGTCGTTAGGTAGGCAACAAAAATGAACCCACCCAGTCCACCCAAAAATATCGCTATTACTCCACCCAACAAACCAATAAGCATATACCCTAGATTACCCAGCAATTTTTTCTCTTTAAGAATTAAAAATGAGAGGCCGAGAGAGATAACAATTGCAAGGGCATTTCCCATGCGCAAAGCCGCATCCAAAGTAAAACCTGGTATTGCTAAATCACCTACGGCTCCCAGTATCATTCCAATAAGAAAGATCGCTGCTAAATATGCTATGTAAAAGCCTATAGCCTCTTTTGGGCTCCTTTGATAACCAAATTTTGTTAAGTTCTTAAACATTCTGCTTTTCTTTAACCTTCTTGAATTTCCGAAACATGTAAACCGTCTCTACAACCTCTAGAGCAATCACTACTAAGAAGACAGCTCTTGCGTTCCCAAAGAAATGCTGGTCTAAGTCATAGATAAAAGACATAGCAAATAGTATAACCAACACAGCAAAAGCAAAAAATTGGAGAATCGTGTATTGCCTTTGCGTTATCTTTAGCAAGCCTCCGTACGCACGAACTTTCGCATTTTCCATAATAGTTATTTATTTTTATGTCTTTCCCTACTCACTACTGCCAGCAAATGTTGACCGCTTCGCCGGTCTTTTCTTCTAAATACTCGACTACTTCATAAATACCTCCAATTTTATCGATTAACCCGTTCGCTAAGGCCATTTGCCCAGGCGTACTTGATCCATCAGCTAACACCTTTACTTTGTTTATGTCAAGATTCCTGTTTTCGGCTACCGCACCGACAAAGTTATCATGAACTACTTGAATATCTCTAAGAAAAAGCTCTCGTTCTTCTGTAGTCAGCGGTTTATCAGGGTTCCCGTAGTCTTTAAACGGTGCCGAGGCAACTTCATAATATGTTAGTCCTTCTTTACTGTTTTTCTCGGCATTACCAAGGTACGACATAGAAACGCCGATACCCCCCACGTCGGAATTTTGCGATGCATAAATGCTATCTGCTCCTGTCGCCGCCCAATATGCTGCAGAAGTCCCTGTTCCGCGAATCAAGGCAACTGTTGGCTTTTGAGCTCGCTTCAAGGCATTTGCCACCTCTTCACCTGCAACAGGGTGCCCTCCCCAAGAGTCTATTTCTAAAACAATGGCCTTGATTGCTTTATCGTTTTCGCCTTGCTCAATTCTGTCTTGTATATAATCCGATGAAGTTTGTGCTAGCTCTTCGCCATCTTCTTCACTATTTATATTACTATTAGTATACGTTGTCAGGATGCCGTATAAGGTGATTCCCGATACATTACATTCCCCTTCTTTAGAACCTACGCCTTGCGAAAAATCAAGGGTATTCCCATTGTCCAGTATTCCGATGATGCCAACTAACAGAATAAGCAACCCTCCTAACCCAAGAAGCGGGAGGTGTTTTTTGATTTCCATACCTTACGCTGCTACCGCTGATATAAAACCGAGGAACAAAAGGAAGGCAAAAATGATACCCCCTACAAAGAATATCGTGACCCATATGCCTGGAAGCAAAAAAAGCCGTATGCTGGTCGTTTTAGCTAGATACCACCCAAAAAGAAAAGATAACGTTTGGGCAATCATTATGATGGTAGCGAAAGAGAGGCCGACGTTTCCGCCCGCAACACCGCTAGTCAAAGTCATGGCTCCAAAAATCAGCCCACCCAAGATAATGGCTATCAGCGCCTTTATATCTTTTGAGTATTGTCTGTACAAAAGGAATACAGCGTACACAGACACCATCAACCCGAACCCTATGGCCAACGGATGGTTCGTGAGCTGTTCGGGGGACATGCCGGCCGCTAAAAACACGACTCCGATTATCAAACCGAACACAAGCGAAATCCCCATATCGACAAGCAGGAGTTTTACGCCCAACCAAATAGGATTTCCCTCTTTACCTGCATCTGTATCAACTGCTTTGACACTTGAACTTGGCCCAATCGTAGTTTCTTCCATAACAATTATTCTTAGTTATATCTGTCGGATATCTTCGACTGACTTGGCTAGGGTGATAGCCATCCCCTTATTCCTCTCTAGCTCATCTTATGGTTATTGTCAATTAAGGCTATGCCTGTTTTCAGTATACTGCAAATGGGACAAATGGGACACTGCAAACGGTATTTAGGTGTGTCTCATTTTAGAAAAGCCATTCTAATCTGATACGCCAATCTTTATTAGGGATCATGTCAAGATTATTCGTTACACCCGTACTTCTAGGATCAGCTGTAATTATTGATAAGGAAAACCTAGTGAATTGGTGTAGTTTTTTATTTGGAGGGGTCTGTGTTGCGACTCGTAGAATAAAGGCGTAAGCCAATCTCGCTAAACTGGCAATCCTCTTTTCGACTATATCCCGATGTTCCGGGTCGGCAAGAGTAAAAGAACCATGAGCTAAGTTGTTACGGAGACTATACAAAGTTTGCCCTTGTTCTTTTCGAGAAAACTCTTCGACAAAGGGATGCTCTTGCCCAAAGACCTTCTCTATCACCATCTTTGTCTTGATACGGTTGCTTAAAATACACTCGCTATAGGCACCTTCTATAAATCCGACTGGATCATAGGTGAACGATTCTTCATGTTTTGCTAACCAGGTTTGGTAAATAACAAACAACAGTGCAAGTGTATTAACGATGAGTGCAATAACCGTTGCTATTTCAATAAAATCATTCATCGTGTAACGCTGCCTAGAATAAAGACACTAGCAACGATAATAAGACCACCGGTTGCTAGCAGTAGGCTAGTTGCTACTCCAAACAGTCCTTCTGCGCGACTTTCGCTATGCATAGAGTTTCGATATATTTTCGTACTTATCCATCCGACGACTTTAGTTTTCGTGGGCTTATGCCAATTTGTATAACCGACCAAAAATAGGATTGCGGACCCAATAGCAAGACCTAGAATTGGTGCCAAGTATAGATCTATGAACGCATTACTCATTTTCTTCTTTTGAAGAATTCATTAACCAAATCAATAAATTCCTCAGTGTTGTTTTCTAAGATATCTTCTACTCCGTAATTCATGATCTTTCAGTTTTGAAGTATTCTTGGACGATACGAGGTAGTTCTTGAAACCGTAAAAGCTTTTGATCAAGAACATTCTCAACTGCACCTGCCCTATACACTTAGCGATGTAAATTGGGGTTGGGCGGATTTAGTATAAGCTCTTTGTGCTTTCGTGCCCAGAGCACAATGTAATCCAGCAACTCATCATAAAGATCATTCTCGGTGTATGGGTTATCATATTCTTGAATTTTCTTTACGTCTTTTTTTATCTTCTCTTTATCTTCATCGGAAAAATCATTACCTGCCGTAAGGTGCTCAAGAATATAGTTAGACAATATCACGTGCCCTTCATCCCAGTTTATGTTTCCGTTTCTTTGAGCTTCGTCTCTCAACTTCTCAATAGCTCTGATTAATTCACCTTGGACAGTTTCCGCCTGCCCTTTCTTTGGTACAAAAGTATCCCACAGGTATTTGGCTTCTTTATAGTACTTCATATTTTTATTCGTTATTTTCGAATCTATGACTCCTATTTGCGCTGGGATCTTCCAATTGATATAAATCAGGATTATTCATCCTCTCATTGAATTGTTGTTGAGTTAATCCAGCATCTTCGGCTTGTTGTTTATGCATACGGAATTCCTCCCCCGGTTTATGACCCAGGTCAGGAGTTCCCTCGATTGGCGTATTGAGGTTCGGATCAATTGGCCTACCATCGGGAGTTCTTCTTGTAATTTTTTCTACAGCTTCACGAATCCAGTTTCGAATATACGGACGATGAAGAGCCTTTATAACATCATCGCCTTTTCCTCCCGTAAGAAGCCCGAGTGCAGCTAGCGCCCGAGGGTCGCTATCTCCCGAGAAATTCGTACCTGTTAGAAGTGTTTTTGCATCACCTAGAGGGGTAAGGTAGTCTGCCGCAAAACTTACTATAGTACCTCCAGCTCTCTTTGCTGCATCGAACTCTGCATTAATTCGGTTCATGAAGGAACCGTTTGTTTTGGCGTTCAGCGAACTAAGAGCTCGAAAGAAATCTTCGCCCAACTCACCCTCAATATCTACATATTTGAGCGGATTGTTCGCTACATAACTGTAAGAGTTATGTAGCTGTGGGTTTTCGAGCACTCTTCCTGTCCTTTGATCGACTGCAAGGTTTAGGAATACGGGATCCTGGGAAGTGAAACGCCCTATGTCCTGATTGTAGTACCTTTGCACGTAGTAGTGAAGGTTGGTATCTTCATCAAACTCATGCCCGGTGAACTTCCTTTGCTCGTCGAACGTGCCTGTCTTCTCATCCAGCCTGATGCCGCCAAACGGGTAGTAGTCGAGCAGTTGTTCGAGATTGCCGTCTTCGTTAGACACTACGTTCGACCCCGTGAGGTGGTCTGGGTGATTGGAGAATACCTTGGTTGCGCCTGCTTCTGTCTCTACGGTGGCTATTAGGTCGAATCCCACGCCGCCAAGGCTCTGCGGGATAAAGATGTGCTTGGTTGCTGTTTGGCTTCCCCACCTGATGTCTGGCATCTCACATAGTAGGTGTGGGTATTGTTGTCAGATATACCGATATACCAACGCTTCCCGACCCCGGAGCCTCAATTAAATAACTCCTCAAACCCTTTGGGGCTACTGTCTCTATTACAATTACTCAATATCGCCATTTTTCATGTAGAAAGACCCGAGATATTTGTTATTTTCATATTCTTTCTGGTTCATAGAAGTATATTTATTGTAGAACTTTTTATGTTCGCCTAAGGGTTTTATTAAATGAGTCTTTTCACCAAGAACACCTAATTTGTTATCTACAGCTTCAGTGTGACTTCCCACGTAACGCACAAAATCTTCGTGCATCTTTAACTCAAACTTAATCTGCTCAGGAGAAAGTTCAAAGACATCATAACGATCGTACTCTTTATCGTCATAAGAAATTTTTCCTTCTTCCGCATCTGCGGGGTGGTAAACCCTTTTGAAGTAACAGATTTTTCTTCCATCTAGCTTAAGAATGCCAGACAACGGTACGTCCCATCGATCATTTTCCCACATGAGCACTATTCGAGAGGATTCAATTAAGTTAATGTTTTCCCCCATATGTCTATTTCAACTTATTTGGATTCTGTTTCGTAGGAGTAAATAGGCTTTCTGCTTGCTGTGGTGTAATTCCATTCAAATCTGCATGAAATGGATTACTTGAGTTCGGAGTGGGAGTAACGTTGCCACCCAATGCCCGTATCTTATCGAGTATTGTCTGACCAAATTGGTTTTGAGGGAAACTCTTCGTCAAATCTTCGATACTTGCGTTTGGACTAGCGTTTACCGAGGAGCCTGAGAGTACACCGTTCTTAACTTCGCCTGGTTTTGCGAAGTTTTTTGCACTACAAGTTCCACCCCGACAAACTAAAGTGTTACCAGGAAGTTTATCGAGCGCTTTCGCCGCATCAGCAACATTATCGGCAAGGTTAATTCCTCGCACTGCTAACCCAGCACCGGTTACGCCAGGGATAGCAGCTGCTCCTGTATCAGCCGCTAGTGCTTTAAGGTGTGTATCGAGGTTCTGTCCTCCATTAAAGGCAATATCTCCGATGATGGTGCCAACATCAAATGCAATGAATCCGACATCCAAGAAAGTATCCCATATCTCTCCCTCCTCATCTACATACTTTAGAGGGTTATTGATGGTATAGCTATAACTATTCAATGCCTGTGGGTTGGTAAGGTGGAACGCTAGCCCTCGATTTGCTTCTGCTCGAAATCGCTGGTCATCGCCGATCAAGAGATGTACAGGATCCTGGCTGGTGAACCTCCCCACATCTTGATTGTAGTACCTTTGCACGTAGTAGTGAAGGTTGGTATCCTCGTCATACTCATGGCCCGTGAATTTGCGCTGCTCGTCGAATGTGCCTGTTTTCTCGTCGAGGCGTATGCCGCCGAATGGGTAGTAATCCACCAGCTGGGCTAGTCCCCCATTCTCATCCGTCACCACGTTGGAGCCGGTGAGATGATCTGGGTGGTTGTAGTAGGTGGCAGTCCCTCCCCCGCCAGTGGTGTAGTGCACCTTCACCCGAAGGTAGTCCACGTACAGAACATCGGAGTTGGCCAGCTTGTCTAGCTTCACACGGAAGTTGGTGTTGGAGAACTCCGTGTCTGCCCAGGTGCGACCCCAGGCGTCGGTGCCATACCTTTGTCCGGTGAAGATGTACCGTTCGACACCCGCTTCAAACTTGTCGTTACTCTGTTGCCTAAAACGGCTTCTCAAACGTAAGCTTCTGCTCTCTAAGGTACTTAAGGAAGTTTCTTCCCTCCTCTTTAATTATCAATATATCGGTATTATTTTCAAATCCAGCTTCGACAAACCCCACGTCGATCAAAAATGTTGCATAACGATGAGCATTTGTAGACTTAAGATCAGGATATTTCGGCAAGAGTAAATTATATATATCAAACGCTTCTGCATAAGGTATCTTACCAAGAGCCTCTAGTCGAATTAAGAGGTAAAGCTGGCCTCCAAAGATACTTCCATAAATTCTTTCATAGAAGCGTTGCTTTCCTTCTTGCACCAAAGCTCCTTGTAGTTGAGAAATCTGATTTAAGAGAGCTGCAATTTGTGCCTGTTGATTTTGAATCGCCCTTGCGTCTTTCTCCGCCTCTACCCTATCTCTTTGCAGTTTTTCGAGTTCTCTTTTAAAGACTGAAACTGTTTTTTCGACTTCTTTCTGTTCTTCTAAGGGAGAGGCTAAACCAATTCCGTCTTTCCCTATTTTAATGATGCGACGGAAAAGTATATCGATCGCATTTCTATGACGAAACAAGATTAGCAAACCGAAAATTAACGCTACGGCAGGCCAAGAAGTTAGAATAAGTTTAGCGTACACATCAACCACTGAAAGCACTGGCATAAAAACAGAGTAAATAGACATGCTTTAGCTTGCTAAAAGTAATACAAGATAGCTCCCAAGATAAAGGCTAAGGCAGTGATCAGCAGAAATCCCTTGAGGGTTAAGAATAGTCGTTCGGAAGCCCCACTGCTAAGGCCAAGTCGTGAAATATATGCTACTCCTTTGGCGTTTAAGTCTTTTCTTCTATCAAGAATGAGCAAGAGTATTAATGCAATGAAAGCAAAAATGCCTACGATAAGTGGAATGTACATGTTTACTCTTTTTTATCTTTATTATCTGTTTGATCTTTTTGTTGTTGGAAGGGCTTTACAAGTTGGGATGTAATAGATTGTGTAAACTGAACTAAATCCCCAATCGCACCAGCTGTCTCCCCAAAAGCCCCCGGTCCATAGTCAAGTGCAAAGCCACCCGCAAAGTTAGCATAGGACTTTAGATCTCCCTGTTGAACCTCTAATGCTTTTTGTAGCTTATTTGGAAGATCCGCTAAAGCATCCGCAGTGAGATATGTGTAGAATGAGCCTTCTATAAGTCTATTCACTGCAATTACTTTCCCAACTCCAGAGAGTGGAACAATAGAGCTTGAATATGCTGCCACAGCCGGGACACCTGTAAGAAATGCAGCTCCACCTACTAATCCAGTAACCGCACCTGCCTCCGCGGGGTTCTCCACTGCATAGTTCCACACCTTGCTGTTTTGTGTTAATCGCTCTGTCGCTTGGCCAACTTCGACCTTGAAATCAGACCACGACTGACGGCCAGTGAGAAACTCGCCAAACCACTCTCCCTCCTCGTCCACGTACTTTAAGGGACTGTTTACTACATAGCTGTAGGAGTTCAGGCTTTGCGGGTTGGTGAGCGCTACTTTGGCTCGTTTGTCTCCCGTCCCTATTGCCAGGAATACCGGATCCTGACTGGTGAACCTCCCCACATCTTGATTGTAGTACCTTTGCACGTAGTAGTGAAGGTTGGTGTCCTCATCAAACTCCTGCCCGGTGAACTTACGCTGCTCGTCGAAGGAACCTATCTTCTCATCCAGCCTGATTCCTCCGAATGGGTAGTAGTCGAGAAGCTGTTCCACACTCCCCTGTTCGTTAGACACCACGTTTGACCCCGTGAGGTGGTCTGGGTGGTTGTAGTAGGTGGCAGTCCCTCCCCCG
>C687J35174_10008479_pt1 | contig 13061 bp, 22 predicted proteins | sample RifCSPhighO2_01_FD_35174 | JGI IMG/M metagenome (IMG submission 35174) | reverse complement strand
CCCTACCCGAAATCCAACCCATCGCATTTAAACCAGCACCCGCCGGCGCACCAGCCATTGCTCCAACCTCTGCACCGGTTTTCGCCCACTCCATCATCATCTCTGGCCGGCCAGATGCAACCGAAATCACCACGCCAGATACCGCACCGAAAACAGCTCCCACTCCTGCCCCTGTAAATCCTGCCCTAAAGGTACCAAAAATCCCCCTCTCCGTTTTAGCAACTGTTTCTTCATCCATTATTTTTTTCTCCTTTCAAAATCACTCATAAAAGACTCCTTAGCCATTTTAACACACTTACCCAATATATCACTTAGTTTAGTATCAGAAATTTTATCCTTATTTCCAACCAGATAATCTTTGACCCTTATCATTAAATTTCTCAAATCTTCCTGCTTTGCAGTCAATAATTCGGGGTCGTTCAATCTCACTCCCGCCAATAAATCGCTTTGCTCTTTGTAACTTAATTCCTGAAAACAGGCATCTAGCACCGCAACATCGAAATACAAGATTGCTGTTTTCCACTCCGTCTCAATTTCATCTGAAGTCAATCCCTTTTGACTAAACACTCGAACAAACCCCTCCTTGCTCAATAAATCCTCATAGCTCACTTGCCCTCCCTGATTATTCATCCGCTAACATTACTCTAATTCCACAACCTTTTCAACTCCAAAATTTTTTGTGGGACGCCAGGGAATCGGACCCTGAACCCTCAGCTTAAAAGGCTGGTGCTCTGCCATTGAGCTAGCGTCCCCTCTCCTGATTATAACTCACCTCACTTCACCCTCTCAAACCCCGCCATTTCAAAATGTTCGTCAAACGTCACCGCGTGTGTCAACTTCAATCTCTTCATCAAAGCAAAGCTTGTGCAATCCGTATAAGACAAGTCTTTCCAGTCATACCAAAACCACTTCCACGCTTCTTCTTCATCACCCACGGTTACCCGTTCCGGAATAAGTTTGTTTCCGAATTCAGCCAACAACCTCTGGAACTTCCTTACCCTATAAATCCCCTGTCTCTTCCGAATAATAGTAAACGTCTCATCCAACACGAAGTTTGAAGTCACCAAAAAACTCTCTTCCACCCGAAATTCTTTTACCATTTCTATAGTTCTCCCATGTCTAACCTCCTGTGGATCTGACAAGCTGACCCAAAATTCGCTGTCTACAAACACTTTGCTCATACACTGTATATTTCCTCATCCAATGCTGACAAACCCATCGGCTCTGCCTTAACTGGTTCTTGGGCGAACTCCAACATCGCTTTATAAAAATCCTTTTTCTTCTCTTTCTTCTTGGCGCCCAACGGCTTTCTGCGTAATTCCTCCGCTACCAGATAGTTCAAATATTCGTTTACACTCATCCCTTCCTCTACGGCCAGCCTCCGCAAGAGCAAATAATTCTCATCCGGAACCCGAAAATTTGTAGTCACAGTTTTCATAGTATGAAATATATCATAGTATGTTTAGTATGTCAATGATTTCATTTAAATCTGCCACCACCCTCTTCGCTCCCGCCGCCAGAAGTGTTTCTTCTGGCGCGTAGTCCGATTCCAGGCCGATAACCATGCATCCCGCCTCCGCTCCCGCCCGCACACCGGCAATCGCGTCCTCAACCACCACGCATTCCTTCGGTTCCAAACCCAGCTTCTGGCACGTCAGCACATAAATCTCCGGATCCGGTTTGAGTATCACCACTTCTTCCCCCGTCGTCGTCACGTCAAACGCCAGATACAGCGCCAGCTCCTCCAGCTCCTTCTCAACTACATTCCAACTACTCCCGGTAACCAAAGCTGTCAGCCACCCTTTTTCTTTAATCTGCTCTATAAGCTCCACCAATCCATCCCTAACTTTTACATCAGCTTTCCTGTATTCCAGCATGGTCTCAACTGTCAATTCTTCCGCCTTTTCCGGAGCCAGTCTCTTCCAATTCGGTGTAATTCCTATCCCCGGCTCGTGTAACCACTTATTCGGCATCCAACTGACAACTGATAACTGGTTACTGTCAACTACCGCCCTAAAGGCGGTTTCCCATTCCGGCTCGTTATCCAATACCGTCCCATCAAGGTCAAAAATCACAGCGGAAATCAAACCAACTCCTTCAACTTTCTATCCAAAGTTACTAACTCCACATTCATCTTTCTCGCCAACACTGCGTAGCTGGAATCGTAAACTGATCTGTTATTTCTGCAGGCAAATTCAACAATCACCTCTCCGTCTTCCATATCCACCATCCCGATATCCAATTTTCCAAACCTTTTCCATCCGTTTACCGCTTCCGCCAAACTCATCCGCCTCTGTAAAACCGCGCTCCTCAATCCATTCATCACCTCATAGCCTAATATCTTAGGAGCAAGCAGCTCCAATCCACTAGCCTCCCTAGACCAAAACTCTTCAGCCACTTTATTTCCCTCACCTAACAACAAATCCAAAACAACAGAAGCGTCAACTACCGTCTTCATATTTTCTTCCTTCTCTTACCCAAGCCAAAATCTCCTCTTTTGTCGCCCGCACCCCGACTTTACTCCTCCAAGTCATAATCTCATCTATCGCCTTCTGTCTACCCCGGACCAAATCTATTTTGGCCTTCGCGGCCTTAATTTTAGCCGCATCCCGCAGCCACTCTCCCACAGACACATTTTCTTCTCTCGCCAACATGGCCAAAGTCAGATAATCCTTCTCCTCAAACAAAACAGGCACTCGCTTATTCAACATATGCCCATATTACCATGCACATGCACATGTGTCAATTCTCTGTAACAATCCTTAACCTGCCCTGCGTATACACGACCGTATCCGCCGTCAGGCTTTTGGCCTGAACCCGGATGAGATTCTTCCCTGCCCAGAAATACACTTTTTGCGATTTAGTCCACACCTCCGTCTGGCTATTGGTATTATTTTCACTCCCATTGACCGCAATTCCGTTTGTCACATCATATAACCTCGTGTATCCGTACCCGTTCCCGTTAAGCAGTTTCATCTTCGCCTCAAAATAAACTTCGGTCAAACCCGGGTAATCTTTGGTATCAAAATAGAAGTTTGTAGCGGTAATATCAGTCCAATTCATAGAGCTGGAACTGCCCTCTCCCGGTATCGTCAGCACCTGTTCTCTCCTCGTTTTTGCTCCAGCTACCGGCTTCGCCGTTGGTCTTACGGTTGGACTTACTTCTACTCTCCCGCTCTTCAACTCTTCAACTCTGGCAGCTATCGCTGCCATGCACTCCTCCCCGCACCGGTCAACTGTTTGAGTAATTGGAGTTTGGTCATTGGAACTTGTTTGTATCTTGGGAATTGGGATTTGAGACTTATACAGCAGATAGCCAACCCCACCATTAATAGCCAATAAATTTATAACTAGCAAAATTTTAAGCAGTTTATTTAGCATGTTTGAATTTGGGTCCCATTTTAGTGTCTTCCACGGTCCATCCCAAATGTTCAATCTTCATCCTCGCCCCGTCCGCCTCCACGTATTTCCCCGCTCGCCGCAACTGCTCTCTCTCCTGCCCCAAAGCTTTAACCTCCTCCGGTACAGTCTCCTCCCCGATCTCGGAAAGTCCTAGTCCCAAAATCTGGTCCCAATCCAAAATCTGGTCCATTTTGTCATAATCCGGTATGTTGGACTTGATCATCTCCCACATAACCGCCAACGCCGCCGGCCAGCCCATATCCTCATTCACCGCCTGCATAAACCTCTGTCTATATCCATCCAGCTTCTTCAATTTTTCCTGGCTTAATTCTTTCCGCTCACCCTTCGCACTTCTCACAAATTGCGTCAACTTATCATATGCACTTTGGGCTCCGGCGATGCTGCTCCAGGTAAAGTTTATGCCCTTGCGATAATGCGACGTCAAAATCAAATACCGCAAAGCCATCGGGCTGAACCCTTTCTCAACCAAATCCGTAACCAGCACGTTGTTCCCCAGGCTCTTACTCATCTTCTCCCCGTCAAATACCAGCCAGTCGTTGTGCATCCAGTAATTGGCCGTCTGATGCCGGAACGCCCCGTAAGCCTGGGCAATTTCGTTGGTGTGGTGCACTGGCTTATGTTCTTTTCCCCCCGTATGGATATCAAACCGCTCGCCCAGATACTTGACGGACATGGCCGTACATTCGATGTGCCAACCCGGGAAACCCCTGCCCCACGGACTATCCCACTGCATGATGTGGCCCGGCTGGTTAGTCACCCACAGCAAAAAATCCCACGGGTTTTTCTTCCCCGGATCCACCTCCACCCTTGATCCGGCCTCCTGCGCTTCCAGGTTCAGCTGGGCAAAATCGGCATACCTGGGAAACTTCCCGGTGTCAAACACCAACCCCGTCTGCGTCTTATAAGCAAACCCGTTCGCTTCAATCTTTTTGATTAGTTCTATTTGTTCGGCAATGTGCTCCGTTGCCCGGCACAGCACATCCGGCCGGTTAATATTAAGTAAATCCATGCTTGCCAAAAACTGGTCAATATATTTCTTTGCCACCTGCTCTACGGTCAGTCCCTCTCTTCTCGCCCCCTTCTCCATCTTATCTTCACCCGCGTCTTCGTCGCTGACCATATGTCCCACATCCGTAATATTCATCACCCACTTCACGTCCAACCCCTGGTATCTCATCAGCCTGACCAGGGTATCCCACTGGACATAGGCATACATATGCCCGATGTGCTGATTCCAGTACACCGTCGGCCCGCACGAATACATCCCCACCTTCCCCGCCTTAATCGGCGTGAGTTCCTCCACCTGCCTCGTCAACGTATTAAATATCCTCACCAGCCTATCTTACCCTCGTCCATTCTCCATCTCAACTCCCATTAGATGATTCCTCATTCAATTCCTCCACATTCACGTATTCTTTCAACGCTTCAGCCAGAGGGGCAAAAGTGCACCCTGGTATACAGCCCTTTCCAGTTGCTCTTTGCGTGTTCATACATGGTCTCCTTGCATCAGATATCTCCACCAATACCCCTCGCGCATAGTCAAGATTTAACTTACTTCTGTCGTAATTAACGACAGGCAAACTACTATTCGCAGCGCAAAACTTATCGCCAGATTCAATTCCTTCAATGAGAAGACCACTCATAGCACAATTATACTACAGGCTTCGAAAATTATCTACTCCCTCTCCTCATCCCTATAAAACTCCGCCCTTTTGGCATCAGCAACCCTTTATTGAATCCCGCCGATCCCCGGAAAAAGTCCCGTGGCCCTTTGTCATATCCGGCTACTTGGGGAACCTTTTTCTTAGCTGTCTTCCCTGCCATACCTATATGATAGCAAATTCTAAGCACTAAATCCTAAACTCTAAACAATTTTTCAATTTGTCAAATTCGAATTTGGGATTTGTTTAGTATTTAGATATTAGAATTTAGAGTTTTCGGTTAACCCCCAGCATTAACCCGCCTTTCGGCCTGCGCCCCCATATTCATAGCTTTCTGCCAAATCGGCATTTCTTTTTTAGCCGCCGTAGCCTTGGCGGAGGCAGCCTTTTTCTCTTCGTGTTTAACTTGTTGTTCTTTCTTCAGTCTGGCCTCCCGAATTTTCTTTATTTCTTCCTCCATCCTGGCCAGTCTTCCGGCCATTTCCGCCTTCTTTTTTTCCTCCTCTGCCTTAATTTTTTGCTGTTCCTGATCCGGTACTTCCTTGGGTGGTGCTTCCCCGAACAACTGCTTTTTTACATCCTCCGCCGTGATCTTCACCACTTCCGTCACGGCTTTCTTGATCGGTTTACCCGCCGAAGCTGTTAGATTCTCAAAACTACTCTCCCACGGGTTTTTCGTCTTCACCTGCATACGCTTTCATGACATTGTAAACTACACTCGCCGCCAATCACAAGCTCCGCCAGTACACCGTTTGGAATCGGCAGAAACCGTGTCGTGCCAAATTGCAGTCTCCGATCCAATCCACTGTCGTCTTTAAGTGTGTGCCCAAACAACTCGGGCAAAAAAGCGGTCATTATCCCTTTAGAATTCAGCCTATTTACCAACTCCTCTTTCAAGGGAGTATTCTTGCCCCACCTGGGATAAATCTTATTATTAACCCCTCTTAATCTTCCCCACACCACTGCCTTAACCTCATCTATCTTCTCATGATCCAAAATGATGTCCAGCCACCTCATCAAATCATCTTTGGGTGTCTTATATTCCTCCAACATCAAAATCTTCGGTCCGGGAACCTTGGCTAAAGCGTCGCCCCTGCTCGAAAAGGTGTGGGTCAAAACCGACAGGTTCGATGCCACAATTCTCCCCTCCGTCTTGCCTTTCAATCCCCACGTTTCCCATCTTTCCTCGGGACCNATTCTTAAAACCGACTCTCCGGATAATACATCCATCAACTCCAAAANCGACGATCTCGTCCATTGGCGCAATCCCCACAACGTCGGAGCCATTACAGAACCCCCTCCCTCGGCCAATATCCTTAATAGATGCAGGCAGATATCACTGTACCCGACAAAAATCGGAGGATCCTCTCTGATTTTTTCTCTTACCTTCCTCGCATCAAAAACCTCTAAGGTCCTTTTCCCGTCAAACCCGCCGCCCGTCGCCCAAACAACTCTCGCGTCGGACAGAATCGCCTCCTCAAGATCGTCCATCCTCTCCTCCGGTGTCCCGGCCATAAAATCAAATGTTTGATTTTGCCAATTCTTCATATAAAGCATCTCTATTCCCCAATTTTTCTCAATATACCTTCCATTTCTTTGCACTACCCTAGCTCCGACCCTACCGAGATGGTCGGACGGAGATACCACGGCCACCGTGTCCCCTTCCCTGGCTCTTCTTGGCCTAACTAGTTGCCATTCTCTGTTCATTTTCCACTTGGCAAACCGATTCTAAATACTCCAACTTACACTCCTTTTCCCCCACCGTCAACTTGGCTTTTATTCTGTTTGGCACGGACAAAAACTTCCGGTTGCTGAACCACCTTTTAATTTCCGGAAACCGGCCCATATCCCACTCCGCGTGGCCCAAATCATAACAAAACGCCAGGGGAATCCCGAACTTCTTAGCTCTATCCCTCACCAAACTTTCTGGGGACACCTTCTTGCCCCATTCCGGGTAAGAAAGTTCCTTGATTCCCACAAATCTCCCCCACACCATGCCCTTTATTCTTTTGGCCCTTTTGTGTCCTAAGATGATATCCACCTGTCTCTGAATCTCACACTTCTCCGTATCCCATTCCTCGATAACCAAAATAACATCTGAATTTCCGTACATCAGCGGGTCAAATCTCGACCCGAACGAGTATACCAAAAGTTGCAAATTTGATGCCACAATATCTCCTTCCGCCACTCCCGGCAAATACGCCTTCCATTTGGACTCCGGCCCGATCCCTAGTACTTCCTCGCCGAACATCATTTTCTTAAGCATCGCCTGGGTCTTTTTATCCCATTCGTACAACCCCCACACGCAAGGCCCCATGATCGATGTCATCTTAAACGATGTCAGGGCGTTCAGGATCAAACACACATCGCTGTAACCGATAAACAGCTTCGGATGATCCTGCAGGTACCCAATCACCTCTTTGTTAAACATCGGCGCCACCTCCGTCACCGCATAGCCGCCGGACGCGGACCAGATGGCTTTCACCTCGTCATCATAGATCATCGACTTCAGGTCTTCTATCCGCTCCTCCGCTGTTCCGGCCATAAAATCTCCCACCTTTGCGTACACGTGCTTCCCCACCCGGACTTTTAGTCCCCAGCTTTTAATGATTTCGATACTTCTCTCCACCCCTTCTTTTTCCACCGCATCGCTCGGTGCCACCACCCCAACGGTATCACCTTGTTTTAATGCCTTCGGTTTTATCATCAATACTCCCTTCTTCCTTCCATCGCATGTGCCAGGGTCCGGTCATCGGCATACTCGATATCCCCGCCGATCGGCAACCCGTGCGCCAGCCTGGTCACTTTAACACCCCCCAGCAATCTTTTGAGATANAANCANGTNGCTTCTCCCTCCATATTCGGATTCAGAGCCAATATAACCTCTTGCACCTTTGCACCTTTGCACCTTTGCACCAATTCGTCTATCTTTATCTCCTCGGGACCTATATTATGCAGAGGATCTATCACCCCGTGCAGGACATGGTACACCCCCTTATATCCGTCTCCCCGTTCGATGGCCAGCACATCCAGCGGCTGCTCAACCACGCAAATGATCTCTTTATTCCTGCCAATATCCGAGCAAATATCACACGGGTCAGTTTCCGATATGTTCCGACAAACCGAACACTCCATGGTCCGAATCTTCAGGTTTCCGATGGCTGCCGAAAACCGATCTAATTCCGATTGGGGCACGTGCAGCAGGTAGTATGCCAGCCTGGCCGCCGTCTTCGGCCCAACGCCTGGTAACCTTTCGAAGGCCTCGATCAAGCTGGAAACCGCTCTGGCAACTCTCATTTCCCCATTTTACCCCAAATCCGGTATAATCCCGTCATGGCCTGCGAAAACCTCTTTTGCCAGTTTGCATCAAACGGTGTTTGTCTCACCCAGGACTTCCTTACTAATCCAAATTTCCGTCAGGATATCAAAGACGCCAAAAGATGGTTTGCTAACTGCGACCCAGAACAACACCTAAAACTCATTCAAAAATACGGCTTACCCGAAAAGTGGACGCTTAAATCAATTCGCGAAGTAAATTCCAGAACCTAACCAATCTACATCATCCCCTGTCCGCCGGAGATGTTCATCAGCTCCTTGGCCGCCAACTCCTGGCTCTTGCGAATCGCCTTGTTCAGCACGTCATTCAAGACCGGATTACCCATCCCCTGAATAGTCAGCTCCATAATCTTCTGGTCCCCGGTAATCACCACCTTGACCCCGTTTTCCTCCACCGTAATCACCTGCGCCGCCAGGCTCTTCTGCATCTGCATCGCCTGCTGCCGCAGTTTATTCATATCCCCGAGATTCTTGATAGTGTCACCAATACCCATTCACGAATTGTAGCATAACTATTTAAAAATTTCCTCCGCAGCCTTCACCAGCTCGTCTTCAGCTACAACCATCTTCTTCGGCCCGCTGCCCAACTGCAATTTCAAAACAATTCCCGCCGCTCCCAACACCTCCCCCACCGCCTGTTCCACAATCACCCGGCACCGCTCGCTCTCCAGCTGTTTTTTATGGAATTCGTAAAATGCCTCCAAAACGAGATCCCGCCCGTCAAAGTCCACCGGCCGGGTCGACCGCAGGAGCGCCTCCACCGAATGGTTTTTGGGTTTGACCGCCGCCATCACCTCCGGCCAGTGCAATAACACATCTTCCAACTTCTCTCCACCTAATTTAGGGGGAGACACCGCGGGAGGGGGAGTGTTTAAGATCTGCGGCTTGGTTTTTGGAACTTCATTGTGGCCTGGAGTTTGTGGCTTGGAGTTTGTCATGTTTTCTATCACAAATATTTCCAACGGCAATTGAGCCACCGCGCTCGTCTTCATCCGCTCATACGCCTTCTCCAGTCCCTCAATTTTGCCGATCAATCCAACATCTCTTGTCTCCAGCAACTTATCCCGCAGCACTTCCACGCACCTCTCCACAAATCCTCGCAGATTTGTCCCGTTTTCTGCCAGCTTATCAATTAATTTTAGTGCCTCATCCATCCCCATCTCCAAAAACTCTTCGGGATCAGTATCATCAATCACTTTCTTCACATCTCCTCCAGCCAGCATCACTTGCTCAAGTAGCTTAATCGCGTCCCTAAAGCTCCCCCCCGCCGCCTTCGCTATATCTCTCATATCTCCTTTCTCAATTCTCATATCCTCTCCCTTGGCTACCCTCTCCAGCTTATCCGTTATCTCTTCTATGCTCGGCTTCCCGAATTTCACCTCCGCACACCGGCTACGCACCGTATCCGGCAGTTTTTCCGCCTCCGTCGTGCACAAAATAAACACCGCGTGTGCCGGCGGCTCCTCCAATGTCTTCAGAAGCGCGTTTGCCGCCTCTGTCGTCAGCATGTGCGCCTCATCGATTATGTAAACCTTAAATTTTGCCTGCATTGGTGCCAACCCCACCCGCTCCCTTAACTCCCGAATCTCATCAATCCCCCTGTTGCTGGCCGCGTCAATCTCGATCACATCGGGGCACGATCCACTTGTAATCCCCAAGCATATCTCGCATTTATTACACGGCTTCCTGTTACTGTTACTGTTACAGTTTACAACCTTCGCTAATATCCGTGCCGCGCTTGTCTTTCCCGTTCCCCGTGGCCCGGAAAACAACCACGCGTGCGGCAAATCTTTCCCGGAAGTCAGCGCTTTCACCAATCTCTCCCGCACCGACTGCAAATCCAATTCCTCAATCTTCTGCGGCCGGTATTTCAAATACAATGTCATGTCTCTTCGGTTATACCCACTCCCAATTCACTAATCAACTGTATACATTCCCTCCCCACTCTCTCAATCCGGCCTCAACTATTTACACTATTTAGACGACCGCACAAGAATTGCAAAACCTACAAATCAAACATTTCCCTTAACTCCTCATCATTCTCCACTGATTCTGCAGTAATCAATTTCACCACATGCGGCACACCCAATACCTCACGCAGGAATCTCACTTCTTTGTCTAATGGGTGCGGATACACCCACACACTTTTTTGCATTTGTCTCAAACCAAGTCTTGTCAACCATGACCTCAAATCATTTCTCTTTTTTCTCTCATCCTCTGGTATATCAAACAAAACCAGCCTCCATTTTTTATCCCATCTCCCCTGTGGTTTCAGGTTCAAATCCCCCAGTTTATATTTCAGCATCTCCGTCCTCCCCCTGTCAGTGATCTTCACTTCCGTTCCCTCTCCCGTCTCCCGGATCTCAACCAGTCCCCTGCGTCGAAGCCTCCCCACGCTCTCCTCCATCGAACTTGAATAGTAATTCGACAAATCCTTAATTCTTCTTAGTGACTCCCCTTTTGACAAAACTAGCATTGCATCGGCGCTTTTATCCAACAACTCCAAAACCGCTCTCACCGTCGACCTAATCTTCCTCTTCGATCTCTGCTTCATCCATTCATTTTACAACATTTAGACGACCGCATAAAAATTGCAACAATCACTCATGATGTTCCCCTAATAAATGCTTCACACCATGCTCCGCCAAAAACTCGATGTTTTTAGCCTTCTCGAATACCGCCACATCCCCCAGCCTCCACACCCCATCCGGTCCCGGGCCTGGATCTTCGAGCGGCCAGCTGATCACTTCGTGGAATTTCTCATCCTTCAGCCATCTTTTTCCCAATTCTCTCATCTCTTTTTCGTCCGCCAGCCACACATCATATGTCTTCCCCCCGATTTCCCCGGATTTATACTTAACCACCGACTATCTCCTTAACAATTTTCGCCACTAACCCCCCGTCCGCTCTGCCTCTGAACACCGGCGAAACTATTTTCATCGCTTGTCCAAAGTCTTTGGGTAATTCTAATTTACTTACTTCGGTCTTTATCTCCTCCTCATCCAGCTGCTTCGGCAAATAAGCCATCAATATTTCCAGCTCTTGCGCCTCTTGCTCTTCCTGCTCTTTTCTCCCACCTGCCCGATACGACTCAACCGCCTCTCTTCTTTTCTTAGCCTCATTTTGAACAACACCTATCTCATCCGCCTCCGCCAAATCCTTTTGCAGGTCAATCTTTTTATAGTTAAATGCGGACAAGACCATCCGCAGCACCGACACCCGCAAAGCATCCCCCGCCCTCATCGCGGCAGTCAAATCTGATCTGACTTGGTCTGACAACATCTTAATACGGCCTGCGCGTCTTGCGCCTCTCTTTAATCCTCTCCTGCTTAATTACCGACGGCTTTTTATAAAACTCGCGTTTCTTGATCTCCTCGATCAAATCTTCCGCCAGCACTTTTTTTCGAAAGTCGGCAATGAGCTTATCATCAGATTGTCCCGGTCTCTTGCGTACAACTGTTGGCATAAGAACATACATCCCCCCTTTCTAAACCGGCTTGTCAGCCGAAACCTTACCAAGTAAATGAACATGCAAATGATCAGGTACCTGCGTCGCCCCGTTCCCGTTCATTACTACTCTATATGGCGCATTCAACTCTCCTATTTTCTCCCTGACTTTAGTCAAAATTCTTTCCAGCTTTACCGGATCCACTTTATGGAATTCCTCCCCGTGCTTTTTGGAAATAAACAGCCAATGAATCGCGACGGCGGGGTTTTTATCCGGCACCACAACCACATCATCATCTTCAAAAATCTTTTCAGCGGGCACCTGCCCACCCACTATTTTACAAAACACGCAATCCACGTTTCCCATTATACCCTACTAATACACCATCTGCTGGTAACCTGCCCGTCCGGCCCGCGCCGTTCTTGGGTTCTGCAGATAAACCAGAATCGCCGAAATCGTCACCACCATGAGTAGCATAAATAAAAAGAAAAAGTTTTTTTCGTTCATCGCGCTCTCACCTCCTCACTTATAATATATCGCCTCCACAGTACACGTCTTGCCGCTACCGTCTCTTGTAGTCAGTGTCAAGTCGTAACTTCCCCCGGCCACAGCTGACAAGTAATTAAACGTCAGATTGGTCTGTGAAGTAATAATCGGTGCGGATCCGGAGAAAACCAGGTTATACGGACTGGCAAATGAACCGCTGAACAACGACGTTGTCCCCAACTTCACCAGCGACAATGTCTGCCCCCCGTTCCATTTGATCGTCCCATTCAAAAGTGTCAAGCTGCTCGTCCCGCTCATGTTTTTCAAAGTGAACGGAACGTCTTGGGCAGTAAATACGAACGGCCAGGGAGCCAAGCCCAATCCGCACAACTGGCCGTTGGGAACTTTCATATACACGCAACTATTCCTGCCTGTATAACCCGCTACCGACACTGTCGTATTGGTGGCGCATACAGAACCCGTGTCCGGCGCAGTCCTCGCGCTGTAACTGATATTCGTACCGCCCCCCACAAACCTGGAACAACTGCCTGTCCCGTTACCCGAACAGGCGGATATCGCTCCGTACGGGTTATACCCGGCAACCGTAGTGCACGCCGGCAGACCTGCCGTCATAGTGTACGCGGAGTAATAAGTCGTAAACCCGTTCGTCGTCGCCACCCCGTTGGTGCAGGCATACCCCCCGCCCG
>C687J35174_10008476_pt1 | contig 13067 bp, 10 predicted proteins | sample RifCSPhighO2_01_FD_35174 | JGI IMG/M metagenome (IMG submission 35174) | reverse complement strand
CATGCAACAAAGAAGACCAATGCCCAGGAAACCCGGATTGTTTGGGGGTTTTCATTTTCCGGGAAGTGCTAAACCAAGAATGCAAACACACCAACAACAAAGACCTCCAGCTAACGTATTTCAACAAAGAAACAGATTTTCCGGAAATCAAAATCGCCCGGGACTCGGAAGCAGAATGCAACAGGCAATGCAGAGAATTAGATCTTATGGAAGCAGTGAGGGAGTAAGACAAAAATCTCCAAATCCAGTTAACCACGCGGAAACAGAACTTAAAATCAGAACAAGAGAAAATATAAAATTGGAAATAAATGAACTAAAAAAACTCTGCGATGATAATCTCCGCGGGAATCAGGATAGAGAACTCTCGGGAATTTACATGATTGTGTTGGAAGGAATAGAACATGGACAAATTCGTGGATCAAGAGATATTGAATTTTATTTCAGAGAATGGTTCAAAGACATCCTTGAAAAAGATCCAAGCTTTGCACAACACCCAATGTTCCAAAAATTCAAAAATCCTGAACAGGCAATAAATTATCATTCCAACAGAGCGGCAAGAAAATTCATGGAAAGTTTCTCTGCAAAATACGAGAGACCGAAATTATATGGAATTTTCAACAGATTAGCGCAAATTGCGGTTGGCCAGGATCCGCACGAATAATGGGCTAACCCCCTCCGAAGCGAAACACGATCTGTCCATCCCGAAGAGAAGACAGAGGTCTCGCCCGGACGTCTCCGCCGGAACAAAGCTTTTTAAAAGATTCTAAATGAGATTATAATAAAGAAAAGCCGGTTTCTAACTGTTTTTTCACTTTTTAAGGGATTTTACATGGGTTTGAGACCTGGACGCTGTTATAGCAGCACAAAAGATAGGCCATATACAAGGCACGCAATCAGAGTGCAGAATCGCGATTATATTGGCGCAGTTCCCGGATTAAAAACAAGACAATGGAACATGGGAAACGGATTAAAAGAATTTGATACCGTTCTTGACCTTTGCGTACAATGCGGACCGCTAGGAATGCAAATAAGAGATAATGCAATTGAAAGCGCAAGACTAATTGTTAACAGAAGATTAATCAAGGATGTAGGCAAAGACGAGTTTTTCATCAAAGTCAGAATTTACCCGCATCATATACTCCGCGAAAACAAACAAGCACAGGGAGCCGGAGCGGATCGTGTTTCAAAAGGAATGAGTCATTGTTTTGGAAAAGCGGTAGGAAGAGCCGCAAGAGTAAGAGACGGACAAATTATACTTTCAGTACTTATCATGGAAAAGGACATTAAAAAAGCGACAAAAGCAATGCTGTTGTCAAACTCAAGATTGGCTTGTGATATTTTGGTTAAAGTTCATCACGATGTTGAAAGCATCGGAACAAAGCCGACAAAAACAAGAGACATGAGAACAGAGGAAGAGGAAAAAGCCGCCGCGGAAGCAGCGGCAACTCCTGAAGCAGCAGCAGCTCCTGAAGCAAAGAAAGGCGACAAGAAAGAAGATGCAAAAGCCGGTGCAAAAGGAAAAGAACCGGTAAAAGCAGCTGAAAAGAAAGACGATAAAAAAGACGCCAAGAAAAAATAAAATTTGAATTCTAATTATGCCTGAACTAATTGTGGATCTCTCCGGGGCAAAAAAATTCTTAAAAGAAACCAACGCCAAAACAGTAATAGTACAAATCCCCGAAGGACTCAAAGACAAAACACAATTCATCCTGGATGAATTAAGTGCGAGCACGGAAAACATTTTCATGAAAATGGACCCATGCTACGGAGCATGCGACCTTCCATTAAATGACATGAAAGTACTGAACGCTGATGCAGTAATCCATATTGGGCATGCGGTTATTCATAAACACAAAAATATTTTTTATGTTCCGTGCGAATACAAAATGTCAGCAACAGAACTTCGAAAAAATATTCAAAAATTGGTGCAAGAATTGGAAAAAAGAAAAGTGAATTCGATTTCACTCATAGCAAATACACAATACAAAAACTTTCTCCCGGAAATCAAAAAAGAATTATCAAAACACAAAATCAATTCTTATACCGGGGAAGGGTCGCGCAGAATTGCTTCCGAAGGACAAGTGCTTGGATGCAATTATACTGTTGTTGAAACAATTCAACCAAGTGTACAGGCAAATGTTTACTTTGGCGATGGTTATTTTCATCCGCAAGGATTGGTTTTTTCCACGGAAAAACCAGTAATTGTTGTTAACCCATTACACGGAACTGTGGAAGAAATATCGGAAAAGAACCGCGATCGCTTTATGAGAAAAAGATTTGGGGCGATTGCAAGAGCTTCAGAAGCAAAAAAATTCGGGATAATTGTTACGGTAAAATCAGGACAAAGGCAATTCCAAAAAGCACTTGAAATCAAAAAGGCAATTGAAAAACACGGAAAAAAAGCATATTTGCTTGAAATGGATCTTGTGAACGAATCGTATATGCTGGGAACGGGATTTGATTGCTTAGTGAATACTGCCTGCAACAGGATTGTATTGGATGATGCTGATAATTGGAAAACGTTAATTATAAATCCCACAGAATGCCTAATAGCATTGGGCGAAAAGAAATGGGAAGACTGGAAGCCCGATGAGTTTATGCATTAGAGTGATTTGAATGGTAATTGGAATTGAACGAAGACGATTAGTCTTATTTTCCCAAAAAAATGAAGGAGGAAGTTCGGCAAAACCTCGTCCTGCAAAAAGAGTGATAGTGAACGATTTTGAATGGTTTGGGACTAAGAGGGGGCCTCCACACAAAAACGGTGCAACATTTTTTCTTAGAGCAAAATTTCGTGGAGGAAGAACCAGAACATATTTAGTGAAAACTAGCCTAAAGGGAACGGAAATTTTTGGAATGCAAGGCAACACGCAGAGAAGAGCTGAAGTTGAACCCCAAGTAAAAAGTGCATTATTAAAAATTTTCACAGATATAAGAAACCCCATTACATTTGCTAGTGAAGAGCACCTCAAAGAGTATGCCAAACAATCAAACTACTTAGGTGTAAGAAAGTTTCGTGAAGATCCGGCAGAATTTGTCAATATTCCACCTCATGAATTTGTAATAACAAAAACAAGAAATGTTTTGATAAAAACCAAGACGGGATTTACAACAACTACACCTGATGAGACACATCTTGTTTTGAATGTCGCTAACATATTAAAAGAAAAAATAGAATAAATTTAAAGCTTCAAATTATTAATATCTCTAGCGCTGAATGGTTCGTCGTCGCGATAAACTTTGATTTTTTCAGAAGCGTTTGATTTTTTCTTTTTGCGAGGCTTTTTTTTAGGCATTAGTTCCTCGATTTCCTCGCTACTGATTTCTTCCTGTGCATTTTCTTTTATAACAGTTCCAACAAAAGAAAAACCCCTTATATAATTAGAAAAATTATCGGTATCATTTCCATCAAGAACAACAGCAGGAATTCTACTCCTTTGCAAAATCATACAACAAGCAAGATCCAGAACAACATTCTGGCCCGGCATTGAACCGACATCAGAAATCATTGAAACCAATCTTGAATAGCTTATTTCATCAAACCTCTTTGCTTCGGCAAATTCTTTTGGATCTGCATTATAAATGCCGGCAACATTAGTGAGGTTTATGAAAGAACCCCCAAGATATTCTGCGAGTAATGCGCCTACGGCATCGGTTGTGAAAAAAGGCATTAACCCTCCAAACACGGGAATTTTTCCGGAATCCAAAATTNATTTTGCATGAGTGATTTCAGAAAGCACTTCTTTATGCGCGTTGGGAATGTAAGAAGCAAGAAGAAAAGCGTTTGCGCGCGTAATCTGTATTCCTAACAAATCTTTTTCAAAATTATTCAAAGAACCAAAAGCTTCTACATAATTCCTTGCTGTTTTTCCTCCCCCTACAACAAGAACAATCTTCTTACCCGAATCATGTAGCGAGGAAACAGCATTGGCAATTTTTTGCAACATTTCAGGGTTTGGAGTTTCGTTTACAATTAAGCTTCCGCCAACGGAAATAACAAAAACATTTCCAACAGGAATTTTCTTTTCATTCGAATAAACCGCGTCATCCTGCGGGGGTTCTTGAACCTGGTTGAAAATATCGAACATAATAACTCCAATGGGATTTGAATTATTTAAGGTTTTACTTCTCAAGAGTTACTGAAGGAAAAGGATGTTGCGGAGTAGAAGAACTAAAAATACCAGTGAGTCGAATGTTTTGACTGTTCGGCTCTTTTGAGACAACAAAAATCGGAAAACCCTCAATTGTAGTTTCTGCATCCGCTTTAGTCTGCCCGGTCCCGTAAGGATGTATACGAAGAATTCCAATAGCAGTTGCATCTGTATGTTGATTAATTTCTGCAGCGGCCTCATTTAAACCTGAAATAGGAAAACTAACGTCCCGCAGATATTCAATATAGTGAAGAACCGAAGAGTATTCCTTTTTTTCTGCATCAGAAAGCAGCGGCTTTTCTTTCGCATTCTGCGCCATATAGATTCTCAATTTAAATTTCTCAATATAGTCATGCACTTTTTTTGCATCATGTCCATTAGATACAGCATGCTTTTCAAAAGCACCCCCAAACATCGAGTACAGATTTAGATCAACTTGTCTCAAATCCCCACTATTAATCTGAGAAAGCAAAAGATTCAAATCCGATTTAATGCCCATTTCTTCAGCAAAACGAATTTTTATTTTTCCTTCGCGGCCATCAAAATAAATGACTCCTCCATGTTCCCCTGGCATGGTCACAAGTTTCTCAAACACAGGCTGATTTGCCTGAAATGCATCTATAATGCCCTGATTATGCGTAGTAACATTTTCAGCCCGTGTTCTTTTATCAGCTTCTTTTATCGCCTTCTTTTTTCCCACTCCAAAAATACGAGATAGCTCGTATCCTATAAAAGCTCCGAGACCCGCATCCCCCAATCTATACAAAAACTTTCTTCTTGACTGCGGTTGTGCTGCTCTAAGTTTCGAAATTTCTTCTGCGTGTTGTTGCTGCATGTGAACTCTTTCTTTTTCATGCTTTCTATTTTGAGCCGCTATCCCTTGACGTACTGTCTCGGCATTTACAAAATATTGGTCTTCAGAACCATCTTTTCGAGGCACTCTTTGAGCTTCTTCTTTTGGTGGCTTCCGCGGGTTATGACCTTCCGGCATACAAAGCTTAACGAAATCATTCAATTTAATTGTTTGTAAAAGCAACAATTATAAGGGATTGGAGGCGCAATTATATCATGAATTCAAGCCTTAATGCTTGACCTGATTCTAATTCAAATTACTTAGGGATAACCATGGAATATGATGTTGATTCTTCGCAAAGCGATGAAGTTGTTTTCAAAAAGAAAATAAAAAAACTGACCCAATACTCGGGAAGAGGAACAGAAATGATTACTGTATACATTCCCCCAAGCACGGATAGAAGTTCTGTTATGGGACAATTAACGGAAGAAATATCACAAAGCTCGAACATCAAAAGCCCCTCAACAAGGAAAAATGTACAAGGCGCGTTAAGAAAAATAATAAATTTTTTGAAACAAATTGATTTCAAAATACCAAAAAACGGAATAGTTGTTTTTGCCGGAAACATTTCCGAAACAGAGGGAAGAACAGACATCAGACTTTTTACAATACGCCCCTTACAGGAACTAAAAACAAAACTCTATTGGTGCGATTCAACATTCCACTTAGAACCGCTCAAAGACATGGTTAAACCAAGCAGAGTTTATGCAATGCTGACAATAGACAAAAATGAAGCAACAATCGCAACACTCATTGGAAAAAGATACGAAATAATCGGACACTTTAACTCAGGATACAGCGGAAAACAAAGAGCAGGGGGACAATGCCTTTCTCCGGATACGCTTATTATGAAAGACAATGGGGAAATTGTTCAAATAGAAAAAACGCATAATCCGTTGCTTATAATTTCAGAGAACTTTAACATTGAAAAAACAGAACAAACCCCAATCATCGCCAAATGGGAGAATGAGAAAGAATTATTCAAAATAACCACGCAATATCCGAGATTTGAAATAAAATCCTCAAAAGATCACATATTTTTTGTAAGAACGGAAAATGGAATAGAAACAAAACCGCTTGAAGAAATAAAAACCGGAAATTACTTGTTGATGCCGGAAAAAATCAATCTGGACTTAAAAGAACAATTGTTGGATTTCACACCTCAAATAAAACAGGAATGGAACATGAAAAAAATAAGCATTCCGCACAAATTAAACTCTGAACTCGCAAGAATATTCGGTTATTATTTGGGGGATGGAAATTATGAGACCGATAGAATAGGTTTCTCCGAGGAAAGAGAAGAGATTGCAAATTTCTACAAAAAACTGATTGAACAAACCCTGAAAACAGACGCCAAAATTAGATTTAGGACGGAAAAAGGATATTATCAAACAAGAGTGGGAAGCAGAATAGTTGCTCAACTGTTTGCACACATATTCGGCACAGAACAAAAGACGCTACAAGGAGTAATACCGCCAATAGTATTAATGTCCCCCGATAACATACTTGCACAATTTATTTCGGGTTTTTTTGACGCGGAAGGATATGTTTCCAGTTCAAGAGTAGCATTTGGAATAAACAACAAAAACTTGGCAAAACAATTCCAAATAGCATTACTTAGATTAGGCATAATAGGTTCCTTACTTGAATATGACAACAGAAAAAACCCGTATTCAAAGAAAACCAGATACACATTGGAAATCTGCGATATAGAATCATTAAAGAAATTTAGGGAATTGACAAATTTTGCGTCAAAAGAAAAACAAGGCAAGCTCAACAAACTTGTGGCAAAAAGAAGCAACAGAAATAAGGTCAGACAAATCGCAGTAAATGGAAAAGAAATCGCAAAAATTCTGAGAAATTCAGGCGTAACCACAACACAATTCAAATGCCCGGACTTTTTTATTAATAAAAAACAGCTAAGCAAGGAACTGTTCAAGAAAAACATTCTTGATAAAATAACTAATCCCGAACTAAAAAAAAGACTTGATATGTTCTATAATTCCAATCTTATACCTGTCAAAATATCAAAAATAGAACCAATAGGATTGCACAAAACCATAGACATCGAAACGAAGACACACAACTTCATCGCAAACGGATTAATTGTACATAATTCCGCTCAGCGTTTTGAAAGACTTCGCGAAGAGGAAGAACACAATTTTTACAAAAGAATCAGCGAAAAAATGAACATGGCATTTGTTGGTTACGAAGACAAACTTGTTGGAATAATAATCGGCGGCCCGGGAATGACAAAACAATTTTTTTTGAACACGGATTTGTTAGATCATAGATTGAAGAAAAAAATAATAGGATCAATAGACACATCATACACTGATGAATCCGGAATAAGAGAATTAGTCCAGAGATCTGAGGAACTTTTGCGCGACACAGATCTCATGAAAGAAAAAGTATTAGTAAACGGTTTTCTTGGGGAACTCGCAAAAGACGGGCTCGCGGCATATGGTTATGCGGAAACAATGAAATGCCTTGAACTTGGGCAAGTAAATAAACTATTGGTAAGCGAGGCAATAGAGTGGATAGTGTACAAATTGAAAAATCTTGACACGGAAGAAATAGAAATAGTACTTGATAAAGATGGAAAATTCAGGTTAAGCGATTATAGAGATAAGGGGTCTTTTGAAATTCTTGAAGAAGTGGATTTTTTGGATTACATGGCGGAAAAGGCTGGCCAAACAAGCGCAAAACTCATTGTAATTTCCAATGAAACACCTGAAGGAGAACAATTCTACGCCGGCTTCGGCGGAGTGGGCGCAATATTAAGATATAGAATCTGATTGATTTGAAATGACCGGGATAATTAACTATACTACAACCACCAAAGGAATTGGGGGCGAAATAAAAAGAAAAATTCCTGATTTTATTGTTAGAGAAATTCCGCGCAACGGAAAAAAACTTGAAAACAAGGCATTCGGAGATTGGGAAGGGAAAAAAGAAATTGAATTGAAAATCCCTCAACAACCGGAATCCATGGACCAACTTTATTTGGAAATGGAAAAATTTAATCTTGACACAAATGAGGCCGTGAAAAGAATTGCGCGCGCATTGCGGTTTTCACAGAAACGAATCGGTTATGCGGGAATGAAAGATAAGCGCGCAATAACAATACAAAAAATTTCCATTTGGCAACCGGATGTTCAATTAGTGGAAAAATTTTACAGCAGATATATTTCACTTTCAAACCCCTCTTGGGGAACGGAAAAACTTACTATTGGAAATCTTTCAAAAAACGAATTTGAAATAACAATAAGAAATATTGAAATGAAAGAAAGCGAACTCAAAAAAACAACAGAGAAAAGCCTCAAGGAAATGGAAAACGGAGTGGCGAATTATTTCGGAGAACAAAGATTTGGGGGAATAAGAAAAGTAACTCATAGAGTCGGAAAAGAATTCATAAAAGGAAACTTTGAAAACGCAATAATGATGTACTTAACATCCCCCGCAAAAGAAGAAGAGGAATCAATTGCAATTGCGCGAAAAAATCTGGCAGAAACAAAAGATTTTGTAAAAGCAACAAAAGAATTTCCCACAAAATTTAGATACGAAAGACTTATTCTACAACACTTGTGCAAATTTCCAAGAGATTATGTGGGTGCGTTTCAAATGCTTCCAAAAAATCTGGTTTACATGTTCACACACGCATACCAAAGTTATTTGTTCAATGAAATAATTAATGAAAGAATAGAACGCGGAATAGGATTGAAAGCGGTTGAGGGAGATGTACTCGAAGATGAAATTCCAATGGGTGCTTTATTCGGCATTGACTCGGAACTTGCAACTGGAATTCCGGGAGAAATTGAAAAAAAAATATTGAAAAACGAAAACCTGAAATTAAGCGATTTCAAAGTAAAAGGATTCCCGGAATTAAGCTGTACAGGAACAAGGAAAAAAATCAGCTTGAAACCCGAAAACCCCAAAATACTCAAAATCATGGAAGATGAGACAAACGAAGGCAAACTCAAAATAAGCCTCTCATTTACACTGGACAAGGGCAACTATGCAACCACAATCCTGCGAGAACTAATGAAAACACCCTGAAAAGCAAGAAAAACCCCAATAAAACAGCAAAAAACCTGCTTTTGAGGCAAAATAAGCATAATTTAGGGCTTAACTATGAGCAATTATTGCCTACAAGAGAACTCTTTGAGAAGGCCGGGTTCTGAAATAACGCCCTCAAGTTTCTTATCATTTACAACCAAACTAGGATGAGTTTTAACAGAATATTTTGCAGAAAGCAAATCTATTACAGGAACATCAAGGTCTGTTGGAAAAGCAAAAACCCTTACATTTGAACACTTTGCCGCAACAGAATCCAAAACCTTTGCCTGAGAAGCACAATCAGCGCAATAAACTTTGTCCGGAAAAAAATAAAGAATAGGAATTATCTCTTTGCTCCCACAATCATTTTCCGCCTTTTTTATGAGAAGATACAATTCCACATTCTGGAGCAAAAATTTCTTTTTCAATAAACCGGTGTTTCCGAATAATGAATTGTTTTGCGCTGACTCAATTTCATTCAAAACCGAAATGGATTGATTTTTTTGAAGCTCTATTCTCTTGTTCAGAACACTGCAAAGAGTTTCATCCGGGAAAACGGCTTCATACAAAAACAATTGCTGCGAAGCCTGCAATTCAAGAGAACTGCTTTCAACAGAATCTGAAATGCTACTTATGCGCGAGTTGTCAATAAAACTTATTGCGACAAGCCCCACAATCAAAATTGCGAGCGTCAAAAAAAACGCTTTCAAATACCTGTTCACCATATATAATCACTTGAATTGATCTCTTTAAAAAAGCTGATGAAATAAACAAATGAAATGAAAAATCCGTAAACAAACAAATAAAAAATTATTTCAGGCATTTTCCAAATCGAAATATTATCATTCACAAACTTGTGGCTCAAATAAACGAGGATTGAGTACATTATAATTGTGAAAACATAAAAGTAGATGCTCGAATGCAATACAGGCGCGGCGGGAACCAAACCTGAAATGCCCGCATTCAAAGCCAACCAGGAAACAACAAAACCAAGATACTGAAAAACTCCCTCAATATTTGCGGCAATAGTAACAACAATCAACAAAATAGCAAGCGCATCCGCCACAAGAGAAAAAGGAAAACTAAACATTCCAAATTCACCATACTTTGGATTCAACACCATTTCAAAATACTTGCGCGTGTTCACGAACTTTCCCCTATACCAGCGCGTGCGCTGCCTGATTAAATGCGAAATTTTTTTCGGAACATCAGTGTAAATAACGGCTTCGGGAGCCGCCGCAATTTTATAACGGTGCTTTTGCAAACGCAAAGCAATCTCCATATCCTCGGTAATGTTTTTTTCATCAAAACCGCCAATTTCCAAAAGCACGCTTCTTTTGAAAACACTCATTGGACCGGGAGTTACTAGAATTCCGTTGATTTCAGCGAGAACCGTTTGAAAAAAACCAAAGGAAATCAAATATTCAACCTCTTGAATTTTTTCTATAAAAGTGGTTGGCTTGTACGCGCGCACAAGGCCTGTAACCGCGGCAACATTATCCCCGAACTTCGGAATCATTTTCACCAAAGCGATTTTTGTGGGAAAAGTATCCGAATCAATTGCGGCAACATATTCTCCTTTTGCAATTTTAATTCCATCATTGAGAGCGGCGGCTTTCCCCGCATTCTTTTTTTTGAAAATAATTTTTATCCCCTTAATTTTTTGCAATTCATCTTTGGAAGAATCTGTTGAACCGTCATCAACAACAATAATTTCTTTTTTTCCACGATACTCCATTTCAATGCAGGAATTAACACATTGTGCAATTGTTTTGGCGCCATTATAATTCGGAATTACAATCGACACAAACGGCCATTTTACAGGAACAGGCTTTTCCTTTCCCTTGAATTCTAAATACGCGAAAATGAAAACATTATTTATGTACAGGAGCACGATGTTGAAAATTATTATGAGCCAGAAAACGGAAACAATTTTCACAAAAAAATATATTACCGCAAGCAATGCCAAAAAAGCAAGCACTGTTCTCGGGCGAATGTTCATCAACATATTGGATCAGCAGAAAATTATAAACCAATTAGAATACTACCAAAACCGGTGTTGGGAAATTGTTTTTGGAGAATTATTATTGCAAATGTGCAATCAGATGTTTTCCACTATTTGGTTTACGCGTTCTATAATTGCTTCGGAATCATCGTAAAGTGAATCAAGAACCACAAAAGAGGTGTGCGAAACGCTTTCAAAAGTTGCGGGAATTATGGTTAATTTTTTTTGTTCAAGAATAACCTTTGATTTTTGCAGCAAAGGATCTGGAAATGAAACAAAAATTCTAACATTTGCAGGATCGTTTAACATCTGATTGCAAAGATCCAAATCAAGGGTTTGGTTCACTCTCACATCCCCTAAATTGGATTGGCATTCAACCAAATCTCCTTTTTCATTAAGAATTCTTCCAATTACAATAATGCTCTTCTGCTTATCCGTTAAAACCGCGGAAAAAAGAGTTATGCTGGAAAGCATGAAACTGTTCTCAGGGCCCTTCTGAACAAATTGGGGAGAAATAACAAAAATTTCAGAAGCCTTTACTTCCTGAAAAATCTGTGCTGGATCAGTATTTGAAACAAAATCAACGTTTTCCCGCGTAACAGAATACTTGTAACCCTCAAAATTTGTGTTAAGAACAACAAAAACCCCGAGAAGTATTACAAGAACTCCAACCAGAATGGTTAGATAGAAATAAGCGTTTTTATTCATGCAAAAAAAATAGTTGGGTTAGAATTAAAAAAAGAAGTTTTAGGTTAGGGATTTAAAATTTAAATTAGATTTTTAAAAAAAAAGAAATAGAGGAATTTGGCCTTTAAAGGCCAAACCCTTTTTTTAGCTAAATTTATGCAAATCCGTCGATGTCGTCGATCAAGTCTTGGACTGCTCTTCCGGTGTCTTCTGCAGTATACCCTGCCAAGTAAATGTCTCCTGTTGAGGCATCAACTTCAGCGACCATCTGTCCGGGGGCTGTCAATCTGTCTGCCAATCCTGAGGCAAGCCTATTGACCATGTGTCCTCCGACTATGATATTTGTTCCGGATGGTGCTTCTGAGTCAAGGTAAACCAATGGGTTCCTTACTGCAGCTGGGCTCTGATAGGTTGTCGGATTAGCCGAGCAAACTACTGAACCTCCGCCTGAGCCAACTCCGCAAGATCCACCGTTAACAGTAACTACTGTAACTTTGGTTCCTGAATCTGTTGTCCCTTCTTCTCCGACTCCGAGAGTCAAAGCTTCTCCGCCCTCAACGTCTCTTGCAACTTCAGTTCCGTAAACAATTATGTTGATTTTTTCTCTTGTTTGTGGGGCACTGAATTTTGCGCCTGCGTCACTGTCGAGTAACAATGCTTTTGTACCAGCGTCTGAGTAACCTCCTTGCAAGTAATCTGCTTGGGTTCCCGAAGTTAGGTTAAAAGTCGGGGCTCCAGTGAACTTGACGTCATTTGCATAACTTGACAAGTTTGTTGTTCCACCGAATGGCCCAATATTACCCCCAGTGGAAGTGTCAATGAAGACGTTAAAGTCACCATTGCTTACCGCATCGTTTACTACAAAGTGAGCAACAAAGTATGCATTACTAGAACTATACATACCTCCATTCTGCCCGCTTGCGTTGTAGTCCGTGTCTTTTGGAACATAGTGACCGTAATTCCAAATTGCTGTGCCGGCTGAAGTAGCCGCCCTCAAAATTTGGATGTTTGCGTCACCTAAGCCAGAACCTGCTAATGGCGCATAACCAAATTCTCCTTCAGTGTACGTACCATCATCATTTGGCAAAGTTGTTCCAAGGAACCAAACTTCGTGTAGGTTCTGGAAAGCATCTGTTCCACCATTTACTCCAAGTTTGTCTGCATCCAACAGTAAAAAGAGTTTGTCTGTTGTAGCATTGTACTTGGCTGCATAATAAGCTGTTCTTGCAGAGTCGTTTGTGTACAGTCCCATTGTAACTGGATTATTATCTGCTCCAGTAGTTACTTGGTTACCATCAAACGTTGTGTTGTT